>Ga0116229_10016069_pt1 | contig 10098 bp, 7 predicted proteins | sample S1TSphgellanicum_3_FD_87313 | JGI IMG/M metagenome (GOLD analysis project Ga0116229, IMG submission 87313) | Host-associated microbial communities from peat moss isolated from Minnesota, USA - S1T2_Fc - Sphagnum magellanicum MG | ecosystem: Host-associated > Plants > Peat moss > Unclassified... | reverse complement strand
GTTTAAAGGCTTGTGATTCATTTAAGGGTGGCAGGCACCTTATGAGTAAGGTTCCTTAGAGATGACCTTATGCATAAGGTGCCTTCTCTTGAGACAGAAATTTGACTGAGGGCAAGGTAAAATTACATACACTACCAGAACAGCCCATGATGGACCTGCTTAAGTGGTGACCATTTGGATAGCAGAATTGGCCACCATGGGCCCAGACCTCGGCATTAGAAGCAGAGGAACTGTTCTGTGTGCTGAATCACCACTCATCAAAGGGGCTATTAGTTCCTAGTGTACTATTAGCTACTCAGAGCTTCTGCACTGTGAACTCTGGTACTAGAGAACAGCCGCTGCTGGTTTCAGCTAAGGCCCAATTGTCGGGCTGAAAGGGGCCCCTTGATTTTAATCTATCATGGATATAAAGCCCTTCTCAATGTTGGGAGGGGCCCTTGGTCCGTCACTTTAAATGCCTCTCTGAGCAACAAGTTTCTGCCATTTCCAAAGCAGCTTTTCATTTTGTGGGAATAGCATATATGGTTTGGAACACCAATTTCAGATGTACTATGGAATGGTCAAGCCCCTGCCAACTATGTTGTGTAAGCCACCACCAGGCAAGCTCATTAGGGTGAGCTTGGTGATGCACCCAACATAATGAGCAAGGGCAACACAATTACATGACATTAAGGTCTGGGGTGGCAAGTTCTTTTTTTCTTTTTGAAAAAAGTCATGTTCAACTGAGATTTTGGTCACTACTCCAAATGTATGATAATCACCAGAAGATTATGTCAGAATGTGATCAAGAAATTGACATAATCTGCCACCCCAGACTTTAATATCTCAGTACATTCCTGCTCACAAACCAATGTATTGTGGAATGGTGAAACATAATGAACAACAGTGAGCCCATTCCATGACATTAAGGTTTGGGGTGACAGATTTGAGGATTTAACACAAATTTATGTTCAACAGTGATACTTTGGTTACTTTTTACAAGTGTATGATCATAAATTTTGCAAGATTATGAACACATAAAAAAAGATCATACCATTGCAAGATTATATCATATAATGTGGGCACGAAAATGACATAATCTGCCACCCCTGACCTAATGTATATTTTTCTGATCTACCCACAAAGTTGTTTTGCTTTATGAAGTTGAGACTTTTCTGGGTTTTCTTGTTCTAGGGAGCAACAGCAGTACATCAGCATTCAAGGGGGAGGTGAAACTCAGATGGTTTCCTGAGTTTCACCCTTTTTTCTTTTTTCATGAGCGGCTCCACTACTGCTACATAGATTTTCACTGCTCCTACCTGTACAACTAATATAATTCCTCTCGAGTCTTGTGCATTAAATGCTGAGATTAAGCATTTCGTACTGAGTTTCAGCATTTCATACTGAGATTTAATGAAATTTCTTTACTTTACGGATACCACTAAGAAAGGGTTTAGGGGTTGAAAGGAGGCCCAAAGACAGGGTGACTTTGCGGATTTCTCTAATCGAGCTAATTATTTCATGCCTCATGATGCAAATAGAGTGCACCTAAAGCTTACAAAATCTCCCCCCACAAATGACATCAAGAACCACAAATGGCTTTTATAGCAGGTTGTTGTCTAGTGCCCAGAAATGGGTCATTTCAAAGGTAAAAGTTTTAGTTTCTTGGATTCAACCCCCCAGATTGCCAGAATTTTTTTTCGCAAACAGGTTTTGGGATGAATATCTGTAATAGGCTGCCAGAGAGTTTGAATTCTTCCCATTGCTAATTGAAGGGACCCACTTGAATATTTTTTTAGAATCCCATTGTGATGTTGTTTGCTATAGTGGAGTAGTGGTTCTAAACTCTTGGAGATTCAATTGTGTTGAGGTTGAGAATTGGGAAACTTGATGTCAAAACCAATCTTCATTCACATTGTGACATTGACCTATTGGGCTCGAACATGGAAATTTGAGGTTGCATTTTCATGGAAAGGTCAGTGCTTTGTGTGCTGGATTTTGGAAGGTGATGACTTGCACACAAGATTTTCTTTCTTTTGTAATGACCACATTTCATTGGCCCATCGTGTTGAAAAACTCAACTCAAACAATTTCCAAGAATACAATTGGGTGAAGGCTATGCAATCTAAAGGTGGTGAAAACAATTGAGCCTCTTGGATGCTTTTTTTTTTTGGGGCAAAATTTTGTCAAAAGGTGTGACATAGTTTTTTGAAAAAAAAAAATTCCATTGCAAGTTCCCTTTTAACAAAAAAAATTGGTTACAAGTGATTTTTTTTTCAGGGGAAGGTGTCACCGCATTTATGTATACTAGCTACAATTTTAAGAGTTCCCTGAAATAATGCAGCCAGTTAAATCAAAATCAGCTTAGGAATGCTTGCCACCTTAGTATGTATTCAAAATAAAAGGTATTATGAATTGTTAGGAGGTTCAATTAATAGGTTAGTAAGTAAACTCATATTAATAAGTTTAATTAGTAAGTTAATAAGCTAATTAATAGTAATAAATGATGTAATGGTGGAATGGAATGTTAGCAAGAAGAGACGATGATTTATTATGGATTTAAAGGTGGTGAAGATCATGTAGACTATACATATGGATTATATTGATGAGGTGGATATCAAATGTTTTCTTCAAACTCATGACACTGTTAGAATTTTTGATTCTTTAAATGGTTCAAATTGATTAATTGATTTTTCTTAACTACTGAACACATACATTTTGACTAGGGGCTAGGGGCATGTGTATTTTTTGACCAGTTAACTTAGTTGAAATGACTTATTTAACTATTTGTCAACTTGAATATCTAGTCGAATTTGACAAAAAAATTGACCACTTTGATCAAAATCGGTAATAATGTTCAATAAAGTTGGATAGAAACAAATGACACTTTTGATCAAAATGATAAATGAGTTTTAATCAAATAAAACATTTAATCAAGATGACCAATGTCATTATAGTCAAATGGGGCATCCTATCACCCTATCTACCATGTTCTACAACATACCCACCTATCTACTTACCTATTGACTTAAATAGCTTCTAGGTATTATTTACTTGCCATCCTATAACCTACCTACCTCCAACCTACCTACTTAAAATTACCTAACCTACTTCCTTACCTATCTACTTACCTACCTATACATTGACCTAGGTAGCCCCCTTTAGGTATTAATATTTACATATCACCCTAGGTAACCTCTTCTAAATACTCCCTACTTACCACCTTAAGCTTACAACTTAGCTATTTACATTAATAAAAAATGGTCATTTTGCAATTGGTTCCTATGATTAATTTTAGTTGCAAGTGACATTTGCAACCAAAATCCTAATAGTCACATTGGACAAATCACATTGACACTAGTCACAAACAACAACAATTTTTGGATGAAACAAAAAATCAACGAAATACGCCTTCATCCTCTGACTTATCATATACGTATTGTCACTTGCAACTAGGATGTGACCTTTTTGATGAACAATTGGAACAAGTTATGTGTTGCCACATGTCCCAAAATTTAATAATTAAAAAAAACCAATTTAAGTAAAAAGTAATTAGTTAATATTGAAATAATCAGCTAATTATTAATTACCATTTTAAAATCAAATAAATCAATATAATAACTGAAATAGTTATTAATTAATAATTATTAACTATTGATTATAAATATAAAATAAGATGAGTATTTTTAAATTAAATAATATAATTAGAACCAAGCCTGGGCTAATTATTTTATTATAATTATTCCCATTATAATTATTTTTTAATGGTAAATAATAAATAAAAATGTAAATATTTAATAGTAGCAAAAACAAAAATTCAATTATCATTGTAGCTAGTTGGCAGCCAAGGTTAATTATTTTATTTTTATTATTCATATTATTACTTCATTCATTATAGCTATTTATGAACTATTACAATAAACATTTTATATTTTAATAAGTATATTTTCTTTCAAAAATAATTTCTGCATTTCTATAATCATTTATTAGATTTCCATTTTAACTACTACAATAATTATTATAGTATAAGAATATTTCATAATTTATTATTTATAATAAAATAATCATAATGTAATTTGTAACTAGCCTAGATTAACTAATTTATATTATTATTATATATATAATTCTGTCACTTGTTAGAGCTATTATGATTTACTATAATTAATGTTTTACTTTTTAATTAAAAAATAGTCATTTGAAAATAATTTAATAAAATATTAAAATATAATATTAATTATTTCAGTAATTATATAATTATTTTTTCGAGCGTTTTAATATCATCTTCATTATGATCATTATGTAATAAAATTTATTATTATTAAATTGTAGTCAAAGATAATTTTGAAATAAAATTTTTTATTTCATGTATTTAATATAAATACATAATATAATATTAATATAAATAATAATAAATTTCGTTTGTAATATCTTAAATAGAATAAGATGGTTTGGATAAACTTGTAATATGGGCACAATATATTTGGTAAATATTTTGCATAAAAGTTTAATATATTCAAATTATACACTAATTAGTGCAACCATAATATCAAGACCATTTATGCTAATACACATGTAGTATGGTTATTCATATACATTCAAAATATACATTTATAAATCGTAATACACCCAATTATATTATTTAAAATTCATAAAATACATTTTTGTATACTAATAAGGTTGCAACTAAATTGGTCATGTTTGCAAGTAATGGGACATAAATTGATTTTTTTGGATGGAAACCAAATTAAATGTTGTTCACATGGAAAGATGAACACCAAAATAGTCGCAAATTAATTGTAGTGTAATTGCAAATATGACCAACACAAAAAATAGTTGTAAAAATGTCCAAATGTAGTTACAAATAACTAATAATTGCATGTAGTCACAAATAGAATGGTTACATTTTGGCCAATTTCTACTAATGTTATAAATACCTCACCTTCCTAATATTTACCAACCTATTTACTCACCCACCTATCGGTTTACCCACCTACCCACCCATCTATTATATATTACCTACTTATATTTACCTAATTACCCACCCACCTACCTATCTACCTACTTATTTACTTGTCCACCTACCCATTTATTAATTACTTATTACAACCTACCTACCTACTCACCCACCCACCCACATGTACCTCCTACAACATACCTACCTATGTACCTCGTAGTCTTGTGATGATGTGTTGAAATAAACATGTGAAATTTAAAAAAAAACAAAAATTGAACACCTTTTGATGATGTGGTCCATTGATTAAAAATTTAATTTATCATTGGGGTAATCAAAGGTTACTTGTAATCTATGTACATGCTTAAGGAACTAAGGTAGGTAGGTTGAATTAAGTAGGTTATTTGAGTTATGTTAAGGTATGTAAGTAGGCTAAACTAGGTTACCACATACCTACATGGATTTTTATGACCTACCTACCTGCCTACGAATAATTTTTATAATTATTTTAAAATTAAATTATTTAAATCATTTGATTAGTCCAAATGGTCCACTATTCGCCAATCAAAATGATTACTCAAATGGTCCTTACCTTACAAGTCAAAAAAACCTCCCTAATCATATTAGACATGTTAAAATCAACTTGTCCAAATTGACAAGGGGGGTTTTTTTTACACTTGTCCAAATCATGTTTTTTTACCAAAATTCTTAGTTTGAAAACCCAAGAATTCTAATAGTGTGAACTCTTGTATTTTTCCATCCCAAAATCTCATGTCTAAGCTATAATGGAAACTACTCTAAATCTCTATATCCCCATGGGCATTTGAGTATAACCCATATTACTAAAAGTGTTAATCAACATTGTGCACATAATGATAAGGAGCAATGCATTTTTACGCCATTATATTTTGCCCAAATTTGTAATGAAGGAACCTATGAAGGTGAAGTTTGGAGCACTACATTTTTATCCCATGTGTTTTGCCGAAACTTGCAATGAGGGAACCTATAAAGTTAATAGGTATCCCCACATTTTAATTTCATATGTTTTCCCTAAACTTCTAATGAAGGAACCTAAAAAGATGATTAGAAGGAAAACTATCTCCTAAAAGAGGTACAAAGTGTAAAAAGGTTAGACATTAATTACATTATAGACCATAGCTAAGCCTTGTAAAAAGAACCTGAAGACATTTGGGTTATTCTAAAGCTAGGTTTAGTTGATCCTCACTTTTCTTAAGTTGGATCTAGGTCATGAGGTAGGGTCTTGACCTAGGATGAGACTTATGGTGAGTTTTGTCTTATGTAAACTCATCAGATCCAGGTTTAAAAACCAAAGTTAGATTTAGCCCAAAAACCCAAAATTGGCAAACACTAATTAATAAAGACCAAATATTAAACTCAAATCAATTGTATTAAAATCTAATAGACAACTTGAATGGAAGTATAATGCTACAACATGGGGTATTAGATGGAATGTGTTTTTTTTGTTGGAAAAACATTTCAAAATAATGATTCCATGACACAATTATCACATGATAAGTTTATTTTGGTATAATTAGTGCAAAAATGGGAGATAGAAAATACTTGCTCTTCACATTTTACCATGTGAATGAAGTTTGATTACACATTATTATTCTTTGTTAATTTTTTATTTTACAAAAACGATGAATTTTTGTTGAGGCAACATTCTCCTAGAACTTGAGCAAGTTGGTTGTTTGGAATTTGAATAGATATAATGGGCATAAGCACATTAAGCCCCCCCAAAATTATTGTCACAAATATAATATTTTTAGGTTTTTTTTTTGGTAAAATTATGGAAATCACATATTGGAGTTTTTTGCTTATTTTAACAATAATATTTTGTTAGCTTTAAATTTAAATTAATCAATAAGTTTTCAAAAAAACAAACCTTGAAGAATTTGAACATATGGAAAATATATGTGACAAAGTAATGCTTGTCACAAAATATGAAAATTACATAAAATATTTCAAAATTGAGGTTATGGGTCAACTTTTTTGTTGAATGTTTTTGTGGTGAATGGAATTGATATAGATCAATTAAATTTAAGACCATTTAAAATTTTAGAATTAATTTTTTTTGTTTGTAAATCCATTCAAAAAACATGTTTTTTAACATTTGATTAGCAATAAATGCATACTAATGTCTTTTTAAAAATTTAAAAACCAATACCATATGAAAGAAGAAGAGATTTTTAAAATAGGATTTGCATTATATTTTAATTTTTTTCTATTTGGTATTTTTTCATGAATCACAAACACAAGGCCCTATGGCCATCAAAAAAATATAAGCTATATTTTATATACATTGATTTTATTCAATCCACTTCATCTAATTGTTGGATCAAAATTAATTTTAACTCAAAGTGAATTTTGAGTTCCAAAATGTTATGCAAATTTTAAAGTCTTTTACTTGTGTTTATTATGGCCAAAAGATTTCATCAAGATTTCAACTTATTGTGTACCACAATAGTTGTTATACATCCTTTTTTTGAATGAAAAGTGGCTTTCACCTTAATAATGATTGCCACAATATCTTTGACCAAATGTGATAAACAACCTTAATTATGAATATAATATATGTTTCTACCTCTTTTTTGGAACCTCATCCAAAATGAATGACATGTTTATGTTTTTCATACATACATTTTGAAATCTAAATATACATATAATGTGTACACTTTTCAATTTTGTGGTTTTTTTTGCTAAACAAATTGATGAATTCATATTGAAAAAAAAAAGTTAAATAAAAAGTATTGAAAATTTCATAAATTGATGTTAGAGTAAATTTCTTTGGCTCTTTATCTCCAAGCCAAAAATGGATCTATTGAGAGATTTTATTTGTAATTCTAGTTATATATATAATATTCAAATGATCATGCAAGTTCAATGTTGAAACTGGATTAATACTCAATTTGAAATTAATTGTGATATGAAAAAACATTCATTATCTTCAAATCTAAGGAATTCAAAATATAATGTTATACATAACATTATGCAAATGTAGGGAAAGCATTAAGTCATGTAATGGAAATAGATGAAATCAATCTTTATATGCATTATGAGTTTAATTGAAAAAAATTGATTAGTCACATTGTTTATTATGGATTATATGAGCACTATGATCCATGACATGAAAGCATCAAGTTATTTTGAGCTTTGCTACCATCCACAACTTGTTAAAATTTTGTTACAAAAATGATCTAGTTCACTTTTCTTTTATGGGAAATTGTTGTATATTAGATAAAGGTAGGATTGAAGATTGCAAAAGGAAAATGAAACATTTGAAATGATGAATGTACTTGTTTCATTAGCCAACATACCACCGAACCTTGTAATGGAAAGATATTTGATCAATTTTCTTATTTTTCTGATTATCCTTTTAAAGATTCCTTAAAATTCACAATGTTGAACCAAAGTTTGACTATCACATTAATTCATTCTTTTCATTATGAACACACAAAGTTAACCAACCATCATAACAATTTATACTTAATATCCATCTAGAAAGAAAATAGATTACAATAGATTTTGAAATGTAATAGATACATATAAATCCTAAAATGGTTAATCTAGTTTTTATAGAAAATAATTTGGATAAAGGAATTTAAGTGGCCCATAGCTTACTTAGAGTTCAAAATTTCAAAATGATAATATCATGTTCAAACATCAAGATAAGTAATAAAAACCTCCTCAAATGTATTTAGTTCAAAATATTCACAAATCCACAATTAGCACATCAATCTAAACCCATAGCATCTTGGGTTGCACTTGACTAATCACCAAACCTGCGTTATATTGAAAAGTAGGACATGAATTTAAAAATTTCGATATATTGGAAAGATCTTCAACCATTAATTATTAGGCTATTAATTTATATCATATTTACCATGTATGTAAGAAAATTTCAAGGTCTTGGTTTGAAGCCTTATCCTTGGAACCAATGGTGGTACAATGGTTCTAACATCACAATTATTGATTGTTCCACCTTTTTCTATCTAGGATCCAAGTTGGTTAATTCAATTTCAGCATTGCTATAATTATTAGGTATAGGAGATGAAAGTAAATGGTTACTTTCACTAGTTGACACATCCATGAAAAGACTTGAAACACTAGTTTGATTTGAACTAGGTAGAATATGAGGCAAATCCATTTCACCTTGTAGCATACTCAACACTTCTGACATTATTGGACGTTTTGCTGGTTCTACTTGCACACATAAAAGTGCCACATTGATCACACGTCGCATTTCGCTTTCCACAAGTGTATTGTGTATTTTTTGGTCCACCAAGTTTATCAACATGTTTGTTTTGTGCAAAGACCATGCCTGCAATAGTTTGACAATTTAAGTTTATATATATATTTGTCAACTATTACTTGTAGATTTTAGAATGAGAAAATGTAAACCCTAATTGTAAGAAATGTGTACACATGATTAATTCCACCATTGTCACCATTCATTTCCAACTTGATTTTATTCCTTTAGAATCTTATATATGTTTTCATTGCATGAATGAAATTTGATGTTAAAATTTTTGCTAAAAAAAATTAAATATATATATTTGAAAGGATTAAACACAAGATAATCAAATGTTCTTACCCATTCAACAAGATACATGTTGCTTGTTGCATTTTGAAGTATGGCCTTCCTTCCACTCATAATTTCAAGTAAAAGAATACCAAAGCTATACACATCAACCTTTGTGCTGAGTTGGCCGAGTGTTGCATACTCTGGAGACATATATCCGCTATATAATAGAATATCACAATTCACATAATTTGACATTCAAACCAAATTGAAAAGAATTAGTTGTTTTGTATAAAAATTCATTACATTTTAGTAATGTTAAATTCAAATGTTGCAACTACAATAGATTTTGATCTACACATGATATTATTTTAATACATGTTATATAAGTCAATCTTATTGCACTTACATGGTTCCAGCAACTTGTGTGAATAATTGACTTTGATCGTCGGAGAATAATCGTGCCAAACCAAAATCGGCAATTTTTGCATTTAAATTGTTGTCAAGAAGGATGTTGGATGCTTTGATGTCTCGATGTATAATGCATGGTTGCAAGTCTTCATGGAGGTAAACCAAGCCTCGAGCAATGCCCACAAATATATGAAATCGTGTTGGCCAATCCAAG
>Ga0116229_10016067_pt1 | contig 10099 bp, 5 predicted proteins | sample S1TSphgellanicum_3_FD_87313 | JGI IMG/M metagenome (GOLD analysis project Ga0116229, IMG submission 87313) | Host-associated microbial communities from peat moss isolated from Minnesota, USA - S1T2_Fc - Sphagnum magellanicum MG | ecosystem: Host-associated > Plants > Peat moss > Unclassified... | reverse complement strand
TAATAGTAATGTTTCCGCCATTGGTTCCAAATGTTGCAGAGGTAGAAATATTAATTGAACCCGCCGAAGATGATGTTGAACTGCCTGATGATATAGTAAGGGTGCCGCCGGAACCGGCATTTCCAGAGCCCGATGATATAGTAAGGTAGCCGCCGGCTCCAGAAGTTGCATTCGTGCAATTACCTGCAGTAAGACTAATATATCCGCCAGCGCCCGTAGAAGCAGAATTACCTGCTGCGAGTCCAATATATCCACCACCGTTAGCTCCAGTTCCGGTCATCGATCCAGAAGAAATACTAATATTTCCGGGTGATCCAGAAGTAGCGGATGAGTTAGTAACACTGCCGGCCGTTAGAGTGATAGTGCCAAGAGAGGACGGCGATGTTCCACTGTGACTACCAGTGGTAATAGATATAGCACCGGTAGATCCTGTATTACCGGTCGTAGTACAGCTATAGGTAGTAAGATTAACGGCGCCACCATTACCGCTTGTGCTAGTAGGAGCCTGGGTAAAAATATTAATAGGCCCTACGTTACCAGTCGATGACGGAGTTAATGTGGTAATCTGAATATCACCAGACTGTCCGGTGGACGAGGAGCCGCCTTGTATATTAACGCGACCACCCGATACGCCGCTGCCGCCTATTAAAGTAAGTAGACCTCCGGTACCCGATGTTGATCCTCCGGCCTGTACAGTGAGTTGACCGCCAGTACCCGAGTTAGCAGATCCCGATGAAACGGTTCCGGCACCGCCATTACCAGTACTGGTATTTGCACCGCCGGATATAGTAAAACTACCTGGAGAGCTTGAACTTGATGAGGTGCCTGCGGTCAGAGATATACTGCCGCCGGTACCCGATGTTGATCCTCCGGCCATTGCAGTAATTGATACTCCTGCGCCGTTGGAAGTTGTGCCGGCCGGCGCTGGCGGACTAAAAGTTAAACCATTTGACGAGATTGTAGTTAGCGAGGAATCTGCAGTATTACCGTTAAGTGTAATAAATGTCGATGCTAAGGCAATACTATCGGTATAGCTACCAATACTCCAATTTCCTGTACTGCTAACGTTGGCACCAAACACGTGGTGATTTGTAGTAGATGCAGAATTTACCCAATATTCTCGTGGAATCGTGGTAGTTGTTGCATCTGTTCCAAGATAGACACCGGAGGTTGTCGGGGCAACAGTTGGCACTGTTGCGGTAGCAGCTAAAGAATTTACCGATGCTGTCGGTGTTATCCAAACCGGTGGAGTAGTAGATCCAGTCGAGGATAAAACCTGCCCAGAAGTACCCGTATTTGTATTAACAGAGCCCGGACTAATTGCACCTGCAGCCGTAATATATAGAACTGGAGTATTATTAGTACCAAAGATAATATCGGCATTAGATCTGTTAAGAATATATCCTCGATTTGATGTATCTTGTCTTACTAAAAATCCCGATGTTCCAACAACATTTCCATTACCTGCCAGTTCGAGTGAAGCAGTATTACCGGTAGTGACTGTTGAGGAAATAGTAGAAGAGGTGGTGGCATTATTCACTGCCAAATTACCAGTCATAGTATCCCCGGTCTTCAGCACGTTTAACGACGCGGCGCCAGTTAAAGCACCAACGAATGATGTCGACGATACTGATGTCAATCCCGAAAGTGTAGTTGGTAAGCTAAGTGTTACTGCACCAGTTGCTGCCGAAGCTGTTAAGTTTGTAGAACCGGTAATAGATAGAACACCAGTATTTGAAAAAGTGTTACCAGTTAGAGATAGACCATTACCCGCAACGTATGTTCCTGCACCAGAAAATTGTACAAAAACAATATTATTTGTACCAATAGTTACACTTGTTGTAGTCTGTGTCCACCCAGTATCAGATAATGTTGTACCATTAGTTACATACAGAGTTGCATTATTTAATCCAGCAGTTGTATTTGTATCAGTAGAACGAGTTAATACCCAGTTCGTAGATGCAGATCCAAGAGTAGTAAGAGTGTAAATACCGTTTTGAGTTTGATCTGTTTGATTCTTTACAAGTATACGATCATTTAAATTTGCAGTATATCCATCGGTGGCAAATGCTGCCTGTGTTCCAGCATTAGTTAATGTTGCACCAACACCGGATGTACCATTCGAGTATGTCACAGTTAAGGCAGCAGTAGTGGCCGCTGCGGCTGCTTGTTTCCATTCTAGGCCATTAATTGATGCATCGACATAATTCTTAGTTACTGCATCAGTTCCATTAACTGGTGTAGGTAAACCAGTAACTGTATGTGTACCATCCATTGTAATAGTACCTGACATTGAACCACCTGTTAATGATAAATCAGATGAGGCGTGACCGGTTAATGCACCAACAAATGTTGTTGAGGATATAGAGGATAATCCGCTAATTGTAGTTGTTGTAGAACCAAGTGCAAGACTTGTTGAACCAAGTATCAGGGCACTATTTGTTAATGCACTATTTGGAATACCGGTGAAATTTGTACCACCCAATGTAGGAGTTGTTGTCCAGGTAGGAGTACCTGCAATTTCTTGTAGGACGCCAGTACCTTGAGGGAGAAAAATAGTTGTCCCGGCTGCTGATTGGTATGGTATACTATTGGCGGCGCCGCCGGCAATGTTTGTAGCAGTTGTGGAATTGGTAGCAGTCGTAGCGTTGCCTGTTAATGCCCCAACAAATGTTGTTGATGTAACAGAAGTTAATCCGGCTAATGTGGTTGCTGTTGCGCCTAATGCTATATTTGTGGAACCAAGCGTTACAGAACTATTTGTTAGACCTGAATTTGGAATACCAGAGAAATTTGTACCTGTAAGTGCTGGAGTTGTTGTCCAAGCAGGTGCACCTGCAATTTCCTGTAGTACACCTGTTCCTTGTGCTAAGAATGTTGTAGCACCGGCTGCGGTCTGATACGGGATACTATTCGCTGCGCCGCCTGCAATATTCGTAGCTGTAGAGATTGATCCACCAACAGTTGCCAATGTTCCGCTAGTAGGAAATGTTACATTGGTTGGACCAGTAGTTGTTAAAACAAGAGAATTAGCTCCTGCCATTGTAATAGAAGATCCCGATACGCCTAAATTGGCGATCGTGTTTCCATTGTTATCAAGACCATTCTTGGTAACAAAACGTTGATTATTTGTTGTCATAATTCACTATCCTTGATGACTATTAAACGACTATTGCTGTTGCGATAACCTTATACACGGTCACAGCATTGGACGGTGTGGTTAGAAGTTGAAGATTACCACCTGAAATTGCAGCGGTAAATGTTGCTAGTGTAGAACTCGATACCAGTGTATTATTTTCTGTCATATATACGTTAGTACCATCTTGTATTATTGTTACTTCGGTATATTCATACAAAGATCCAGAGGTAATTGAAATCTGATATTTTACTGAACGATAAGATGTAATGGCCAAACTAGCATCAAGAACTTGGTTGGCTGTTGTGGATGATGTCGTCAGTACTGACGAATAATGTAGACCGACTCCGTTTATACCGATAGAAGTCAATCCCGCAAGGCTTGTTGATATTGCGCCTAATGCAACATTTGTAGAACCAATAGTTACAGAATTGTTCGTTAATGCACTATTTGGAATACCGGTGAAATTTGTACCAGTTAATGCCGGTGTTGTTGACCAAATTGGTGCACCTGCAGATTCAGTTAGAACACCTGTTCCCTGAGAAAGGAATGTTGTTGTATTTGCACCAGTTTGATACGGGATACTATTCGCTGCGCCGCCTGCGATGTTTGTTGCGGATGATGCCACACCTGTTAATGCACCAACAAATGTTGTTGATGTAACAGAAGTTAATCCGGCTAATGTGGTTGCTGTTGCACCAAGTGCAACATTTGTAGAACCAATAGTTACAGAATTATTCGTTAGTGCTGAATTAGGTATGCCTGAAAAATTTGTACCTGTAAGTGTTGGTGTTGTTGTCCAAGAAGGTGCACCTGCGATTTCCTGTAGGACACCTGTTCCTTGTGCTAAGAATGTCGTATTATTTGCTGCAGTCTGGTAAGGAATACTGTTTGATGTTCCACCGGCAATATTTGTCGCTGTGGTTGCTGCAGGAACAGTTCCTGAAGTAGAGATTGTAACAGCACCGGTGCTACCCGAAACAGAAATATTACTTCCTGCAACAATGCTTGTTACACCTGTATTAGTAATTGTAGAGGCACCAGTTGCACCACTAATGGAAATGCCTGTACCAGCCAGGTTAGATGTTACACCTGTATTAGTAATAGTTACTGCACCTGTTGCGCTTGTATTTGTGCTCAGACCAGTATTAGTTGTTAAGCTAGTAACACCCAGATTAGTAATTGTGACTGCACCGGTTGCACTAGATACAGAAATACCTGCACCTGCTAAATTAGAGGTTACACCAGTATTAGTTACTGATACTGCGCCAGTTGCACTGGTATTTGTACTTAATCCTGTCCCCGAAGTAAAAGATGTTACACCTGTATTAGTAATTGTAGAGGCACCAGTTGCACCACTAATAGAAATGCCTGTACCAGCCAGGTTAGATGTTACACCTGTATTGGTAATTGTAGAGGCACCAGTTGCACCACTAATAGAAATGCCTGTACCAGCCAGGTTAGATGTTACACCTGTATTGGTAATTGTGACTGCACCAGTTGCGCTAACATTTGTGCTTAATCCAGTATTGGTCGTAACACTAAGAACACCAGTATTTGCAAAACTATTTCCAGTTAAAGATAAACCTACACCAGCAACATATGTACCGGCTCCCGAGAACTGACTAAAAGTAATATTGCTTGTTCCGATAACTGCATTCGTAGTTAATTGTGTCCAACCAGTATCAGATAATAATGTACCGTTCGTAATATATAATGTTGCATTATTCAGTAGAGACGATGTATTTGCATCCGATGTTCTTGTTAGAACCCAATTTGTGGCAGTGTCGCCAACTGTGGTTACCTGATAGATACCGTTTTGTATCTGATTTGTTTGATTCTTAACCAGAATACGATCGTTAAATGATGCAGTGTATCCATCAGTAGAGAATGCCGCCTGAGTTCCTGCGTTGGTTAACGTTGCACCAACACCCGATGTTCCATTTGAATAGGTTGCATTCAAGTTGGCCGTCGTCGAAGCCATTGCCGATAACTTCCATTCGAGTCCAGTCAATGCTGCGTCGACATAATTTTTGGATGCCGCATCTGAACCATTTACCGGATTCGGTAATCCTGTAACAGTATGTGTGCCATCCATTGTAATAGTACCAGTCATCGATCCGCCGCCGAGTGAAAGATCGAGAGATGCGTGACCTGTCAATCCGCCAACAAAAGCTGTCGAGGATACGGAAGATAGTCCGGTTATCGTGGTTGTTGTACTTCCAAGTGGTATACTTGTACTACCTAAAATAATTGAACTATTTGAAAGTGCACTATTTGGAATATTAGTAAAATTAGTTCCGTTGATGGCTGGACTGTTGTTCCAACTTGGCGCAGTGGCCCCACCTACCAATACCTGACTTGTTGTTCCTGCCGCTAGGAATGAAGTGGTATTAGTTGCTGACTGATAGGGAAGTGCACCGGTACTACCTCCTGCCAAGCTTGTTGCAAGTGCTGCGGTACCACCAAAAGGAATAGAAGTTACTGCAGTAATCAATCCCTTTGAATTAACCGTAATTTGAGGTATTGCTGAAGCTGATCCAAATGTACCCACATTTGAATTAACGTTCGCAAGTGTTAAGGGTAGGTTTCCACTACTAACAGTACCACTAGCATCGCCGCTGGCAGTTAGCGTTAATCCTACACTAATAGACTGCGGAGAGGTGTATACAAGATTGATACCATTGGTACCAGTCATATACGTACTTAGATAGTTCCAGATATCTGTATTTAGATAAGAATTTTGCCATTCGCTGATGCCGGAATTATATCTTAGATACTGACCGGTTTGTGGAGATACGACACTAACATCTGCCAGGTCTTCGAGTGTGATGCTCGACGGTCCACCACTAATATTTCCGAGTTGCACACCTGCAAGTTTAATTGCCATTTTTAGACTCCATTAATTCAATGTTGTGTATTTCCACGTTCCGTTAATATAAATCCATAGTTTATTGCCGGAAGAATCTGCCACCATAGGAACATACCCGGTAATAGCAGTCGGTACTGCTGATGGAGTGCCTGTAGTAACCGGAATGTATCCAAATCCAGTTGTTGCAGTTGTCGCGGGAGAAGGAGAACCAATCTTATTTAACGTGGTAAAACTTAAGACTCCTGCTCCGTTAGTGATAAGCACCTGCCCTGCAGATCCGTCTGCAGTTGGCCAGCGATTATCGCACAGGACGAGATACTGCCCGCCACCTACTGCAGGATTAATATGAAGATCGAGACTGTTATCTGTCGTGATTAATGACGGACCTGTAGTTCCGGAATCGATATTTACGTAATGAGTTGCATCAACGGATAAGGTTAAATCCGTTGAACCTTGTGCAGATATTTGACTATTTTGATAAATCGTCGTACCTGCTTTTCCAACAGTAAACGATGGTACACTTGTACCTTTAGCATTGATTGTTACTGACATAAACCTCCTGTTCGGAATTAATCCGTCTAGAGTAAGAATTACCCTAGTCATCGTGCTTTCTATTATTTATCTAAAGTCTGATAAATAATACAACAAGGTTGTTTATAGAGGTAAACTATGGGTAGAATTTCTTTATGGAACCCGGTCAAGGGCGACGATTATAGATTCATTGATAGAACTGTTGGTGAAAACTATAGAATTGCCGGCGACGGTATTCTAGTTCATATGTATATTGGACCAACTACAGATTCAACAGGAAGCACCGATACGTCCTTAACGACTATTCAGGATGTATTATTCCTACAAAATAATAATAGAAAATACGACCCTAATGTCATTGAATTAAAGGGTCATCACACGCCGACTGATGTTAGTTTTGATTTATCACAATTTGGTATTATGCTGAGTTCTGACACAATTCGAGTTACGTTTCACAATAACGATATGTTAGATGCGTTGGGTAGAAAACTTATTGCAGGTGATGTTTTAGAATTTCCAAGTTATCGAGATGTTCCTATTTTTGATAATGCCGCTGGTATCAATCGCTACTATGTTGTCCTTACTGCTCTTTATGCCGCACCCGGTTATGGTCAGAAATGGTTTCCTCATATTTGGATGGTAACGGCTAAATTAATGACGGCTTCTACAGAATTTTCAGAGATTACCGATCAGGCTGCTTCTGGACAGAATGACGGTGGCGTAGGTCAGGGTATTGGTGTAATGCCAGAAGGATTTACAGATACCGCAGATGCTAATGGTAATCCAGGCACAGGACCTAATCCTAATATCACTAATACTCTAAATCTATTCTGCTCAATTCTCGGACTCACCGACGAAGTTGTTGCAGAGGCACAATGTAATGCATTCTTTGATCCCAAGTTCTTCGAGAGTGCAAATTTGTATATCTACTTGGACCAGAACGGTTATCCGATTATCGGGAGTAATTACTTCAGCGGCGACGGTGCGCCACCAAATCTTTCCACAGATAATAATGATAATTTAGTTCCGGCTGGGCCACTTGTTGGCGCAGGAATTTCGTTTCCCCCTGGAATGACTGACGGACAATATTATCTAAGACTTGATTATTATCCGGAACGTTTATTTCAGAAGCAAGGTAATTGCTACAAACTTATCGAGGTAAATGTTTTGAAATATTGGACTGCGTACAATAGATTACTTGATACATTTATTGATAATAACACTGAGACAGTTCTCTCCGATGGCACTATTGTTCCGGAAAAGACTGCAGTTTCGCAAGTGGTTAAACAGAAGGTTGATCTCTACGCCAATCGTAAAAAGAAAGTATTATCTGACGAGGCCGCCAGACAGGCGATTGCCGATAGCCGCGCGGCTGCACAAGGTAATGCTGGTGGCACGATCTCCGGTTTTGACACACCGTACTCAACATAACAACAAAGAGAGGCACCCAAATCGGATTTTTTCTATGATGGCCAAATAAGGCGTTACCTATTACAATTTATGCGTATCTTTTCAGAAATTAAGGTTCGCAACGGTCCCGATGCAAATGGTATGTATACAATTCAACGTGTACCTATTCTTTACGGCGATCCTTCTATAATGGTTGCACAACTCATCAAGGGCGCAAGTGAAAATACTTTGCTACCATCACCTATGTTTAGTGCATACATTGATGATATTAAAATTTCTCCGAAACGCAGACAAGATACAATGTATGTCGGAAAAGTATCAACAGTTGAAAGAGAATTCGATGCCGAAACGCAAACGTACGGCTCGGGGCCGGGTGTTAGACAGGATGTCGAAAGATATATGCCAGTCCCTTATGATATTATCTTTAAACTCGATTGTTGGACTACCAATACCACAACTAAACTACAAATTATGGAACAGATTATGACAATCTTTAATCCATCTTTGCAGCTACAGCAGAATAGTAATATCTTAGATTGGACAAGTATCTTTGAAATCTGGTTCGAGGATTTTAAGTGGTCTAATAGAACTATCGGAGACTTGACCGGCGATGAACAGGATGTGATGTCCTTTAAATTTAAAGTTGAAGGTTGGATTAATCCGCCTGCTAAACTTAAGAGAAGCGGGCTTATTGCTGAAATTGTTACACAGGTATTTAACGTTGCTGATGTTGCCGATGTTCGAGGTAGAATAGATAAAGAATACGATCCACTCGGTTGTATCGGTGGAATTCCTATCCAAATTATTACAACAGAAGGTAACTATAGAATCTCTGTAGAGCAAGGAACTTCTACTGATACTATTACTTTACTTAATGAATTTGGTCAGCCTGATCCAACTTTAAGTTGGTTTGACTTAATTCAAAAGTATGGACAAATTACTCCAAACATCTCAAAGATCAGATTAAAACTTGATCCTAACATCGATGTTGATACTTCAGATATTATCGGTGGTATCGCATTAGATCCGTCAAACCAAAGTGTGCTACTCTTTACTCCAGATATAGATACTCTGCCACCGACTACACTCTCACCTATTCTAACAATCATTGATCCGATGGAATTATATCCGGGTAATGGTCTACCGGCTGCTGCCGCTGGCCAGAGATACCTGCTTACATCTCACGATTCTACCGGAGAAGAACCTGCAATTCCGCCGAATGTAGCAGGGTCACCGTGGGGGTCTACGCTAGTGGCGTACCCTAATGACATCATCGAATTTAACGGCATAAATTGGGTCGTATCTTTTAATTCACGAAATGCCACCGGTAAAAACTACGTGGTAAATAATGAAAATAGTTCTCAGTACACATTCGACGGTGTTGATTGGACCTATACCTATTACGGACAGTATGCGCCGGGCTATTGGAGAATAGATAACATTATATCTGCTCCAGATGGTACAACGATTAATAATTATGAATAATATACTTACGGACAAGACCGGGGTTGGAACGCTTTTTGTATCAACTAAAACAAACCGAGTCTTGTTAAATCTTCGTGCTCCTCATAAGACACATTCGATGTGTTGGTCGCTATGGGGCGGAATGGTAGAAGAGGGTGAGCAACCAAAAGAAGCATTACTTCGCGAACTTACAGAAGAAATGGGTTTTGTTCCAGATATAGAAAAAATTTATCCGTTTGATGTATATCAAAGTAAAGATAAACATTTTAAATATTATAGTTTTGTTTCAGTTGTAGTGGACGAATTTGTTCCAGAACTGAATATAGAAAGTTGCGGTTATGCCTGGATTGACCTTGGGCAGTGGCCGAAACCAATGCACCAAGGTGCCAAAATAAGCTTCTGCAGCTTAAAGGCGATTGATAAGATTCGTATTATCTTGAGTCAACATTAAGGCCAGGTAATCGCGTATACCGAATCTAAATCGGCATTGATGTCGCCTGTATTAATAGAATTGACTGCAGTGATCTTATCTGTTAATGTTGAAATTAATCCCGATGAGTATGCTCCTAGATCATTAAATAATTGGAACAATTGGGAATAACTATAAGGTGAATATTCTTTAATTCCAGTTGATGGATCGACACTGGGTAAAGTATAACTAGTCGGCGGAGTTATTCCGGGTCCTG
>Ga0116229_10016064_pt1 | contig 10100 bp, 8 predicted proteins | sample S1TSphgellanicum_3_FD_87313 | JGI IMG/M metagenome (GOLD analysis project Ga0116229, IMG submission 87313) | Host-associated microbial communities from peat moss isolated from Minnesota, USA - S1T2_Fc - Sphagnum magellanicum MG | ecosystem: Host-associated > Plants > Peat moss > Unclassified... | reverse complement strand
TTTTTTAAATAAAAAAAAAAAGTTGAAATTTTTTATTTTTTTTATATTTTTTTTTTAAATTTTTGTTATTTTTTGAAATTTTTTTTTTTTTTTTTTTTTTTTGCCACAATGCAAAATTTCACACCAAAAAAGGCTGACACTAATTAAATTATTTGTAAATTCTTTGAAATTTTGAAACTTTTTTTTAGGAATAGTCAAAATTTCAAAATGGAATCTTCAAAAGTAATTATTTATTGGCCAGACATGTATTGAAGCTCTCTAGTATAGTAAGTTCATTTCAACCCAATTTTCATTTCTTGAACAAGGACAACAAATATGTCAATATTGTGGATAATCTGATAATGGGCAAAGTGGACAAAGCACCTAAAAATATCAAATTGTCACAAATTAATTTCAAGGTTATTTTAGTTGTCATAAAAATAAATAAATAAATAAATAAATATATTAATAGAGTTCACATGAATGCATATGTCCCTAAAGTTTTTAAAACTATCTCAAAACAGTCCTAATTAGGTCCTATATTAGGTATCAAAAGCTTCCAATTCTACTCCCCACCCCAAGCCCTTCATGTGACAACCCTAAACCCTAAACCCTTACCAACCCTAAATTGAATATTGACCCTAAACCCTTAGGGTTGATCTTAGGGTTTAGGGTTAATATTGAATGTATTTTCAATAACTGTTGTTCCTAGTGCAGGTCACTCCCTTGGCAACAACCTTGGGGGCCCTTACTTCGGGCAAAGAGAATTTTTTTTCCTCATTTATTTGTTTGTAATATTCTGGGAGAAGAATCCCGCAGATTATTATTTTTTCTTTGTGGTGCCTGCCAGGTAGCATAGAAAAAGAGGGGAAAAAAAAAAAAAGAAGAGGCCAAGCATCTCAAAAAGTGAAACATCCACACAGCGAGCATTTTATTTTTCAAAATGCAAGGCAATAATACTACAAGTATCCTTGCCCTCCAAAAAACACAAATAATTTCCACCAGATTATTAACAAGGGGCGTGTCACACTGTGGCCTCACGATTTACATTAAAGAGTATCTTAAGGCAAAAAAAGAAGAATTATGGAAACTCAAATTTATTTCACCATGCAAAAATATAACCTTCAAAAACAATCCTCTAAATAAAGAAACCAAAATCCTTCAAGACATCATAACTCTATAATTAATCTCGAGTTTCAACACAAGCCAAAATATCATCTTTCAAAAATCCTCATATAAAAATAGACCTTAGGCTATTACCTAGACGCCAAAATCCCTTAAGCTACTATACTCTATAATGAATCTAAACACAATATCCTAATTGCCTTGGTATGCAAGGCCAATAAAATGGAAAATGGTCCACTTCTTTAACCTAAATCTGAAGAGGTTATGCTGGGTAACCTGCAATGCTCTTGTAGGCTACATAGTCAACAGTAGATGGATACTTTTGAAGTTCTGAACCCATGTTCCCAAAGTACAAAAAAACTGGTACCATTGATTATATAGAAAGATAATAAGACAACCCAAAACCCCATTGAAACTGTGATCAACCTTCCCATTCATGATATTCTCAGCTTTGGGAAAACATCACAAAATCATGATGAAAAGCATTTGGCCTCTAATCTCATGGAAAAAAAACACCAAACTTTATCAAACCAAAAAAATGAAAACAATCACGAAACAAACATGCTTCTAATCAACATCTCTCTACTATGTTATGCCCTGTAGTCACAAATCATGTTGGCAAGCTTTGTTCAAACTAAATCTCTCATACAGATCAAGAAATCCCCATTCTCAAAAGCTTTGGTCAAACTAAATTTCACTTGGGGGGGGGGGAAAAAGTCATCAATTCAATGCATTTGTTCATCTAAGCAGAACTCTGTTAAAAATAATCCAACAATATTATGGAAATCTTCTGTGGTACAAAAAACTTTGGCAGCTTTGCCAATAACCAGCATGAAGCCTGATGATGCACCAATTGAAAAGATGCTGTGAATTTCAACCACAGGAAATCTTACCACCATAATCAATCAGTGTGAGTCTCATCAGCTACCTTCATATCTGTCAATGGGTGTTTCAGCATTAATGGCATATCAGTATGTTGAAGGCCCTATAGGTTTAGGGTTCTAGTGCGAGAAATATTTCATGGGTATCTCCCTCTTTGTAATTTCACTTCTGGTAGCCTGTGATGCATCAAAGCTGTTGCTCATCATCATCACCTTGCTCTCAGTATGCATTTTCCGTTTGCGCAAAAAATACACATCTAAATCAGATATATAAAAACCTCATTTGCCCTATTTTGGCATGACATGGAAAGGCCTTGAGCGCATTGTTTCCTCTTGAGGAAGAATGCTGGCTAAGTACCGCTGATTGCTATTTCGGACATTTGCAAGCACCCAGAAAATGATGAGCAGGATCATAACTGAAGACAACACAACAAAAGAAATCCAGATATGAAGGATAGCGGTTTTAGCTGGTGCACATCGCTGCTTCACCAAAATCGACAATGTGTTGGTCACAAATGAGCAGTTGAGAAGACCAGTAATTGTTGGGAAAACATCCAAAATATTCTGTGAAGCTGTGATGCATCACATTCAGCAAAAAAAGAATTTCAGAAAATAAAAAAAATATTCAGGGAAATATAAATATGAAAAATAGGATCTGAAAAATGTGCTGCACCTGTATACAAAATGCACAGAACTCTCTAGCTTGCCCCCACTCTTTTCTGTTACATAATAAACAGTCTGAAAAGGAAGAGCTTTAAGGAAAGAGTCTTCACCTAAAAGTACAGTTGAGATGGATGCATTTTGTGACTGGGTTATATTCTTCCCTTCAACATTGCAAACGGAAACACTACTGTTATCACACACAAAGGGTCCAATCACCTGCAATGACACAAATTCAGCTATTACTTTGTCAAACATGTTAACTCTCAAAAACCTCAAACATGAAACCAGTAAACTGCCTCATTTTGAGACACATCCCAACTGTAGAACTGATGGGTACTCCAAATCATGATCCACAAAATCTCGAGAGAACCCAATTCCTCTGAGTTCATTAGAACTTGGGAAACTAACGCAGCAAGTTTCCTCACCCACAAGTAACTTGAGAATGAATCCTATAGTTATAATCTGCAGCAGCAAGCACCTCTACTTGCCAACTACTGGCAAGACAAGAAATCAGCTTCAAATTCTCCTAGGTTGGGGGACGGGTACAATGGAGATAAAAAAAATTTAATAAAAAAGGCCAAAAACCTTGCCAATTTTCATTTGTTTTATCACAAATTTTGTCAACTAAGCAAGTGGTGGAAGAGAGATTTTTGTTTTTTTCGGGCAGAAATTTCAAGCCTATTTGGTTTATGTTACTTGCAAAAGAAGAAGCTGAGTAGTCACTTACTTGTGGAATTTGGCCAATTGGCAGTGTATTATTTGCACAATACCCGGTATACAAATAGTCAGGTGGTCCTCCCATGGGATCACAAAGTGAAGTTAAGTCAATGCCAGTGCCTGTTGTGTACTGTACATATGTCTGATTTGCCTGTCATGCACATCCCAAAGCTAAGTACCAAGCTAAGATGCTGATCTTTTTATTTTTTATTTCTTGGGAACATCTAAAGGAAAACTGAAACTCTTTATGCTCATCTGAATTTTTTGTGGGTGTGAATGAATTATTACCTGATGAATCAGATTATCCATTCCAGCTCGTGTTTTCTTGTACGCAGTATCAATTGTAGCCAACTCCGTGCAAGGGAGCAACGCATCAAGAGTGGTATTTCGGGGATCATTTAAATATTGTTGCACAGCTAAGCAAGTGTCTGATGCCACGCTGTTCAAAAACCACACAAAAAGATGCAGCCCAAATCAGAAGTCATACCAAATCTCCACCTTTTTCAGCCCACAAACACTGTTGCAAACTAGAGCTGCCTTTCTCTTCTGAATATGCCAATTTCAATGTGACCAGAAAAGGAAAATAATTGGGTCCAACATTTCTCTAACAAAAAACTCTGAATCTTGAAGCAAACCAAGAAATGACGAGAAGAATTAGCATGCTCACTTGTCAATGGTAAGGAAAAGCCCAAACATAGCCCAAGTCAATGTTGTCATAATCCAAGCGATGACAATAACCCTGTTTAAAATACCCATTACCACCACCCACACTTTTACATCTCTTTGGTATTTTGAAAAATAGGTCAAGCAAAACCAATACATGAACTCTCACTTCCTACTTACAAAAATGGAATTTCCTTCAAACTCCAATGCTTCAGAGAGCTCATGCATCTTGTTATTTTAGAGAAGACCAGAAACAGTTAAATCAGTATCATATAACGCAGACACATTTCAAGACTGACTTTCAGGTATAAAATTCAGAATTTGCTTAATGTAAATATTCACCACTTACAAATAGAAAAATCTTCTCCAGCGGAAAAATGTTGAAGCTGCAAATTGACAGTCAAAAAAAATGTCAGAACTTGTTTAACTTATGTTGGGTTTGCTCTCCTTGTATCCAATGGAATTCTGCCACCCATAACAATCACACTCCCACATCTTGTGACCCAATTCTTAGATAACTCATGATTATGTGAAGGAAAAAGGAGCGTACCAAATCCACAGACAATGAGACCCAAGTTCACCGAGACAATGACAATCAACACAAGCTCTCTGCAACAGTTTCACAGAGAGAAAAACCCCAATCAATTGTTGTAGAGAGGAAGGAAAACACTTGACAATGCATTTATGCAAAACCCTAAACCAAATCACATAAAACCAATGTACGAAAATGTCTGCAATCTACATCTGAACTTGATGGAAAACAGTGGCGCCTCCTCACATACATTATATGGATAACTTCCTTGTAGCTCTTCTTGTTGACCACCAATTTTGACTGCACAAATGATGCCTGATTGTCAAGGTCAGTTGCTGTAGAGTTCAAAGTTGCCACAAAATTGGAGAAATTGGTCTGCAGGGCTGATTGTACGCCTGAGAAAGTTGCTGAGACAGTGTGGATTGAGGCTGTTGCATTATCTGCAGCTGCCACAATAACATCCTCTACATTGTAGGCCTGTGTGTTAAATTCTCTGCTGGCCAAGAACAGCACTGCAGCACTCCCTCTGTAAGCAAACACATGCACATAAGAATAAATTTCTGATAGCCATTCCAACACATGCTTTGACATAACCAACAACAAAACCATTGGGAAAATATTGCAAAGGAAAAAAAAAAGGCCATGAAAACTGTGCACAAATTGCAAGAGTAGCAAAACAGACACCACAAACCTTGGTGGAACCACAAAAACTCACATGGCAATCAATGAGAGAATGAACACAATGATACGTGGCATCCAGTAGTATGAAGGAGGACGAGGTTGCTTAAAGCGTGGCTGGCTGCTGCACATGCAGTGGCAGCACACCACCAGTGATAGTACAAGGCCTGTTGCAAGCCACAACACTGCCAATCCATATCCATAGACTCCTGTGAAGATCACTGACTGCAAAAGATCCACCAATTCAAAAGCACCCAATGAACAGCATAAATAAATTGTGTGTGAGCTAAACCCTAAACCCTAAACTCTGGCCTCTTCATTCACAATACAATCTCTTGTACCCACGAGTAAGACATTTGAATGGGTAGGATAATGCAACAAGGATGACTGGTCACATCATTACTGGAACCAGATTCATGATCCAGAGAAAGAGAGGGAGCACACACCGCCCAGTAATGCTTGTTCTGCAGATCATACCCAGCTTGATACTTGTGGAAGTCATTGAGGGGATCAATTCGGTTGTCCCTGGGTGCCAAAGGTCTGAAGAAGAAGTCCTCTGCTGATCCCCCAGAGTTGCTTGAGGTACTTTTAATTTGCTGCAACACCATTCTTCCATGAGGCTCTGCAAAATTGACAAAAATAAAAAACGGATCATGTTTGGTTATCAAAGAGAAAGCAACTTTTTCTTTCCAAGTGGAAAAATTGAATACATTAGACATCTTTCCATTAGGCTGCTGTGATCACAACAGCTTTCCATTATGTCTTTACAATCAGCTGTGCTCACAGTCATGTCACAACTCTACTGGTTAAGCAATGCCAATTGTAGGACAGATGTGATTCAAACTGTGACTCACCATACAATGACATCTGTCCCTTTAAAAAAATGAGAACGTGTGTTCCAAAAGTTCCTAACATGACTAATTACATATTTTCAACGCATTTGCAGCTCTCCGATGAAAAGCGACGATCCCTGCAACAAGAAACAAGGTCCTATGTCCATGGCTCTCCATTAGGTTACTGTGCTCACAGCACACTGTGTGTAATTGTGATCACAGCAGCTTAATGGACAGAGACCCTTAGGCTGTGAAGATTTCTGCAAGATTTCCACTGCTGCCAGGCAGTCAGGGACAAATTTGCACCTTACCCAATTGCTTGATGCTTGCTGCAGCAATTTGGTGATACCCAGAGAATGCTGAGGGCATGAAGAATTCCAACTTCCAGCTGCGAAGAAGAAGAAACTGTGTCGATCTTGATCCATGACCATGAACTGGATTTGTGTGGAAAGATAAGCAACTGATCACCACCAATGCCAGGAACTTCCAGACATAGATCGGTTCTCTTCTTTCAGAGATTTCAGCATCACCCATTGTGCCCTCCACTGGCTGTTGAGTCCACTCTCCTGCAGCCAGTAAGTGCCTTGCAAAGTGCTGACAAAACGTAGCACCCCTGCTGCAGCTCCCCCCGAAAGCTGACGGGAGCTTGTATCAGATTGCTCCTTCCCCTGTGACTCGAATATTTTCCTTTACTCAAGAAGCTGCCATTCCATCACCCTTGCTCCAAAACTTGGATTTCTGTACAAAACCCAATGTCTACCGGGGAATAAAAAAACACCCACACACAGAAGAGAAAATACTCCGCAAAATTTTCAAAAAATCACACAGAAAGACAAGAAGAAGAAGCACTTGGACAAAATCAAACTGGAGTGTGTTCCAGAGAAATCCAAGAACGAAGAACGCTTGCAAAAACTTTTAGTTTCTCGAGAAACCCATTTGAAAAAGACTCCCAGGAAATTATTAAAAAAAAGAGAAAACAGAAAAAAAACCTTGGAAATCTGGAAATCACCAAGTGACTGTCAGATAAAGAGGAAGCGAAAGTACGAAGAAGAGCGATCAGAACGGAGGAGGAAAATTTGCAACTACTTGGTACGAGACATTTCCAAACAGAAATGTCGTCAAAACACTCGATGAGATAAAATGAAACAAAATATTTACAACTTCACTTCCTCTATTATAACTCTCTCTATATCAAAATGTAGTCAAAATGTAATCAAAATGATCGATGAAGAAATATCGAAGCAAAACATTTCCACCTTTGTCTCCTCTCTTTCTCTCTCTCTCTCTCAAAAAATGTCATCAAAATGCACGATGAAAGGAAACAAAAGATTTCCACCTTGGCTCTCTCTCTCTCTCTCTCTCAGTCAGATCTTCCTCATTCTTCGACAACACCCAAAAACGGAAAAAAGGAAAAAAAAAGAAAACGAAAAAAAAGAAACAAAATTAGCAAACCAACTTTGAAGCTCGAGAGAAACGGAACCCAAAATGCTTGATATTACCAAAAAGCTCTACACTACGGAGTAGTAGTAGTATACATACCGCAGACACAGCGAAATTTTGCTTAAATTTTTTTTTTTTTGCTTCTACAAATGATGTATGTACAAGAGGAAGAGTATTGAATCAGAGGTGGAAGACTCAGATCGACGATTTTTTTATATTTTTAAAAAAATAATTAATTTTTTTGGCTTGTGAACTTTGTTCTTCAAATTTCACAACAACACAACAAAACATTTATACTACCACCACGACGTCAACTTTTTATTTTTTATTTTATTTTATTTTATTTTATGTTATTTTATTTTGAGTGTAGGTGGTAGTAGTGCGCCATTGAATCATGGAAAGTCCGCCGCCGTAAAAGGGGGAAACCCCCACCACCCTCGTCTTGTGGACCGGATGCCGTCCGATTTTTTTACACGTGGCGTTCTCTCGGTCTTCTTCTCCATCTCGCCCACCCACGATAATCCCAAACTTTGCACAACATTATTACTAGGCTTAGGTATCAAGTACCAACCCAGAGTTTTGCTCTTCAAACCCTAGCTAGGTTTTACTAATATTTTTGCTCTTCCAAAAAATACTCTTCAATTGTGGAGGAGGATATATATATATATATATAATTTTTTTTGGGGTCTGTTTTTTGGGTTTTTGTGTGGCGAATTTTCGATATCTCGTGAATTTGTTTTTGGGGAATCGGAATATTCTGTCATAAAAATTCTCCCTTTTTTTTTGAAGAGTCATTCGCCAAAAAAACTAATAAGTACAATTATTATGCCTATTAAATTCGCCACAATTTGCCTACAACACAAGAAAAGGGTGCAAAAGAAGAAGATTTTTAAATCGCCAAATTTGATATTTGCCACTTGAGCGATTATATCATATCATTGATGATATCGCCACATCAATATTTTGCTCAAGTAGCGATATTTATGGATGATCACCACTTGAGCAACATTAGAAAATTAAAAAAATATATATACCATACCACTCTGAAGAAGGAGAGCTCAATCAAAACCTTTTTTTGGGAAAAATGTGACAAAGTAAATCTTTTTAGGGTTTCTAGTCGCCAAATTTAGACATTTTTATTTTATTTGCCTAGATCACCAAGATTCTATCTCACGTTTCAATAGGTATCCCAAAAAGAAGAAGAAGGATCCTTAAATCATTCTATCTTCATACTTTGTTTGTAGCCAAATTTGGCTACATTGTTGTGGATAAATGGCAAGTTGTGCTACAACAAAAATTACTAAAAAAAAAAGACACTAGAGCTCACGCCTTGATAGTTATTTATTGACAAATTTTTGGAGGTTGTTTTTAGGAGGTAGGGGATTTGAGAAGCCCTTGTTGTGTTTGTTGACAATAATTGGAGGTTTTTTTTAACCAAGGTTTAAAGAAGAGGATCTGACATTTTGACAATAATTTAGGAGGTTCAAGAGATGTCATTGTTGACAAATTCTTGTAAGCAAGGTGGGTCCGAATCAGCCCTTTTTTTGGGGGTGAAATTTCAAGATGTTGCAAATTTTTAAATTTCTTTTTTAAAAATTAAATTTCTTTTTTTTTTGAAATAAAATCACAAAAAAGGAGATATTCTGAGTCAATTCCATTAGATGTCTATTCTTAGCTAGACTATAAAGGGAGATTTTCTTTTTAACATGTTCTAATTTAAGAGGTCATCATTTATTTGCTAAATCCTTCTTGGGATGCTAGTAAGTGACACTCTAGAAGAAAACTTGGAATAAATTTATTTTAAAAATTATTATTTAAAATAAAAAATAAAAATGAAAATAAAAACTCACCCAAAGGCTTGTTTAGGAGATCAAGCCTTAATCATGAACAAAGATAAATTGCTTCTAGTAAATTTAGTCCCAAGGCAAAAAGAAAGAACCACAATGCTTTTGGAATCACAAATATCTTCTTGTAAATGTGCAATACTAGTAGTGTTGTGATGTTGTCTCAGAATGAGCTTTAAAATGACTCACCACCTTCGATTCATGTGTCCACCAACTTGCTTGTCAGTAACACTTGGGACACTTCGAAGAAGAAAACCCCATGATCTCCGTACCCAAGTGCTTTCAAGTCTCTTTGTACCATGCATGTATGATGAGCTTTCATGTTGAGAAAAAGGTTTAAAATGGTTACCTAAACAATGCACATCAAAATACACAAATGAAAAGGGCCTTCAAAGTAGCATCTTTGTTGTAAACTTGCCCAACTTTATTACAAATTAAGTGAAACAAAATGTGAAAAATTACATTCATCTGAATGTAATGTTCTAGCATCAATTGTCATCTTCCCATTGATCAAAGAGCGAGCCAAAATTTTATCCCCAAATCCTGCACTGAAGCATACATAACCTCTTCCCTATGGGCTAAGCCAACAAAAGACAAGGGAAAAAAAAAGGAAATTGAGGAGCAACCTTTTTTTTTTTTTTTTTTCCCCAAAAGTTTGTTTCAAGTGGGAAAATGATTTAAAAAACAAAAAAAAAAAAAAATTGAAGTGAATTAACACTTATTTTAATTAATATTAATTTTAGAA
>Ga0116229_10016061_pt1 | contig 10103 bp, 10 predicted proteins | sample S1TSphgellanicum_3_FD_87313 | JGI IMG/M metagenome (GOLD analysis project Ga0116229, IMG submission 87313) | Host-associated microbial communities from peat moss isolated from Minnesota, USA - S1T2_Fc - Sphagnum magellanicum MG | ecosystem: Host-associated > Plants > Peat moss > Unclassified... | reverse complement strand
CGACAGTCCTGATGATCGAGTCACTGCAGCACGCCCGGCAGCTTCCGCATCACAAGCGGAAGCTCGTGCTGATCTACGCCGCGATGCGCGCCTATGCCGACGACTTGCGTCGCGCCGGCTGGCACGTCGACTACCACGCGGAACGTGAGGATTTCGAGACGCCGCTCGCCGAGCATGTCGCGACGTATCGCCCAGCGCACGTGCGCGCTATGGCGCAGTCCGACTTCGGGGGCAACGAAGCCTTGGCGGCAGCCCTTCGCGAGCACGAGCTGACGCTCGAGGTGACGCCCCACGCGAACTTCGTATCGAGCGCGGAGGAGTTAGCGCAGCTTTTCGCGCGCGGGCAGGCGCGGGTTACGATGGAGACCTTCTACCGTAACATGCGCCGCAAGACCGGACTTCTGATGGATGGCGGCGAGCCCGCCGGCGGCGCGTGGAATTTCGATGCGGACAATCGCAAACCACCCGTACGCGGAATGTCGTTTCCGCCGGAACCGCGCGTCCCCGTACCCGAGCATGCGCGCGCAGCGATCGCGCTGGTGGAGAAGCACTTTCCCGATCATCCCGGAGCGATCGGCGACTTCGACATCCCGACGACTCGCGCCGACGCGCTGGCTTACGCCGACGATTTCTTCGTGAACCGCCTTGACCGCTTCGGCCCGTACGAGGACGCGATGCTGCGCGGCGAGACGCGACTCTACCACTCCCGTCTCTCGGCCCTCATCAACGTCGGCTTACTCCATCCGCTCGAACTGTGCGAACGGGCCGAACTCGCGTACCGCAGCGGCCACGCGCGGCTTGCGTCGGTTGAAGGTTTCGTGCGCCAGCTGATCGGTTGGCGCGAATTCATTTGGCAAGTGTATTGGCGCTTGATGCCGGAGTACCGTACGCGTAACGCGCTCGGTGCTGACCTGCCCATCCCGTCATTCTACCGTGACGGAAATACAACGATGGCCTGTCAGCGCGAGGTGTTGCGTCGCGTGCACGAGCTCGGCTGGGCGCACCACATCGAGCGGCTGATGGTGCTGGGGAATTTCGCGCTCCTCGCCGGCTGCGATCCGCAAGCGATGACCGATTGGTTCTGGTACATGTTCGTCGACGGCTATGACTGGGTGATGGTACCCAACGTGATCGGCATGACCTTACATGCCGACGGCGGCTTCGTGGGGACGAAGCCTTACGCGGCATCGGCCAACTACATCAACAAGATGTCCGACTATTGCGGCTCATGCGCCTACGACCCGAAGACGGCGGTCGGCGAGAATGCCTGCCCCTATAACGCCCTGTACTGGGATTTCATCGCGCGCAACGAGCGTCACTTCGCATCGAATCCGCGCATGTCGCTGCCGCTGCGCAATTGGAAGTCCAAGGATCGCGATGTTCGCGACGCGATCCGGCGCCGAGCGCGCGGCTTGCTCGAACGGCTACGCGCCGGGGAGAGCTTGTAGGTCTTGACTTCCCGCCCGGTCACTCGATAGGGGCTTCAGGAGCCGTTCACGCGAGAGGGAGAGTCCGACGAATGTCCGTCATCGATGCGGTTGCGGCGCCGGGATCGCCGCCCGAGCAGCGGCCCTCGGCGCCGCCGCCCAAGCCGGCCGAGGAGAAGTCGCTGCCGCTGCAGCCGGACACGGTCGCGCGTGCCGACGCGCCGCTGCAGCCGTCGATCCTCGATGCGTTCGCGGCGCACAACGGCGGACCGGCCGGCGTGGGTTCGGACGCGCTCAAGGGAGTCGCCGCGGGCGATCACACGGGCTGGTTCCCGAACGGTCCGCTGCCGCCGAACGCAACCATGACCGACGCGCACGGCTACACTTATAAGAGCGACATGTTCGGCCGCCCCGTGAGCGCGAGCGGCAACCTCAAGAGCAATCCGAATCCCACGGGCACGCGCGATGCCGCGGCGAAACAGGCGCAGGCGAGCGCGGGCGGCCCGGATCGCCTCAAGACCGACGAGGGCGGGCACGGCGTCGGCAACCGCTTCTTCGGGCGCAACGACGCGTGGAACCTCACGCCGCAAGATAAGAACCTCAACCACAGCGCCTACCGGACCATGGAGAACGGGTGGGCCAAGACCCTCGATAAGGGCGGTTCGGTGCAAGCGCAGACGCGCGCCGTCTACGATAAGCCGACCCTGCGGCCCACCAGTTACGTCGCCAAGTACAGCACGAACGGCGACGCACCGAGCCTGCGCGTCATGGAGAACAAGGCTAATGCCGGGTTCTCGTCGTCGGCGGCAAACGTCGGCAAGAGCGAGGCCTTCCTCAATTCCATGGGTCGGGTGTCCGAGGGCCTCGAGGTCGCCGGCAAAGTGGCGGCGCCGGTCGCGGTGGCCGCCGACGCCTACCGGCTCGGGAACGCCGTCCAGCAAGACGGCGGCACGATCGGCAAGCACACCGTCGAGACCGCCGGCAGCGTTGCGGGCGGCTGGGCCGGCGCGGCGGTTGGCGCCGAAGGCGGCGCGGAAGCCGGAGCCGCCGTGGGCGCGCTCTTCGGCGGCGTCGGAGCGGTGCCGGGTGCGATCGTGGGCGGTGTTGCCGGCGGCGTCGCCGGCAGCTTAGCCGGATCGGAACTCGGAACCGATACCGTGCAGCTCGCGGAAAAAGCCGGCGGAGCCGTCACCAGTGCAGCGAAGAGCGTGCTGAGCTGGTTTTCGAAATGACCCGGGGAGGAACGTTGCTCGAACGCTACGCCGCGCTCTACGAAAAGATCGCACGCGAACTGCAGCGCGCGCTACCGGCCGGCTGGACCAAGGCGTGGGCCTGGTCCGAAATGAGCGAGCGCGACGGCTCCGTCGTGGTGTATTACCTCGACGCCGCGCAGACGGTCGGCTGGATCGAGCCGCCGCTCGCGCTCTACGACCGCTTTCGCGAACTCAATAACGCCGCCCGCCGCACCGATCCCGCCCTGGTCTGGACGTCGGCCACCTTCACGCTCGACGTGCAAGGCGCGTTCAACGTCGACTTCGGCTACGACCCGATCCCGATCGACGAGGAAGACGACCGCCGCGCGGCATGGAAAATCAAGTACCTGCCCCACGATTGAAATGCACCTCGTCCTGAAGAACGAGAATTCCGCCCGCGAAAGACGGCAGCGCTCCTCACGCAGCGCCGATTTGCGCGCAAGAACAAATCCTCGCTGAGCAAGCGCTCCTGCTCAAGCGTCGGCTTGACCCGGCATTAGCTGCGAAGACATGCCAGCCGACCTCCTGATGCGTCTTCGTTAAAGCGAGCGACCCGATTGAACCGCCACGAAGATGCGACCGCCTTCGACTCGCACGGGGAAGCACGATAAACGCTTTCCGACGGGATTGATGCTGTCTCCCGACTTCGCATCGAACTCCCAGCGGTGCACGCTGCAGGTCAATACACCGCCTTCGAGGACTCCGTCTCTCAGCGGCGTCCCCTTGTGCGGGCAGGCATCGGCGTAGGCCGCGAGCCCGCCGTCGACGCGCACGAGCAGAACCGGGCGGCCGTCAGCGACGACCGCAACCTTGTCGCCGTCCCAGAGCGCGTCGTCGTCGTAGACATCGATCCAGCGCAGTTGCGGACTCGTGATATCAACCAAAGACCTTCTCCGCGACGTTCGCTCTTGCCGCGAGCGCCTCTTTCACGACCTCGCCGGCACGCGAGCCGGAATGCGCGGCGAGGAGTTTTGCGAGACCCTCGGCGACCTCGTCAGCGGCGGGTTTCCACGCCTCGAACCAAGTGCGCAACACTGCCGGATTGCTCGCGCGCTGTGCGTGCGCGAAGCGCGCGAGCGCGACGCTCCAATCGCGGCAGCGTTCCCCGTCGGCGCGGAGATTCGTGAGCAACAGCCACGTCAGTTCGTCGCCGTTCTCCCGAGCGACTTCGGCTAGGCTGCAATAGAGGTACGCGTCGAAGGCCGGACGCAGCACGAGGTTTACCGCGCAAAAGCTCTCCGCCCAATCGAACACCACGAGCGCCTTTTCGAGCGCGCGGCGCAGGGGCTGCCAGTTCGCATCCGTTTCCCAGATCGCGCGCTCACCGGTGGCAAATCCCGCGTCGGGGTATGCGGTTTGGAGTTCGCGCGTTCGATATGCGACGAGCGAGACACCGCGTAGCAGGTCGGCGGCGGTGAAGGCTGACGCGTTCGTCACGTATGAAGTCGGCGCGATCTGACCGACGTACGCCGCGCACATTTGAAACGCATGCAGCGGATAGCGCAACGGCGTGAAGCTTCGCGCGAGCGCTGCGACCCAATCCGCTCCCAGCGTCTTGTCGTGACCGGCTTCGCTGTACTTGTCGAGTAGGCTCCCGATGACGGTTTCGCCTTCGTCTTGAAGGGTGACGTACTTGCGATACGTCATCTGATGCGGGTCGCGGAACGCGTTCCAATCGTCGGCTTGCAGGGGCGATTCGTCGCGATGCGTCCTGATCCAGCGGTTGGGCGGCGACGCCGGCCCCTCTTCGAGTGCCGCCGCGCGGCCGGGACGCGCGCTGTAGGTCAAGTTGTGCGTCACGATTTCGTACTCGGTCGGGACGCGCCGCAAATTACCGAAATCCGACCAGGTGCGTAATTTCTTCTTCGTTTCCATCGTTCCTATGCTTTCCGTTCGCCCTTGCGACTCCACGAGATCTCTTCCGCGGATGTCGTGATGCGCCCGGAGAATGACGACATGAGTGCTTCGAGCTCGACCAAACGGTAGTCGCGCCCGAGATTGCGCGCGATGCTCGCGCGCGTCACGCGCAGCGGTGACGGACCCGCGACGCGCACGTAGGCGCCGCGATCGATAACGGTCACCTCACCGGCATTGTCTTCTTCGATCGCGCGAACGATAGCTTCGACGTCGTCGCTCATGCGCAGAACGGGTCCGACGGAATCGGTCATCGTGCGTTACTCCGCATAGCTTACGAACACTTCGCTCAAGGGGCCGATACCGGCCGCAGCGACCGTTAGACCGCCGGGTAGTATCTCACCGTTGAAACGCAGAACGAACGGCTTGTTTCGCGCTTGCACGCGACTGCCGACGACGAGCGCGGCGACCTTCTCCGCGGCTTGGTCGATCGTGTCGTCATTCATCACGACCACGAGATGCGTGATGAAATCGCCCGCGAAGAGCGCGTTGACGGGGACGGGTGACGCTTGCGCGGCTGCGGTCACGCCGTCACCAACGCTCGGTCACCCTTCGCAGCCGGCAGGTAATCGGCGGCCCAGCGCAAGTCGTGCGCGTCCTTCCCGGCGATTTCGGGCGTGATGCCCATCCATGCCAGCAGACCGGGGACGTCCGGCGGCTGAATCTGACCGCCCAGCATCCGCTCGACGACGGTTTGCTGGCCGATCAAGCGCTCGCGTTCACGGTACCAGATGCGGCGGCACGGGTCGGAGCAGAAGTAATATGGGTAGCCGTCGTGCACGAGCTTGTAGCTCCGCACGGGGAATTCCGCGCAATTCGGCGCGGTCGCGGAGCCGATCGGCAACTGGCACAGATTGCAGAGCCAGGGCAGCGTCTGCGGCAGCGTAGCGCCGACGTTGCCCGAATTGATGTTGGCGATGATTTGATCCCAGATCGGACCGAACTGCTTCTCGAAGTTCGGGTATTTGTCGTTGAGCCAGGCGCGCTCGTCCTTGGACAGCCCTCCGTTCGGATTCCACCACACGGTCGGCCGGTAGAACCATACGCCCAAGTGCAGCGCGTGATGCGCCGTGTCGAGCGAGGCCATGAATTCGTCCCAATACCAAGGCTTCTTTAGCCCATAATCGTTGAGGCTTGCGACAAACTGTTCGACGATCCACTCCTGCATGAATTCTTTGTATGATTTCTCACGCGATGCCAGAGGCGTGTAGTAATCCATGCTCGGACCGGTAAGAATCGCGAAGATGCGCGCCGATTGCCAGAACGTCTTGTCGATCAGCCACTGCGCGCGCTCGGGATCGTGTTCCATGAGAAGTTCGAGCGTCGGCCCCCCCTGCTGCGCGTGGCGCGCCTCGTCAGTCTGGATCGACGAGATCATATTAGCGAAGTTGATGTCGCCCGAACCCAGCGCATCCGACGCGAGCGCGACGAATTGCAGGTTGGTGAAGCCGGTCTCGAACGTGAACGGCAACTGAACCGCGACGTCGACGGCGTTGGGCGAGGCCATGAAACCGTCGAAGAGAGCTCGGCCGGCGATCGCCGCCCATTCGTTCGTGTGATACGCGCGCTGCGCCCAATCGTATTGCGGGTCTTTGGCCAAAAATTCGTGTGCGAAGAACAAGTTGAGCTGTGTGTGACGCATCTCATCGAGCGCGCCGAGCACCGCCATATTGCGCCAGCCGCCGGTCAGACCGAAGCGCGCCATCTTCAGCTCCACGGGAACGGCCAAATACTCGATGAGCGTCGTCGCTCCGTGATGCGCCTTTGCCGACGACTTCCAGCCTTCGTCGAGCGAATCGAAGAGCGATGAGCGCTGCAACGCGGCCTTGACCGAGTACGCCGCCTCCTCTTTTTCCCGCTGCACCGAAACGTACTCTTCGTACGAGATGCGGTAGTCTTCGCGCCAGCCATGCCATTTGTCACGCGGGACGTTGCCGCACCCCGAGAAAATATCCGGGAAGATCTCCGCGTCAGTGACATAGGATGGCGTCCAATCGGTATCGCGGGTGATGTCGTGCCAAGCTTCCCGGGTCAATCTCATGTGTCAACCTCAAACGAAGAGAGCAAGTGATTGGGCGGATGCGCGAATTACGCCATCACGAGAACGGGTTTGATCGTGGCGCCCGACAACGATGCTTCGGCTGCCGCGTTCACCTCGGACAATCCGTACGATCTTACGAGCCGACTGAGCGGGAAGCGGTCTTGGCGAATGAGCTCGACCAGGCGCGGAATGAACACGTCGGGGACGCTGTCGCCCTCGATCACGCCTTTGATGGTCTTGCCGGGCAACAGGATGTCGTTCATATCGAACGTCGCCTCGGTGCCAAGTGCCGCGGCGCCGATCAATCCGCAGGTCCCGAGCGGACCGAGACAGTCGACGGCGGAACGAAAAACTTTGGGCGAAGCCGTCGTTTCGAGACTGAAGTCGACGCCGCCGCGCGTGATGTCTTTGATCGTGGCGGCCGCGTCGACATTCGAGCCGTCGATGACGTGCGTCGCGCCGAGTTCTTGCGCGAGGGCGAGTCGGTTCGCCTTGATATCGACCGCGATGATCGTCGTGCAACCGGCTACCCGCGCGGCCATCACGGCCGAAAGACCGACGGCGCCGGCGCCGAATACCGCCAGACTCGTGCCGGCATGCGGGTGCAGCGTATTGAGCACCGCACCGGCGCCGGTCTGAATGCCGCAGCCAAGCGGGCCGAGAAGTTCCAACGGTGCACCCGGGTCGACTTTGACGACGTTACGCTCGTAAGCGATCGAATAGGTCGCCCACGACGATTGGCCGAAAAAATGCCCGTGAATCGCCGTTCCGCCGTTGTGCAGCGCGTTGCTGCCGTCGGGACGCGCGCCGCTGAAATTGCGCGCGTACAACTCCGCGCAATATGCGACCCGTCCGGCGCGGCAGGTTGGGCACTGCCCGCACGAGACGAAACTCATCACCACGTGATCGCCGGGCTTCACCTTGGTGACGTTCGAACCGACGCGTTCGACGACGCCTGCGCCCTCGTGACCGAAGACGGCGGGCAAAGGCACGTCGTACCACTGGTCGCGACAAATGAGATCGGTATGACACACACCCGAGGCGACGACCCGTACGAGAACTTCGTCGGCTCGCGGATCGTCGAGTTCAAGGGTTTCGATCGTAAAGGGTAGCGACTTGGTTCTGCACACCGCAGCCGTGATCTCCACGTACAACCTTTGCTGCACCGCCGGCCGTGCGACAGGATGCCGGCGCTATCTTCGGATTGAAGCGAATCGGGCGAAATCGCGCCTCGTCAGCACCGGCCGAGTTTCCCGGTCCCCCTCACCCGCATAGGGTGAAGCGTCATGGACATCACTGCCGATCCGGCGCTTCGGGCCGGGTGCCGCGGCGGTTCTCAAACTTCCGCCAACAGCGCGCATAGCGCGGGCACGATCTCCCGCCCGCCACCGATGTGGACGGCTCTGCCGCGGCCGGCGGCGGCAAGTGCGCGGCCGGCGTCGCCGACGTCCGACGTTGAGATGACGTGCAAGGTCTCCAGCGCCCGAGCGGCCTGCAGCGGATCGCCGCCGCGATTGGCGCGTCCGTCACTGAGCAGGATCGCGATGCGCCGGCCGCCGCAGGGCGCACGCGCCAATTGCGCGCGAGCGGCGTTCAATCCGACGGCGAGATCCGTCCAGCCGTAGCTCTGCAGCGTCAGCAAATCGTCGATGACCCGCTCGATCGGACGGTTCGAGCCCTGCGCTTTGATGATCAACGCTCGGTCGCTCACGGCGACCACGCTGAAGTCGATGCCGGCGCGTAATGTGATCGCCGCCGCCGCGAGCGCCGCGTTGCCGATTCCGCCATCGCTCATCGAGCCGCTCGTATCGACGATTAGGGAGACCGCGGTACGTGTCCGCCGCCAGGCTCGCGCGGCGAGCTGCGGCTGCGCCCCCGTCCGGCCGGCGCGCGCGAGCAGCACCGCTTCGAGCGACGCGTCGATGTCCAGCTCGCCGTCGGGGCCGAGCGGTTCGGAGGCCATCCGCCCCGCACCGTATGCACCCGTAGCACGCGAACGCGCCTCGCGCAGGATGATCCGCGCCGCGATCCGCCGTGCTCGACGCCGCAGCGGCGCGTCCGCGGCATTGGCCAGACGCGGCAGCATCTCGAACATCCGATCGGGGCCGGCGTCGAACGCCGCGCGAAACGCATCGATCGCGATCGCTCCCGGCTGCGGCGAGTATGCCGCGAAGTCGTCGTACTGCGCGAGTTCGGCCCGGCTCCACGTCAGCTGCGCCCTGCGCCGCAATTCGCGCGCGACCCCGCTTCCCTGCACGATCGATGTCCCGGAACCGGCGGCAGAGGTGGGCCGATCCCGGGTCAGATTTTTCCCGCCGGTCCGTCCCGCTGTTCCGACGATGGCCGGCCCGTTGCGAACACCGGCACCGGCAATCCGGACTCCCGAATGCCAGGGGCGAAGAACTGCTCGAAGAGTTCGCTCAGGATGTCTTCCGCGCGCCGGTCGCTCAGCTCGTCGACGCGCACGCGGCCGCTCAGCGAAGACTGCATCGCGGCCGATAACGAACGCGCATCGTCGAGAGGCGTCGCGCAGACTTGCGCATAGCTCGCCACGAGCATCGCGAAGTCGATTGCGCCGCGCACCGAAGAACCTTGGCGCAGCTCCGGATGGTCGCGCGTAGCGCGCACGAGCCCGACGATCGCCTCGACCAGATGCGCGGGGATGCCTGGCGCGTGACCGAGCACGATCAGGCGTTCCTCTTCAGCCGTTTGGTAGCCGACGCAGATACGGCACATGCGGTCGGCGAGCGCGGCAGCGATCCGCGCGGTTCCGACGGTGTCGAAGGGGTTCATCGCGGCGATGAATCGGAATCCGGGTGCGGCCGCGATGCGGCCGACGCGCGCGACGTTGATTTCACCTTCGGACATGACCGTGACGAGGACGTTGAGCGTCTCCTCCGGGACGCGGTTGAGCTCCTCGACATAGAGGACGCCGCCCTCTCGCATCGTGCGCGCGAGGGGACCGTCGACGAACGAGGCGGACGTGTAGCCCTCAGCGAGCACGCGACTCGGATCGTGCCAGCCGATGAGCCGAGCGGGTGTGAGTTCCGCGCTACCCTCGACGAGCGCGAAGGGTAGTTCCGCTTGATGCGCGATCGTGCGCAGCATCGTCGACTTTCCGGTCCCCGGCGGCCCTTCGAGCACGATGTGGCGCGCCGCGCGCAGGGCAGCGACCAGCCCGCGAACCTCATCGCGGCGACCTGTGACCCGCGCCAAGACGCGCGTGACGAGCGCGGCGTCGAAGCGAGCGTCGTTCAACTGAAGAACGCGTCGAAGCCCGCCGCGTCGACGGGATCGAGCCACAGTTCTTTGATCTTGCCACGCTCGAGGCTCAGCACGAGCCGCAAGTCGTCGCTATAGGTCCGTAGGTCGCGCCTTGTCCCGATGCGCACTACCGCAGCGGCCGCGGTCGCATGGACGTCGTAGGACCGCATCTCGAACGTGAAGCCGTCCTGCGCGGCCTCGCGT
>Ga0116229_10016060_pt1 | contig 10103 bp, 8 predicted proteins | sample S1TSphgellanicum_3_FD_87313 | JGI IMG/M metagenome (GOLD analysis project Ga0116229, IMG submission 87313) | Host-associated microbial communities from peat moss isolated from Minnesota, USA - S1T2_Fc - Sphagnum magellanicum MG | ecosystem: Host-associated > Plants > Peat moss > Unclassified... | reverse complement strand
TTTGCTTTTAGTTTTTTTGGAACTAGATTTTTATAAACTTAATAGAACGAATAGGGTGCAGTCAAATCATCATATATATTAATTCAGCAAGTCTGTCAGTCTGTCAGTCAGTCAGTAACTGACAGCTGATGGACCTGGCACAAGTGTGAACAAGACCCAGATGATAGAGTTCAACTATGGGCCATCTGGGTGGTCTTCTTGCAGTGCAAACGTTTTTTTCTTGCTCTCCTCTCGCGCTTATGTCTCTTCTCCCTCTCTCATACAGTGATGGGAAAGCATGCGTTCGTGCCCTATTGGGTACGATGGGAACATACTTTCTTTTCCTACGTGGCGGAACGGGTCATTCCAAGAAATAACTGACATAGTAATTTTGACGAGGAATTTCCCATAGTCATGACTTTCTGAAATGGCAGAATGTCGTTGAGCTTTAGGGTTTCAGGGGTCGTCATCAGGGGTCATCGCTGCTTCAGTGCCGTGCCGGGCCTTGCAGGCATGGGTTACCACTAGTTATAAAGAAGCACTTAGGACCATGGCTGATGTTTAATTGTTTTTGTGATAAAAATCTACTTAAGTAAATGTTGAAAGTTTTGCATGAATTTTTAAAATGATATTCCTCATGTATTATGGGAACATCCAAGGATAATTTTGAAATGAGTTGAATGAACATGCAACATTGAAAAAAAAAATTAACCATGTAATCAATGCTTAAAAGAATACTTTCGCCACTTAAAGGACTTTTTGAATGATTTCAAAAAGCTATGGAATGATATTTTTATGGGAATGTTTTTAGGTACACCTTCACATAATAATATAATGCAACATTGTTTTTGTCATAGTAATTAAATCAAATAAAAAAGTTGATTTATAAAGCATCATTATAAAAAATTTCTATCATTAAGAAGTCAAGTTAGCATGAGTGATTTCTTATATCCTATTTATACCCATGAATAATGCTTGAAACATATTTTCATTTAATTTGATGTTATATTAAATTAGAATTATATGAGTGACATAGGTTTAACTATACATGTTTACTTTTTAAGCATACTTTGTCTTGTTTTGACCTAATTTGAAATCCATTCTAAACATCATGTTCATTAGATTTGGAAGTGACATCTAGCAATGTTTTAATATCATATTCACACATGATTTGGGAATGAACATTTTATTTTTCCCTTTCTAATTACTATCCTTTCTTTTGGATTGGGTCAACAATTTTTTTTCCTTTTAATCACTTTTTCTTGTGGAATTGATAGAAAATATTTCCCCCTTCAACTTCATTCTCTTTTACAAATAGTGAAAACCCTTTTTTTTACTGCTAGATGGGACATCAACCTACTAAACATCCCGACTTAGGGCATCCCTAGCAAAATTTGCTTGGGTGGGGTATTTTGGTTTGAGGATGACCCAATTAGGCTCAAGGTCAATGGCAAAACCACACCCAGAGGACATTGAAGATGATGAAAGACAATAAAATAATCACAAGGCAATAGGAATGCCTTCCAAGAAGAGCAAAATGGTGACAGGACGGTGGGGCATTGGAAAGGAACATTGGAAACACCAAGCCGGACAAGCTTTATTTTTTTGGGCAACATGGGGTGCCAATGGATGTTGAGGGTAACAAACATTATGTTGAATGATGCTAGGGCCACTAAGAAGTATGTTGGGGGTGTTAGGGTTGAAAATATTTTTCTATTTAGTGGTTTTGCAAATGAGAAAATGCATTAAGGTGGGAAGGAAAAATGGTTATTTTTGTTTCTTTTGGGTGATGGGGGTGTCAAGAAGGATGCTATGGATTACCAAGAAGCATGTTAAGAAAAACATTGCAGGACAATGGAATAGTAAAAAAAATTTAAATAATAATTTGGGCAATGAGGTTCTAGTGGAAAGGATAGGAATGGTTTACTTCACACCATTCCTTAACAAAACCTAAGTTAGATAACCAATACGACAACGGTTATATCCTAGGACTCCATTCTTTGTCAAGGAAAAGAGTTTTAACACTTATAATTGGCCCATTTATTTATTGGTCCCATGCATTTGTTGATTGAGCCACATCAATTTGTAATCTATCTATGAAGCAAGGTAGTTTGTTTTGCTTTGTTTGTCACACTGAGATCTCCCCAACTGCAGCGCTGCATGCCACACTCTTGGTATCTTCAGAGAGCTCTCAATGAGTAGGGGTGCAATCACTTGGTTTGAGATTCTTTGGAGCTAGGGTGTGGAAGCTATTGATCATTGAACCATTCTCTCAATGAAATAAAAATTGAAACTGAAAATTGTATTAGAATTTGGAAGCGTTGTTAGCGTTCTTGGAAAGCCCTTGGCAAGTCAGATTTAATGAAGTTTATTTCACAATTTTCAGAGCTAAAATGTAGGAGATATTGATTTTTGAGTGAATTTTGTTGCTGGAAATTCAAACAAAATACAAAAATTGGGTTTGGAAGGAAAAACCAGTTGAGCCCTTAATGTGTTCACATTGCCAAATTCAGAAATTTTCAATTCTAAAAAAAACCGAAGAAGGTGTTCACACTTGGGCCAACAGCACAGGCTACATTAGTGTGAATTCATCAACAAATTCATGAGAATTCACATACAGCCTACACATTCTGAAGACTTGATTATCAAAACCTGAATGGCAGATGCAAAGGGTGAGGGGTAAAAAACACCATTGATCTTTATTTTGGATGGAGATTTGATTGTGAGATTTGGGTCCAGAGCCATCTGAATTGAATTGCAAAATTCTAAAAAAAATTAAAATTTAGTTGGGGCTACCATGCAGATGCAGCAACAGTGGATCTTCTGCCACAACATGTGCTTTGGCCATCTGGGCCACCAAGAGCTAGACCTATAAATTAAGAGTTCTCATGTAAGGACCAAGTGATGAAGTCGTTGCTCTAGGCTAGTCACCAAATAGAGAACACCCAAGTCTCCAAGAGCCATAAATTCTATTGGAACTTGAATCCCATCAAACCATCTATTCCCAATTCATTTCACATGTTGTGTAATGAGAAGTTTCTGAGCATGGTAGTAGCTTGGTTTTGGATCTCCAAAAGTGGTACCCCACCCACCTCCTGATTCCTGAGAAGCCACTGGGCACTGGGGCATGAGAATGCACAGGCTTTTATAAAAATCAGGTTTAAAAAAAAGGTCTTTTGGAAGTTTGGTCCACTTTAATAACCCTTCTTTATGTCAAACCCCACACCCATGTCCATTGGTATATGAGCCACTCCTAAAGTCTGTTTTGTTCCTTTCTATCTTGCATGGACATCACCAGGTGGTGCCCAGGATCTCTCTTCATTCATTAGTACCTATGCAACATAGATATATATATTGCTGTGTCAGCCCCCTTTTTTTAAAGAATTTGTGAAAGTAGCCTATGTGGGGATTCTGCATTTGAGCTAGTACCGTAAGTGGCTATAGTCATTTGCTTAGACATCTTTAGAGTGGTTACATAGAGAATTGTTATTTTAGTGAACATGTGGTGATTTTTTCCCCCTTGGAGGACTTGTGTATTTGGCCATTTCAAGTTGCATCATAGATGTGAAGAGTGGCTACTTCAAGTTTGACTAACTAACAAATTAGGCTACAATAAAAATAAGGTTTGAAAGCTCTTGGCAAGGGTTCTTCATAAACTTGCACAACCAAAGAATTGTAAGAATAGCATATCAAAACCAAAATGCAAATTTTAGACACAAGCAAATGAAACGTTTAAAAAACAGACAAATTGGATACCAATAGTTGTCATGGATTATAGTTGCCAAGTTGTCAACACAAGTTATAACAATAGTCATGATGCTTTCAGAAAACAAGTTGCACATCTACATAATGCATCTTCAAACAAAGGTTTTATATTTAGGAAAAACTCTTTTTGCTAGGAGTAATATAAAAGTCCATTGGTTTTAATGTTTTGGAGAATGTGCTAATCCCCAAGTCCCAAGATGTTGGTTCGGGCAACAAACTTTTGGGTTCTTTTTGGGCTGTGATAAAAATAGGCATATAATTTGCAACACATCCTCAATCTCCCCCCACAATGGCCAACTTTGAAAGTGTTTGCACTACCAAATTTGTATGATCACTCATGCAATATACATTGACCATGAATGGAACATTTTGATTTTTCAATTGTATTATAACCCTAATTCTAACACCATGAAACACACTGACCCCATTAGCTCCAAATTGTGTAACTAACGGTGAAACCATTGTTTCCCAAATCAAACCACCATACAGAACCATGGCATTCACCATAATTCTCTTTAGATTATTTAAGATGTCCCCATCAACAACCATTACAAGGATAACGACAAAGGAATGAACTCTATGAATTTTTCGTCACATATGCATGGATGAAAACCCAAGATTGCTAATCCATGGTTATAATTTCATCACACAAAAAGGAAATAAATCTAATAGCCTAAAACAAATCCTTAGTCTTGTTCAACACTAGTTCATGCATGGAAGTTGCCATCCTTCACCCCAACCTAGATTCTTGAAGACTTTGATTGATGTTTGAGCCTCCAAGAATCCTAATTTTCTCCTGCAAGCCACCACCACCTTGAAGATCTAGAATTATGAAGTCTCACCTCAATGAAGTTCATCCTATTGTGAACCACAATGAATGCTAACATATGGATTTGATTTTGGAGTCTAAATCTTGGAAGTTAACACAACAAAGCAAGTTGCTAAATGCTATAACCTACACTCTAACCCCTAAGCCTACTACTTTAGATGTTGAATTTGATATTTGTGATTTCACCTAACTTTGTGCAAGTGATGATGGTGAGAGGTTTTCCTTTGCAAGTAACAACAATCAGTGACAACCTAATTTTGTGCAAACAACAATGGCAAAGTGTTCTACTTTTGGGCGACAACAAGGAATATGGACAAGATTATGGTGAAGCAAGAACTAGTGAGTTCGGGCACCAATGAGTTACTATGTGGCTCCCAATAATTTGGAAGCTTGCCATGTGTGGCAATGGGTTTAAAGGTTTACATAAAAAGTGCAAGTGAACCAATTGGTGCTAGGTCTAACCTTTCGATGACTTTGCCAAAAACATTTTGTCATACTTCAAGCCTAGTGGTAGGAGTGCCACAAAAAAAATGCTGGTTGGTGTATGTACATTAGATGGTAACCAATGTTATTTTTATTGATGAAAATTTTCCAAAAAACGAAATTCAAAATTCAAAAATTAAGTGATTTGGAGGTTTTCAATCACTAGAAGTGAGGGAATTTTTTTTTTAATCCCCAGATTTCAATTATCTATATTTGTTTTTCAGTGTGTACCAAAAAATTACAGGAGGATTAAAGTTTTGTATTTCATACATGGTTTATAGCCATGTACGAAAAAAAATCTTCCTAGGGATGATAACCACTTTTTTTAGATTATCCTAAACATGATCATCACTTTAAGTAAAAACAAAAATTCCTTAAGAACACAGATGGTAAGTACCCACAAAGTCTTTTTTGGAGAAATGAAGAAGATAGTAGAAAACACCCTCCCAGTGTACAAATGGGTACACTCTGCTTCCAATGAAGACACAGTACCTATTTCAGGTGGGTGCTAATCTCCAAGGTTGATTCAGGAGGGTCATGCAGGACTTATGTATCAAAACATTCTTGTCCAAACGAGAATCTTCTATCTTCTACACTGTTTCTGTTTAGACTTTCCAAGACCCAAGTATGCAATCTTTTTCGGCTACAAACTTTTCAGCAACCAAAACATAAGACTGAATAACCTTAGCACACATGATGCACTGCACTTGTACACAGAAAATCCTTAACAAACAAGTAGCTTGCCACACAACAGCTCTGCCCTTTAAATGACATCCATAAGGATGTGCATTTTATTTTATTTTTGGTTTTTTGGGCTGATAAATGTTCAACATACTTAATTGGAAACACATGGTAATTTGCATGGTGAAGCCCCAAGTGGATCCTTCAGTTATGCCAGAACTGTTTCTAAAGTAGACCCCACGTAACCCTACAATGTAGGGATACCAAACTTTCGCCCATTTCTGGGTGCATCACAATGTCTCTAGCCTGAAGGGCAGAGCCAACAAATACAACAACCTTCAAGAGCTTTTTTATTTTTCTTTTTTTTCTTTCAAGAGCTTGACAGAGACTTTGTCCCCTATAAACAGCAACAGAGGTACTACTATTAGCTTGCAGAACAAATTGGTTTTCCTACTGGAGGGAAAGATCATTGCAGCACCTGATCTATTCCATATTGAACCAAAGCAGCTTCCGGAACATGCATGTCAAAACAAGGCGTGATGGTGCCAAGGTTCATAGCAAAACCTGGTGCAAACCAATGCTGCAAGTTGGTTGTTCCATCATGCAGCTCTCCAGTGTAAGGGCTGGGCACAAGTGTACCTTTGAGATTCAAACCTAGTAGGCAGGCACCACTTGCTGGAACATAGAATGTTTCATCATTCTGTTCCTGATGCAAAAATCACATGTTCAAATACGAAGTTATCAACTCATTTAGAGCATCAACTGTCATTGCTGAGCTAAGTTATTGTAGTGTTATCTGTTAAATTAGATCACAACTGCATCAAACATGATATCAACATTAGATAGTACAGATGTTCTCACCTCCATCTCGTTGTTGTCTTCTGCTTCAACCAAAGGATGACCCTCCCATCTCTCTGCTGAACCAAGATCTTCATCTTTATGTTCATCTAAGTCATCATCATGTCCAAGTGCAAATGTGCAAAGACATCTCCTTGCCACCAGGCTCCTCCTGCTCATTGTATGTTGCAACAGTCAATGCGAGTCAATTTTGGCATATAAGAAACCAGCACTGACAACAGCTGCAGGGACCAGTCTCAATAATAATACTCAAAAACTCCAGCTACAAGGTAGCTTCGCAGGAACAAGAATAAAATTATGGTTTAAAAATTTAAGGATTGATAACAGAGGAGAATTTAATGTCTATTTTTCTGCTTTGGCACGAAAGCAAAAGATCATGAATTCCTTGAAATTTCAGTCATTGGGTGCACTTACAAATCTGCACATGTTTCTTAGTCAAATTCCAGAAGCATTTCTTAGTCAATAGCACCTCTCTCAGTTGCCAACTTGTTTATCTCACCAGCAATCTACCTCATTGTTCAAAACAAGTACAAGTGAATAATAAGGGACCTACAGAGGTTCTTGACCTGATCTGAGAATCTAAAGAGGTGTCGTAGCCAGAGCTGGGGGGAGCAGTTGCAGTTTCTGGATCCTCTGCAACCAGCTGCTCTGCAGTTCGCTCAAAGTCTGATGCAGAGTGAGAGTCTTGTAATCTCTGATTACAAGAGGCAGGCACAGCTGCATCTTCAGGGGCTTTCAAAGGATGATTGTCAGAAGATCCTTGCAAGGCATCATGTAACATCTGATCCTGCCTTGAAGATGTTGCTGGTGGCTGCCAAGACATTGCAGAGTCTGTAACTGCATCTGCTGCCTGGGAAGTCATCCTACTGCATCCACATCAATAACAGCAAGGTGTTACTTTGCAAAACAGACAGAAACCCAACTAGCTCAGGGAGTACATCAAAACAGGATCACTCAGGTTTCTTCTCCTCTACCACAAAACTTAGTAACAACAAGCCTGCAATTGTTCTTCCAAATTCTTGTCTTGCACTGCAATGTGCTTCTTAGAATCTGGCACAGCTCTGCTTCAAACCCTAAAATTGCAGAGCAACTTGTTAGCCAGATTCTGGGGATCCATTCTTCTACAAAACTGAATGTTTTACAATATTGGGTTAATGTTAATCCAGCTACTATGAGTGTTTGCTAGATCCCATGCTGGCACATTGACCTACAACAATGCTGGAACATTTACAAAACAGACAAAATCCAACTAGCCCAAGGAGTAAATCAATCCTTCTCACCTGAACAACAAAACAGGATCACTCAATTTTCTTCTCCTCTACCACAAAACTTAGTAACAACAAGCCTGCAATTGTTCTTCCAAATTCTCTTCTCCCACTGCAATGTAGTACTTAGAATCTGGCATAGCTCTGCTTCAAACCCTAAAATTGCAGAGCGACTTGTCAGCCGCATCCTGGGGATCCATTCTTCTACAAAATCTAATGTTTTACAATATTGGGTCAATGGTAATCCAGCTACTACGAGAAAACCCTCGCTAGATCCCATTCTGGCAAATTGAGCTACAACAATACTGGAACATTTGCAAAACAGACGAAATCCAACTAACCCAGGGAGTACAACAATCCTTCACCTGAACAACAAACAGATCACTCAGTTTTCTTCTTCTCTACCACAAAACTTATTAACAACAAGCCTGCACTTGTTCTTCCAAATTCTCTTCTCCCACTGCAATGTAGTACTTCTTAGAATCTGGCATAGCTCTGCTTCAAACCCTAAAATTGCAGAGCGACTTGGTAGCTGGATCCTGGGGATCCATTCTTCTACAAAATCTAATGTTTTACAATATTGGGTCAATGGTAATCCAGCTACTACGAGAAAACCCTCGCTAGATCGCATTCTGGCAAATTGAGCTACAACAATGCTGGAACATTTGCATAACAGACGAAATCCAACTACCCCAGGGAGTACATCAATCTTTCACTTGAACAACAAACAAATCACTCAGTTTTTCTTCTTATCTACCACAAAACTTAGTAACAACAAGCCTGCAATTGTTCTTCCCAATTCTCTTTTCGCACTGCAATGTACTTCTGTCTGAGTTTCTGAAAGCAATCGCTCTTTTTTCACTCAGAAAGATTGCATTATCTTGCTAGAAAATCAGGGTTTCCCTCCAGACCCGTACGGGAAAACCTCATAGAGGCGGAGATGTCTTCTTCTTCTTCTTCTTCTTCTTTTTCAGCTGATGAGGTGTTGGAAGACGAGGCGAGGCCGTAAATGTTGCGCTCTCTCTTGTACTTTTCCTCCAATTTCTCATTGCACCGAAGAAGACTACTAACCCCCCCATGACTGCAGCCTGTGTTGCAGTTGCTGGCCTCCAGCAGCTGCTTCTGGGAAGCGTGCAGTAGTACTACCACCTTGCCTGCACATTGATCCTTTGCATCTTGACAGTTACGACATGTTTCTTGATGTAAAGCTTTAGGGTCATCGAGCTCCTGACCCAATCCAGACAGCGTCTCCTCTGGCATTTTGTGATCAGTTAGTTAGGCAATGTATTGACTCTTGCAGATGAAAACTCAAGAATTATCTGTCTCTGTGCGGCCGTCTCTAAAATTTTCGACTAGTCCCTCTCTGTCTCTCTATATCTTTCTCTCTCATCTCTCTTTCTCAATATACACATACATACATATATATCGACTCTCTCACTCAAATCTGTGACTGAGAAATGGAAGCTAACAACAGCAGCAAGCGAACATCTTCAAAACTCAAAGCGAAAATGGAGCATTCCTTCGCAGTTTTCGTGCAGAACGACGGACGTAACGCGTCCGTGGGAACAGGCTCAAGAAGATAGCGCCACCTGGCAAGCGAGGAGACGATCTAGAACTCCTCCAAGCTTCCAGATACAACCCACATGACACGCGGCCTCCACGCTGCCCACCCCCCCCCCACCCCCAAGGAAAAACGACCAACCTCTGGCGTGTATTTTCAGCATTTTTTTTCACTCTCGGAGTCGATGCGCAACATTTTTTCCAACTTCCAGAATTCTCACCACTTCAGGACCCAAAAAGACATTCAAAGGGTCACTCATACAAAGGATTTTTGAGCAAAAAATACAGTTTCAATAGCACCTATGTAGTTGCTTTCTACTTTTGGCACAAAGAATTGTTTATGAGGGATATATGTAGAATATTTTTGTTCTATCTTGATAGAATTCATTTTCTCAAACAATCATTTTTTTCAACATTCATTGAGGTTTGAGTTTGGCTGATGTGAGGGAGGTAGGAGCTAGAATGTCAAATGAGCAAGAAGACCCTAGAAGCTTCACCTTCTTGAGTGAGGATTGTTAGTGGCTATATTTAACCCTGGAAATACTAAATTTAGATTCCCGGAGACTGTTTGTCTATGGTGATATGTTGTAGATTTATGGACGAGGTAACCCCCCCCCCCCCCACAAAACCCCGTTTTTAGGGGGTTAGGCCTTGGGGGCGGGTTTTGGGCCCAGAAGAGGAAA
>Ga0116229_10016059_pt1 | contig 10103 bp, 8 predicted proteins | sample S1TSphgellanicum_3_FD_87313 | JGI IMG/M metagenome (GOLD analysis project Ga0116229, IMG submission 87313) | Host-associated microbial communities from peat moss isolated from Minnesota, USA - S1T2_Fc - Sphagnum magellanicum MG | ecosystem: Host-associated > Plants > Peat moss > Unclassified... | reverse complement strand
CGCCGGCATTGGCCGTGGCGTATGCCAGCAGTGCCAGCAGCGCCAGCACGGCGTGCACAGTCACAGGTAAGCCTCGGTGCCTCACGACAGCTTGCCGATGCCAGGCTACGGCGGCGGCGGCGCCAGCACTTCGCGCCCACCATTGGACTGAAGCGGTCCGACGATCCCGGCCAGCTCCATCGCCTCGAGCATGCGCGCGGCACGGTTGTAGCCGATCTTCAGGCGTCGCTGCACGTAGGAAATCGACGGCTTGCGCTCACTGGTGACGATCTTGACCGCCTCGTCGTACAGCAGGTCCTGCTCCGGATCGCCGCTGGCGCCACTGTCCTCATCCTCGCCGCTGAGGCCGGGAATCGGCGTCGATGGACCGCGCAGCACCTCGTCGATGTAGTTCGGGCTCGCCGACTGCTTCAGCGCCTCGACCACCCGATGCACTTCGGCGTCGGAGACGAAGGCGCCGTGGATACGCGTCGGCATCGAGGTGCCGGGCGGCAGGTACAGCATGTCGCCATGGCCGAGCAGCGATTCGGCGCCCATCTGGTCGAGGATGGTGCGCGAGTCGACCTTGGCGGACACCTGGAAGGCAATGCGCGTGGGAATGTTGGCTTTGATGAGCCCGGTGATGACGTCGACCGAGGGCCGCTGCGTGGCCAGGATCAGGTGGATGCCCGAGGCGCGCGCCTTCTGCGCCAGCCGCGCGATCAGCTCCTCGACCTTCTTGCCGACGATCATCATCAGGTCGGCCAGCTCATCGATGATCACCACCACGAACGGCAGCGGCGCAAGGTATGGGATCTGGCTCTGGTCGATGCCCGGATCATTGGCGGCACGCTGCAGCATCACCGGATCGCGGATCGGCTGCTTGTCGGCGATCGAATCCTTGACGCGGCGGTTGTAGCCGGCAATGTTGCGCACCCCGAGCGCCGACATCAGCTGGTAGCGCCGTTCCATCTCGGCGACGCACCAGCGCAGCGCATTGGCGGCCTGCTTCATGTCGGTGACCACCGGCGACAGCAGGTGAGGAATGCCTTCATAGACCGACAGCTCGAGCATCTTCGGGTCGATCATGATCAGCCGCACATGCTCGGCGGTGGCCTTGTACAGCAGGCTCAACACCATCGCATTGATCGCCACCGACTTGCCCGACCCGGTGGTACCGGCGATCAGCAGGTGCGGCATGCGCGCCAGGTCCGCGACCATCGGTACGCCGCCGATGTCCTTGCCGAGCGCGAGCGTGAGCGGCGAGCCGACATCCTCGTAGGCCTTGGAGCGGATGATCTCGCCCAGCGTGACCACTTCGCGCTTCTCGTTCGGAATCTCCAGCCCCATGACCGATTTGCCGGGAATGACCTCCACCACGCGCACGCTGATGGTGGACAGCGCGCGCGCCAGGTCCTTCGACAGTGCGGTGATCTGGCTCGCCTTGACGCCCGGCGCCGGCCGCATCTCGAAGCGCGTGACCACCGGGCCCGGATGCACGGCCACCACGTCGACGTCGACGCCGAAATCCTTGAGCTTGATCTCCACCAGGCGCGACATCGCCTCGAGCGCCTCGGCGGAATAGGACGGTTCGTGCAGTCCAGGGTTGTCGAGCAGTTCCAGCGGCGGCAGCTCGCGCGCCGAGGGCGCATCGAACAGCGTTACCTGCCGCTCCTTCTCCACCCGCTCGCTGCGGGGCGGCGCCGGCGCCGGCGCGGAGATGGCGGGTGCGATGCGCGGGGCGATACGGCGGTTCTCCGCCTGCATCGCCTCCTTGCGCGTCAGGCGCGCACTGCGGCCGGCGTTGACCTCGCGGCGCGTGAACCAGCGCTCACGCATCCAGTGCACGCCCGACCAGGTCCAGGCCCCGAGCCGATCCATCACGGTGAACCACGAGACGCCAAAGGCGACCGCGGCACCCGCCATCCACGCCGCCAGCAGCAGCAGCGTTGCACCCAGCAACTGCAGGCCGGACTTCAGCCACTCGCCGCTGGCGCTGCCGACCACGCCGCCGGCGCCCTGCGGCAGGCCGGCGCGGCTCCAGTGCAATGCCGCCAGCGCACAGCTGGACACCATGACTACGACGAATCCGGCGCTGCGGATCGCGACATTGAGATGCGACTGGCGCTCGGCACTGGCATGCGCGCGCGCCAGCCGCCACGCCGCGACGGCCAGCATCAGCGGCAGCAGGTACGCCGGACGCCCGAACAGCGACAGCAGCGCATCGGCCACCCAGGCGCCGATCGGCCCGACGCGGTTGCTGATTCCCAGGTGGCCGCCGGTGGTCGAATAACCGCGATCCTCCAGGTCGAAGCTCGTCAGTGCCACCAGCAGCACCAGCCCCAGCACCGCCAGCGCGATGGCGGCGCCCTCGCGCAAGCCGCGCGCGACGGCGGTGGAAAAGCGCAGCGGCGCGCGGCTCTGGGCGGTGGATTCAGCCACGGAAATAATCGTCCTTACCTAAGGATATGTCTTGGCCTGCGGGTCCGGCTTACTTACCATGCATTATCCAACCGTCCACGCCTCGTCCAACTTTGGAGCTTTGGCGCGCTAGGGCGCGCAACGAAAGGAAATTGTACATGACTCCGCCGCTGCATCGCCGCCTGATCGTGCTGGGCTCGGGACCGGCCGGCTACACCGCCGCGGTGTACGCGGCGCGTGCCAATCGCTCACCGATGCTCATCAGCGGCCTGGAACAGGGCGGCCAGCTGATGACCACCACCGATGTTGACAACTGGCCCGGCGATGTCGAGGGCCTGCAGGGGCCGGCGCTGATGCAGCGCATGCGCGAGCACGCCGAGCGCTTCGCCACCGAGATCGTGGTCGATCACATCGAGCAGGCGGACCTGTCGGTGCGCCCGTTCCTGCTGAGCGGCGGCAGCACGCGCTACAGCTGCGATGCACTCATCATCGCCACCGGCGCCTCGGCCCGCTACCTCGGCCTGCCTTCGGAGGAGAAATTCCGCGGCCGCGGCGTGTCGGCCTGCGCCACCTGCGATGGCTTCTTCTTCCGTGGCCAGCGCGTCGCCGTGGTCGGCGGCGGCAATACCGCGGTGGAGGAGACGCTGTACCTGTCGAACCTGGCCGAGCACGTGACGCTGATCCACCGGCGCGACAAGCTGCGCGCGGAGAAGATTCTCCAGGACAGGCTGCTGGAGCGCGCGCACGCCGGCAAGGTGAGCCTGTTGTGGCACCACTACGTGGACGAGATCCTGGGCGATGACAGCGGCGTGCACGGCGTTCGCATCCGCTCCACCGCCAACGACGCGCCACGCGAGCTCAAGGTGAGCGGCATCTTCATCGCCATCGGCCACACGCCGAACACCGATCTGTTTCGCGGCCAGCTCGAGATGCGCGGCGGCTACCTGAGCGTGCACGGCGGCGCCGACGGCAACGCCACCGCGACCAGCCTGCCGGGCGTGTTCGCCGCCGGCGATGTCGCCGACCACGTCTACCGCCAGGCGATCACCTCGGCCGGCTCCGGCTGCATGGCGGCGCTCGACGCCGACCGCTTCCTGGAACAGTTCGACAGCGGCGGCGCCTGAGGAGTTTCAGCGCCAGTGCGGAATCGCCAGTGCAGATAGGCCTACTGACCCGGGTGAGCGAAATCCCGGCCGCGGAGTGGAACGCGCTGGCGGGTGAGTATCCGTTCCTGCGCCACGAATTCCTCGCCGCAATGGAGGACAGCGGCTGTGCCAGCCGGCGCAGCGGCTGGAACCCGCGCCACCTGGTGCTGCGCGATGCGCAGGGACTGGCGGCAGCCGCGCCGCTGTACGAGAAGACCCACTCCTGGGGCGAGTTCGTGTTCGATTTCGCCTGGGCGCGCGCCGCCGAACAGGCCGGCATGGCGTATTACCCCAAATTGGTGTGCGCGGTGCCATTCACGCCGGCCACCGGCCCGCGCATGCTGTGCCGCGCCGGTCCTGCCGCAGCCGAGCTGCGACTGGCGCTGCTGGCCGCGATGCGCGAGCGCGTCGGCGATGAGCAGCTGTCCTCGGTGCACGCACTGTTCCTGGATGCGGACGGTCGCGACGCCTGCGAGCAGGACGGCTGGCTGTTGCGGCGCGACTGCCATTTCCAGTGGCACAACCGCGGCTATCGCGACTTCGATGATTTTCTCGACAGCTTTTCAGCCGACAAGAGGAAGAAGGCAAAGCGCGAGCGCCGGCGCGTGCTCGAGCAGGGCATCGAGTTTCGCACCTTGCGCGGCGATGAGCTCACCGATGGGCTGCTCGAGCGCGTGTTCCGCCTGCATGAGAACACCTTCATACGCCACGGCCACGCGCCGTACCTGAACCGAAGCTTCTTCGAGCGCATCGCGCAGGCGCTGGCGAGCAGCTTCTTCGTCAAGCTGGCCATGCGCGCCGGCGAGGCGGTCGCGGTCGCGGTGTTCTTCCGCTCCGCCGATACGCTCTATGGCCGCTATTGGGGCGCCGACGCCGACTACCACAGCCTGCATTTCGAGACCTGCTACTACCAGGGTATCGACTACTGCATCGCCAATGGCCTTGCCGCATTCGAGCCCGGCACCCAGGGCGAGCACAAGATTGCACGCGGCTTCGAGCCGGCGCTCACCTGGTCGGCGCACTGGATCGCCGACGTGCCGCTGCGACGCGCGATCGCCTCGTTCCTGACGCGCGAGGGCCAGGCGATCGACGCCTACGCCAGCGAGGCCGATGCGCACGCGCCGTTTCGCAAGGGCGATAAGGGCGACCTGACACCCACGGCGCAATGATCACGGCGAAATGATCACCTGGCTGTCGCCGGACGACCCGCCGGAGCGCTTTCCGCCGCACGAGGCGGCGCTGTGCGATCCGCCCGGCCTGCTGGCCGCCGGCGGCGACCTGACCTTCGAGCGCCTGGTCGCCGCCTATCAGCGCGGCATCTTCCCCTGGTACTCGCCCGGGCAGCCGGTGCTGTGGTGGTCACCCGATCCGCGCGAGGTGCTGCTGCCGCAGGAATTTCATCTGTCGCGACGGTTCGCACGCAGCCTGCGTACCCGTGGCTTCGAGTGGCTGGTGGATCGCGACTTTGCGGCAGTGGTCGCTGCCTGTGCGGCGCCGCGAGCGCGCAGTCCGGGCACCTGGATCACTCCGGAAATGGCGGCCGCCTATTGCGGGTTGCACCGGCGCGGGCTGGCGCACAGCTATGAAATTTATCGCGCCGACCGCCTGGTCGGTGGCGTGTACGGCGTGCGGCTCGGACGCGTATTCTTCGGCGAGTCGATGTTCAGCCGTGAGCGCGATGCGTCGAAAGCGGCGCTCGCCGGCCTGGTCAGCCACAGTGCCGAGCTCGGCATCGAGTTGATCGACTGCCAGCTGCCCTCGGCGCACCTGCGCAGCCTGGGCAGCCGCGCGATGCCGCGGCGGCAGTTCCTGCGCTATCTTGCGCCGGCGTAGGCGCCGTGCATTGCATTGGCCCTGCCCTTTATGCGTAAATTCGCGCCCCTTAGACAATGCAGCGCAGCATGCCCAAAGAAGACGCCATCCAGATGGAAGGTGAGGTCGTCGAGACCCTGCCCAACACCACCTTCCGCGTGAAGCTGAAGAACGGCCACCTCGTGACCGCACACATCTCCGGCAAGATGCGCAAGAACTATATCCGGATCCTGACCGGCGATGCGGTCACGGTGGAGATGACACCGTACGATCTGTCCAAGGGCCGCATCGTCTACCGCGGCCGTTGATCCATAGAAGGCTCGCTGCCGCCGGCATGCGGCGCGGTCGCAGCCACTGATGCAGGCGCGACGCGCTGCCGCAGCCGCTAGGCGGTGACTTCGGTCTGCGCCGCCGGCGAGTACTCGAGCTGCAGCGTGCTGTCATCAGCCGACACCGACACCCGCACCTGACCGCCGCCCACCAGCTTGCCGAACAGCAGCTCTTCGGCCAGCGGCCGCTTGATGTGTTCCTGGATCACGCGCGCCATCGGCCGCGCACCCATCTTCGGGTCGTAGCCCTTCTGCGCGATCCAGCGCCGCGCCGCCTCCTCGATGTTCAGGATCACGCCCTTGGGCTCGAGCTGCGCCTCGACCTCGATCAACAGCTTGTCCACCACGCGCTCGATGGTCGCCTCATCGAGTGCGGCAAACTGGATCACCGCATCCAGGCGGTTGCGGAACTCGGGTGAGAACAGCCGCCTGATCGCTTCCATGCCGTCGCTGGCGTTGTCGGTGTGAGTAAAGCCGATCGCCGGCCGGCTCATCTCCTGGGCGCCGGCATTGGTCGTCATCACGATGATGACATGGCGGAAATCGGCCTTGCGGCCGTTGTTGTCGGTCAGCGTGCCGTGGTCCATCACCTGCAGCAGCAGGTTGAACACGTCCGAGTGCGCTTTCTCGATTTCGTCGAGCAGCAGCACGCAGTGCGGATGCTTGGCGATCGCCTCGGTCAGCAGGCCGCCCTGGTCGAAGCCGACGTAGCCCGGCGGGGCGCCGATCAGGCGCGATACCGTGTGCCGCTCCATGTATTCCGACATGTCGAAGCGGATGAATTCGATGCCCAGCGCGATCGCCAGTTGCCGCGTGACCTCGGTCTTGCCGACGCCGGTGGGGCCGGCGAACAGCAGGCTGCCGACCGGCTTGCGCTGGTCGCCCAGCCCCGAGCGCGCCATCTTGATCGCCGCCGCCAGCGTCTCGATCGCCTGGTTCTGGCCGAAGATCACCAGCTTGAGATTGCGTTCGAGGTTCTTGAGCAGGTCGCGATCCGAGGCCGACACGTTCTTGGCAGGGATCCGGGCCATGCGCGCCACGACGTCCTCGATCTGCGCCACCTCGACCCGCGTCTCGCGCTCGCCGACCGGCTTGAGTCGCAGCCGCGCGCCGGCCTCGTCGACCACGTCGATGGCCTTGTCCGGCAGGTGGCGTTCATTGATATGTCGATCGGCCAGCTCGGCCGCAGCCCGCAGCGCCTCGTCCGCGTACTCGATGCCGTGGTGCTCCTCGAACTTCGGCTTCAGCCCCATCAGGATCTCGACCGTCTCGGCCACCGAAGGCTCGGCGACGTCGATCTTCTGGAAGCGACGCGCCAGCGCATGATCCTTCTCGAAGATGCCGCGGTATTCCTGGTAGGTGGTCGAGCCGATGCAGCGGATCTCGCCATTGGCCAGCACCGGCTTGATCAGGTTGGAGGCGTCCATCACACCGCCGGAGGCCGCCCCGGCGCCGATCACGGTGTGGATTTCATCGATGAACAGGATCGCGCCGGGCTGCTTCTTCAGCTCGTTGACCACCGACTTCAGCCGCTTCTCGAAGTCGCCGCGGTACTTGGTGCCGGCGATCAGCGCGCCCATGTCGAGCGCAAAGATGGTGCAGTCGGCCAGCACTTCCGGCACCCGGCCCTCGACGATCAGCCGTGCCAGTCCTTCCGCGATCGCGGTCTTGCCGACGCCGGCTTCCCCGACGTACAGCGGATTGTTCTTGCGGCGCCGGCACAGGATCTCGATGGTGCGCTCGATCTCGAGCTTGCGGCCGATCAGCGGGTCGATGCGCCCCTCCTGCGCCTGCGAGTTGAGGTTGACCGCATACTTCTCCAGCGCGCTGCCGGACTCGCTGTCGCGTTCGCCCTCGACCCCGGAGTCATCGCGCTCCTTGTCGGCCTTCGACTCGCCGGTGCGCGACAGGCCGTGGGAGATGAAATTGACCACATCCAGGCGTGTGACCTGGGCGCGCGCCAGCAGGAATACCGCGTGGCTCTGCTTCTCGCTGAAGATCGCGACCAGCACGTTGACCACGCCGACCTCTTTCTTGCCGCTCGACTGCACGTGGAACACGGCCCGCTGCAGGACTCGCTGGAAGCCCAGCGTCGGCTGCACTTCGCGCTCCTCGCTGGGCGCCAGGCGCGGGGTATTGCTCTCGACGTGCTGCTTCAGGTCGCTGCCGAGGCGCTCGACGTCGGCGCCGCAGCCCTCCAGTACCTCGCGCACCTTGGGTGCGTCGAGTATGGCGAGCAGCAGGTGCTCGACCGTCAGGAACTCATGGCGCGCGCCGCGCGCCTGGTGGAAAGCCTGGTTAAGGCAAAATTCGAGCTCACTCGACAACACTGCGCCGTCTCTCCCTCGGGTGGTTCAGGCTTCCTCTAGCGTACACAGCAACGGGTGCTGATGCTCGCGCGAATAACTTGTCACTTGTGACACTTTGGTCTCTGCGATTTCGTATGTAAAGACTCCGCACACACCTTTACCACGGGTATGCACTTCCAGCATCACCCGTGTCGCCGTCTGCCGGTCCATGGCGAAGAACCGCTCGAGCACTTCGACGACGAACTCCATCGGAGTGTAATCGTCGTTGAGCAGTATGACTCTGTACAGTGGCGGCTGCGCCGTCTCCGGCGGGGCCTCCTCGACTATGACACCATGTTCGGGGCGATTCGATGCTCTGTGCTCCGTCACGTGAAAGTCGCCCCGTCACAAAATCGCAGCGGATCTGCAGCGCGCCTGTGACCGAAGTCTAATCCACTGCGCCTCATCGGTGTATCTCCCATCGAATCGCTTTACAGTGTCGGCATAGAGCGACTTGCGGAACTAAAAGAAATTAGCCGAAACAAACACTTGAGAGCGTCAACGCCAGCACCGTATCATGTCACACCCAGACGCTCCCCCGGAGCTTGCCGTTGGCCAGCGCAACATTTTGGATCGATGAGATCAAGTCGGTGCAGGGACTGACCCGCCTGGTCGCGGGCCGCGGTCCTCAGCTCGTCGCCCTGGTGCTGTTGCTGGCACTGGGCGTGGACGCCGCGCTGATCCTGACCCGCGCCCTGTCCCATGGGCCGGACCTGCCGCCGCCGGGCGTTGCGACAGGTCCGGTACTGCCGCGCGTGAGCGTCAACCCGACGCTGCAGCTGGCAACCATCGTCAATGCCCACCTGTTTGGTGCGGCCGGCGTCGTGAGTGGCGGCTCGGACGCCCCGGCCACCAGCATGCCGCTGATCCTGGCGGGCGTCATCGCCGACCCGGACCCTGCCAAGGGCGTTGCCATCATCGGCGAAAACGCGGCAGCCGGGAAACTCTATGCGGTGGGCGCCGCCATACCCGGTGGCGTGCACCTGCACGCGGTGTACGCGGATCGGGTGCTGCTCGAGCGCAATGGCGGCCTGGAGACACTGATGCTGCCGCGCACGCCGATCTCGGGCGGCGGCCGGCCGCAGTCGCCAGCCATCGGCGTGTCGCCGCGCACCGCCGGCGCGGGGCGCGAACCGGCGAGCCTGCTGGCGGGCCTGGTGCGCATCCAGCCGGTATTCAACCAGGGCAAGCTGCAGGGCTACCGGATCTTCCCGGGCGGCACCCACGGCACCAGCGCCTTTACCCAGCTCGGCCTCAGGGGTGGCGACCTGATCGAGGCAGTCAATGGTACCGCGCTCGATGACGCCGGCAGGGCGATGGAAGTGCTGCAGACCCTGGGCTCTTCCGCCACGGCGACCGTCACGGTGTCACGCAACGGCCAGTCGCAGGAGGTCAACCTCAATCTTGCGAACCTCAACCTGGACGACGCGGGCGACAACGGTGCCGCCGGCCAGGCTGGCACCGGTCCGACCGCGGTCGGCGCCCCGGGGACCGACCAGCCGCCGGTCAGCCCCCCCCAGAATCGAGGCCGGCCACTGCCGGCCGCCAATGGAAATCCGCCCAGCGGCGACCGCAGCACCGGCGGCCTGATGGCCCCGCAGCCCGGTGGCACCGATACCCCGCCATCGCAGCCGGCCCCCTAGCCACGGCAACCCCAGGAACCGATTACCAATGTCCCACCTGCCAACGCCCGACCGTGCCGCGCAGCTGCGCCGCCACCTGGGGATCACCCTCGTTGCGCTGACCGTCAGCGCGCTGGCTATTGCCCACCAGGCCCAGCAGCAAAGCACGCCGCGCACCGGCCCCGGCACCGGCACCGGCACCGGTGGCGAGCATCCCGCCACCCAGCGCATCACGCCGAATTTCAAGGACGCCGACATCACCCAGATCATCGAGGCGGTGAGCATGGCGACCGGCAAGAACTTCATCATCGACCCGCGCGTGCGCGCGCAGGTGACGATGCTGTCGTCCACGCCGATGACACCCGACCAGTTCTACCAGGCGTTCCTCGCGATCCTGCAGGTCCACGGCTTCGTCGCGGTGCCGGCCGGCAATGTCATCAAGATCAT
>Ga0116229_10016058_pt1 | contig 10104 bp, 6 predicted proteins | sample S1TSphgellanicum_3_FD_87313 | JGI IMG/M metagenome (GOLD analysis project Ga0116229, IMG submission 87313) | Host-associated microbial communities from peat moss isolated from Minnesota, USA - S1T2_Fc - Sphagnum magellanicum MG | ecosystem: Host-associated > Plants > Peat moss > Unclassified... | reverse complement strand
TGCTTCGGGTACGGCGCGGCGACGAACGAGCCGTTCTGGTTCGCGGCCGCCAACGTCGCATTCTTTCTCAACCTCTTCAACATGATTCCGCTCGGCGTCTTCGACGGCGGCCGCATCACGGCGGCGATCTCGCCGAACCTGTGGATCGCCGGCTTCATCATCGTCGTCGTCGCGGCGCTCGCCTTTCACTGGTGGAGCCCGATCCTGCTGATCGTCGTGCTGCTGAGCATTCCACGTGCGATCCAAGCTTGGAAGGGTCAACTCGACCCGCGCTATTACGCGGTGCCGCCGAATCAGAAGATGGCGATCGCCTGCGCGTATTTCGGCCTGCTTGCGGTGCTGCTGGCGTGCTTGGTCTTCTCGCACGTCGTCGTCCCGGGACAGCCGGCGACCTTTTCGTGAATGTCCGCGGACCGGTCTTAGCGGCCGCGGTGGCGGCGGCGGCGCTGGCCTTTGCGCTGCATCCGGCACCGACGCCGGGACCGGCCCTGCGCGACTTCGAGTCGTATTACGCAGCCGGGTCGACCTGGCGCTACCACGGCGATCCGTACTCTCGCGAAGTCTGGCGCGCCGAGCGGACGATTCCCGGCGTCGTCGCGGCGCGCGAGGAATTGTTGCCTTTCGTCGGCCCGCCGTTCGCGCTGCCGCTCTGGGACGCCCTCGCGCGCCTGCCGTGGGCGACGGCCACCGCGCTGTGGGGCACGGTGATGGCGCTGGGCATCGCGGCGGTCGCACTCGGCAGTTTGCGCCTGGCGGGCGGGCGTATCGACGCACTCGACTGCGCCGCGGTGCTGGTGTTGGCGGCGGGCTTCGGGCCGTTGACCAGCGGCGTCGCGCTCGGGCAGGCGGCCGTCGTGTCGTGCGCCGCGGTCGTCCTGACGCCGCTCTTGCTCGGCCCGCGGCTGACGTTCGCCGCGGCGGCGGGCGCACTACTGGCCGGGCTGCAACCGAACCTCGCCGTCGTCTTGGCCGCGCGAGCCACGAGCCGGCGCGCTTGGATCGCCTTCGCCCTGGCGGCTGCCGTCGCGCTGGGCGGATCGGCGATCGCGCTGGCGGACGACGGCGGGCTGCCGCACTACCTCGCGGTCCTGCGCGACCACGCCGGGTCCGAGCGCTTCATCGCGATTCAGGTCACGCTCGGCGCCGTCGCGCGCTCGCTGGGCGCGCCGGCGGCTGTAGCCGGGCTCGTGGCGCTCGTTGCGGCGCTGGCCGCGCTCATCGCAGTCGTCGTGCAGTGCGCTTCGCGGCGCTACGCCCCCGACGCACGGTTAGCGCTGGCCTGCGCCGCGCTGCCGCTCGCCTGGCCGTTCGCGCACGAACACGACCTGACGATCGCGTTTCTGCCGGGCGTGCTGGTGCTGCGACGGGCCACGGGCGGCGCGTGGGTTTGGGCGGCCCTGGCCGTCCTGGCCGTCGCGACCGACTGGCTCGGCCTCGCGCAGCGTCCCACGGGCAGCACCGAAACCGTCCTGCTGACCTTGGCCGCGGCGCTCGGCCTCATCGTCTTGGCACGCGGCCCGTTGCGCCGGCATCACGCCCTTCCGTTGCTGGCCGGCGGTGCCGTCGCCGCCGCCGCGGCCGTCGCACGCGCCCACCCGCTTCCCACCTGGCCCGACGCCTTGCCGCCGGGATTCGCCGTTGCCCGGACGGTACCGGCGCCCGCCGTCTGGCACCTCGAGCAGATCGCGAGCGGCATCGGCGGCCTGGACCCCGTCTGGGGAGTGCTCCGGCTGGCTTCACTCGCCGGCTGCGCCCTGCTCTGGGCCGTCGCGGCTACGGCACTGGCCGAACCGCGCGTCACGGAAGCGGCGACGCAGCCGCGCTCGGGACCTTCTTCCACTCCGCTTCGACGGCCGGCGGCAGCTTATCCATCATCGACAGAAACATCGTGAGCTTCCACAAGTCGTCGTCGGAGAGCGCCGAGCCGAACGCCGGCATCGCGCTGAACCGAATACCGTGTTTGAGTTTCCAGAACGTCATCTTTTCAGGGTCGTCCTCGACGCCGTCCGTGGCCAGCTGCGGCGCCTCAATGTAGAAGCCTTTCGAAAGCATGGACTGCGCGCCGTCCGCGGCGCCGTGGCAGACGGCGCAGTTGGCGGCGTAGAGGTGCACGCCGGCGATCAGGTTCGCGTCGGTCGGCTCAAGCGGATTCTTGTACTCCGCGTCCTCGCGCGCCATCACGGCGTGCAGCGAACGCCCCGCAGCCCACTTCTCGAGCGGCGGCGGCTTGGCATCGGCGCCGGCCGGCATCACGCCGAACTGGACGCCCGCGTACCCGGCCGCGAGGAGAAACGCTATCGTAAACACGACTCCGTTGATGAATCCGCGCATAACCTTTTTTCATGAGCTTGTCGGGCGGAGGGCCGTTAGATGTCGAGTTTGAGGACGTCGTCGAACGGCGCGACGGGGTTGGGGTGGAAATTCTTGAGATCGTCGTTGTAGGCGTAGATCTCACGGCGCGTGTCGAGCACGATCGTCGGCACGTCCTTCGCGATCTGCGTCTGGATGAGCTTGAGATCGGGATAGCGGCGATCGGGGGCGTATTCGAGGTTGCTGCGCGCGATCGCCGCGTCGACGGCCCCATTGCAATACCGCGGGTCGTTCTGGCCGTTGGGCGGGAACCGGTTGCAGGCGAACGTGTTCGAGAAGCTCTGGAACGGGTCGCCGCCCCAGGCGAACGCGACGACGTCGAACTTGCCGCCATAAATGATGCCGCCGGCCGACACGGTCGCGAAGAATAACGAGGCGAGGTAGTGCTTTACTTGGAGGTCGACGCCGAGCTGCTTCCACCAGCCGCGGATCAGCTCGATTTGCGTGTCGGAATCCGGGGAACCGGACGACGTCGCGAAGTCCAAGGTCAAGCGCACGCCGTTCTTCACGCGGATGCCGTCGGGGCCGCGGCGCCAGCCGGCGGCGTCGAGCACCTGATTCGCGCCGGCGATGTTGAAGGGCGTGAGCGGGATGTTCACGTGGAAAATGCTGGCCGGGGGGACGACGGATTCGCCGAGCTCGTAGACGCCGAAGCGGACCTTATCGTTGAGCAGCTTGCGGTCCAGCGCCATCCGCAGCGCTTCGCGCACGGCGGGATCGGCCATGGCCGGATGCTGGAGGTTGAAATCGAGATGATCGTAAAAATACGACGGCGTCAGCACCGTCTTCACGCCCGCGATCCCCTGGACGTCGTGGATGTAGTGCGGCGGCACCGGCGTCCATAGATCCAGTTCGTGCGTGCGAATTTCCTCGAGCACGGTATTTCGGTCCTGAATCGTCTTGTAGACGATCCGCTGCAGCTTGGGTACGCCGCGCCAATAACTCGGGTTCGGAACCAGCACGACCGAATCGCCGCGGTTCCATGCCTGGTATTTGAATGGACCGATGCCGACCGGCAGGCTGTTGTAGGGATCGGTATTGATGTCCTTGCCCGCCAGCAAGTGCTTGGGCACGATCGCCGGGTTCGCGCCGGCCGTCGAAAAGTAGGTAACGGCGAACGGGCCATACGGCGCCTTGAGATGATAGACGACCGTGTACTTGTCGGGCTCGTCGATCTTGACGATCTGGTCCCAGCCCTCGTGGCTGACGACGTTGGTGTGCGGGTCCAGGATGAGCTTGGTCGAGAAGACGACGTCGTCGCCTGTGAACGGAACGCCGTCGGACCAGACGACGCCGCGGCGCAGGTGCCAGGTGATCGTCTTGCCGTCCGGGCTGATGCCGCCGTTGGCTTTACTGGGGACGACGGTTACGAGCTCCGGCACCGTCGGTTCGCTGTGCGCGTCGGTGCGGATCAGGTACGCCATCGTCATCGATGCCAGGTAGTTGAGCACGGCCTGGGTGCTGATCATCGGATTGAGGCCGACGAGATCCTCCGCCGCCGCGAACCGCAGCTCGTGCGGGTGCGTGTAGGGATGATCGGAGCCCGCGTCCGAGGTCGTCCCGACCTTCGTGCAGCCGGTCCCGAGCGCGGCGACGATCAGTAGCGCGAGCGCGCGCGTCAAGCCTGCCCGCATCAGATATCCACGTTCATCATGTCGTCGAACCGGGTCGAGTTGTTGGGATGGAAATTCTGGAGGTCCTTGTTGAACGCGAAGATGTCCTCGCGGCTCGTCGTCACGATGGTCGGCACGTCGTCCGCGATGATGCGGGCCGCCTTCGAGAGATCGTCGTTCTGCTTGTCCTTGTCGAACTGCGACTCGAAATCCGTCATGAGCGCGTCGAGCGCGTGATTGCAGTAGTGCATGTCGTTCTGCCCCTTGGGCGGCGCGTCATCGCATCCGAAGGCCGTGATCAGGTCGTCGACGGGGCTGACGCCCCAGGAAAATGCGATCGCGTCGAACTTGCCGCCGTACAGGATGCCGCCCGATTCGAGCGGCGCGAAGATCATCGAGGACAAGTACCGCTTGACCGTCATCTCGACGCCGAGCTGCTGCCAGCTGGAGCGGATGATCTCCAGCTGCGTGTCGACGTCCGGCGATCCGGAACTCGAGGCGAATTCGAGCGACAGGCGCACGCCGTCTTTGGCGCGGACGCCGTCCGGACCCCGCTTCCAGCCCGCGGCGTCCAGTAGCGCGTTCGCTTTGCTCTGATCGAACGGCACGAACGGTACCTTCTCGACGCCGGGATAGGGAGCCGGCACGATGCTCTCCTGTAAGATACCGACGCCGTGGCCCACTTTGTCGCGAATCAACGCCCGGTCGACCGCCAGCCGCAGCGCGCGCCGCACGGCCACGTCCCGTAGCGCCGGTCGCGTCAGGTTGAAATCGATGTGATTGTAGAGGTAACCCGGCTGACGGATGATGGCCACGTTCGGCAGCGCCTGCAAGCGCGGCAGGAACGCGCCCGGCGCCGGATACCACAGGTCGAGCTCGCCGGTCTGTAACTGGGTGAAGACCGTGTTGCGGTCGGGGATGATCTTGAAGACGATCTTCTTGAGTTTCGGCAAGCCCCGCCAGTAGTAGGGATTGGCCTCGAGTTCGACCGCGTCGCCGCGGCGCCACGCCGTGTAGCGGAAGGGTCCGACGCCGACCGGCAAGCTGTTATAGGGCGCGTCGTTGATGTTGGGAAGCCCGCCGAGGATGTGCTTGGGCAGCAGGCTCGGGCCGCCGCCCCCCGTGTCGAAGACCGGGATGAACGGCGAGAACACCTTGCGCAGGTGCACGACGACCGTGTACTTATCGGGTTCGTCGATCTTCGAGATCAGTTCGAAGCCCGTTCGGGACGCGATGTTGTTGGCGGGGTTGTTCATGACGTCGAACGAGAACACGACGTCGTCCGCATTGAAGGGCGCGCCGTCGGACCACTTGACGTTGCGGCGGATGTGGAGCGTGATCGTGTGACCACCGTCCTTGATGCCGCCGTTGGCGAGCGTCGGGACGACCGTCGCGAGTTCGGGCTCGGGTTTGTTCTCGCGATCCCAGCGGAACAGGTAGGCCATCGTCAGCTGGCTGAGCCGGTTGACGGGTCCCTGCTGGTTGAGCACCGGATTGAGGCCTTGGATGTCCTCGGCGTCCGCATAACGCAACACGTGCGGTTGCGTGTAACTGTTGACGCGCGCCGGTTCGCCCGCGAGCGTCACCGACGGTACGAGCGCGATTAGCGCCAGCAGAACAAAACGTTTCACGCCGCTCCTCTTATACGGGGCCACACGTCCCCCGATCCCCCCGCTAGATCGAGTACGTCTGCGGGTTCCAAAACGGAGAAATCACCGGCGAGGCCGTGAAGCCCTTCAAAGCGGATGTGTACGCGAAGGGTTCGCGCCGGAAGAACAACACGACGGAGGGCACCTGGTCGGCGAAGCGTTCCTGTTCGATCCACGAGAAACGTTTGCGCGCGACCGGATCCACGGTGGCGAGGCCGTCGTCCATCGCCTTCGTGGCGATGGGGTCGTTCCAGAACAGCGCGTTTTGACCGGTGGGCGCGAGGTTGTGGCCGGAGTAGATCGCGTCGTCGTCAGGGTCGGCGGCACCGATCCAGGCGAAGCCGGCGACGTCGTACTTCCCGCCTTCCAGCACGCCGTTCGCCGTATTGTCGAAGAACTGCGCGGTCGGCTGATTCTTGACGCCGACGTCGGCGCCGATGTCGTGCCAGGCCCGCTGGATGAAGGCTTCGATCGCGCGCCCGGTGACGCTCTCGGTTTGCGTCGCGTACGTGAAGGCCAACCGCTGCCCGTTCTTGACGCGAATGCCGTCCGCGCCGACGCGCCACCCCAGCGCGTCGAGGGACGCGCGCGCTCGCGCCGGATCGTATGCATTGGCCGCCACGTTCGGGTCGTAGTACGGCGAGAACGGCGCGATCGCCGATTTCGAGAGATCGCCTTGGCCGTGCGCGATCTTAGTCACGATCGCGGCTCGGTCGATGCCCATCGCGAGCGCGCGGCGCAGGCGCACGTCGGCGAACAGCGGGCTTTTCAAGTTGAAATCGACGTGGTCGTATTCGAAGGTCGGCGAGGCGACGGCCGTCGTCCCCGGGAGGCCCTGGACTTCCGGCCAGACGTTCGTGCCGAGTCGCGCCGCCATGTCGATCTCGTGCGTCTTCAGCTGCGCCACGAGCGTCGAATCGTCGGGCAAGATCTTGAAGACGACCTCGCGCAGCTTCGGCTTGCCCAGGAAGTACCGGTCGAAAGCCTTGAGTTCGACCTCCTGACCGCGATCCCAGCGCACGAACGCGAACGGTCCGCTGCCGACCGGAGCCGACTGAAACGGCGCCGTGTTAAACGAGCCTTTGGAGTCGTTGTACTTCTCGAGCAGATGCGCGGGCAGTATGGGAACGTTGCCGTTGACTCCCCACAGCTGCTGCAAGAACGGCGCGTAAACGCGTTTCATGTGCACGACCGCGACGAGCGGATCGGAGCAATCGATGCTGCGGATATCGTTATAGCCGTCGTGCGTGATGTTGTTGTTCGCGGGATTGAGCGCGGCTTTCCAGCTGAACGCCAGGTCGCGGCACGTCAGGCGCACGCCGTCGTGGAAGAAGATATTCGGCCGAAGTTTATACTTCAGCGTCAAACCATCTTTGCTGACGTCGCCGTTCTCGAGCGTCGGCAGCTCGCGCAGCGCGTCGGGTACGGGCCGCGCTCTATCGTCGTAACGCACCGCGTACGAGAACAAGAACATCGAGAGGTCGCCGGCCGGGCCGCTCGAAGCGAGCATCGGGTTCAGCGACTTGACGTCCCCGTTCTCGCCGTAGACGAAGCGGCCGCCGCGATCGTCCGGGCCGCCACCCGGCGACGTCGAGACCGCGGTACAGCCCGCGAGCCCCAGAACCGCGAACACCAGCGCCGCAAGCGCGAGACTCGCGAGCGGGGCCGGTGTGCGATTACGCACGAGACGTTGCCATGTCCGACGCTTGGCTCAAGAGCGGACCAAAGCCCGCTTTTCGGAGCCTTGCTTAGTGGGGCACCACGGGCGCGCTGCCGGCGGCCGAGGTGCTGCGCAGCGGCGCACCGTGCGCGACGGTTCCCGACGAGCGACGGTGCGCCATCTGGCCACCCTGCGCGTCCGGACCCGGCGTGGGTCGCACCCGGTTGGTGCCGTTATCGGGCGAGACGTCGAAGTTCGAGCCCTCCTGATACAAGTACGTTTGCTCGGCCTGGCGCAGCGTGTACACCGCCGTGACCTGGTCGGTCAGGGCTTGCGTCAACTGGACCTGCGCGTTGAGCAGCAGGGGCAACGTCGTGACGCCCGCGCGATATTGCGCTTGCGTCGACTGCAAGTTGACGACGGCCGTCGCGTACTCTTGCTGGGTCTGGTCGAGCGCGGCTCGCGCGCTGACCAGACTCGTCAGCGCTTGTTTGACGCTGAGCTGCACGCTCAGCAGTTCGTTCTGCAGGTTCGCGTAGGCGATGTTGAGATTCGCTTTCGCCTCGGCTACGTTGGCCGCGGTCGTGCCTTGATCGAAGATCGGGATCGTGAGGCTCAGGCCGATCTGCTGGTTATTGCGAAAGCTGCCGGCCGCGGTGTCGCTCGAGTCGTCGCCTGCCGAGGCCGTCCCCGAGAGGGTCGGGAAGAGACCGAGTCCCGCCGACCGCAGACTATACCGGTCCTGCGCGACGGTCTGCACGTACGAGTCGTAATCGGGCCGAAGCGCGAGCGCGCGTTGGACCGCCGTGTCGTACGTGGGCACGGGAATCGAAGAAACCTGGTTGCTCGTGAAGACCGGCGCGTCGTCGATGGGCTGAACGTGCACGTTGGCGTCGAGACCCATCGCGTTGACGAAGGCCGCCTCGTCGGCGAGTTCCGTGCCCTGCGATCGAACGACGGCCAGGCGGGCTTGCGCGAGCGGCAACAGGACGGTCGCGACTTCGGCCCGCGCTTCGGTCCCGGCCCGAACCTGCGCTTCGACCAAGTCGACCTGCACTTGATCCTCGCGCACGATTTCGAGATCGACTTGCGTTTGCCGCTGCGCGGCGAGGTAGTTGTAATACGCGGTGGCCACGTTGTAGGCGACCGTCTGCAACTCGCGCCGGTAGGTGTCGGCCGACGAAGTCTCGCCGCGTTGCGCGGCGCGAACTGCCGCCGCGGTCTTGCCCCCGTCGAAGATCAGTTGGGTCAGCTCGAGCCCGAAATCGGCGGTAAACGAGTGGGTCGTCTCGATGTTGGCCGCATTGTTCGCGGTCGAGCCCTTCCCCGTCGTGCCCGTACCGGTACCGGTACCGGTACCGGTGCCCGTTCCAGTGCCCGTGCCCGTGCCCGTCGTGAACGAGCTACCCGTGGAACCGGGCTGCTCGTGGGAGTAGCCGGCGCTGACCGATCCGAAGAAGTCCGGTAAGAGGCCGGCTCGGGCTAGACGCACGAGTGCCGCCTGCACGCCGACGTCGCCCCGGGCGATCGCCAGCGCGGGCGAGCGGGCGAACGCGACCAACTCGGCCTGCTGCAGCGAAATGGTGAACGGAATGCCGGGTTCGAGCCGGCCTGCGTTGACGCCGGGCACCGGCGTGCCGTAAGCGGGATAGGGCAGAGACGTCGCGCCGTTGAGCGGCGCCAGCGTATTGACTGGAAACGGGGTGGGCTGTCCGGCGTTGAGCGAACGCCCGGCGGACGGCGTTCCGGGCACGTTGAGCGGGGTCGAACTGACGGTCGGCGCCGGCGTGACGGGAAAACCGGGCAACGGGCTCGGCCCCCCCTGCGCGGCCGCCCCCGCCTTCGCCCCGGTGGGTCCGAGCGCGGCGACGGTCGCGAGCGCAAGCGTCAATACGCCCAGGCCGAGGCGCCCTCGGTGCTGATTGAACATACGTCGAATTCCTTTAGTGCGTGGAGCCGGGAAGCGTCCCCGGAGGCCCGTTTCCGATCGCGACGACGCTCCCGTCCTGCAGCGCGTCCGGCCTCGTGGTGATGACGACCGTGCCCGGATGGACCTCGCTCGAGATGACCTCGGCCAGCGTGTCCGTCTCCAAGCCTACCTTCACGGGCAGCACCTTGGCCTTCTTGTCGACGACGGTGTAGACGTTCGTGCCCTGATCGCTCTCAAAAAGGGCCGTTCGCGGCACGACGATCGCATTGGGGTGGCGTTCCTTCTCGACGATGAGCGACACGAGCATCCCGCCTCGCAGGGTATCGCCCGGATTGGGCTGACGGATGCGCGCCCGGTAGGAAAGCGTTCCGGTCGTGGGCGTCGCGTTCACGTCGAAGATCCGGCCCGTGAACACGTGGCCCGGCAGGCTCTGCGACGTGAAGCGGGCCGGCGTCCCGGGCCGCACGTAAGCCAGATCTTCATCCGGCACGTTGGCGTTTACATACACGGTATCGAGCTGAGAAACCCTCACGATCGACTGATTGGGGCCGGCGAAGGCTCCGGGATCGAGTAGCCGTTGGGTCACGACGCCGTCGAAGGGCGCGTAGATGTTCGACTGCGCGATCTGCGTCTCGAGCAACTTCACGTTGGCCACGGCCTCGGCGAGCGCGCCCCGGTTCGCATCGATCGTCGCCTGATCGACCTGCCGCTGCTGTGTGTTGGTCTGCGCCGTCGCGAGGGCCGCCTGGACCGCGGGCAGCGCCTGGCGGGCGTTGTTGAGCTCCTGAACCGCCGCCACGTACGAAGCCCGGGCCTGGAGAGCCGTCGTCGTCGAGACGTAGCCCTGAGCGGCCAGCTCCTGGTTACTGCGGTTCTGCAGTT
>Ga0116229_10016057_pt1 | contig 10104 bp, 6 predicted proteins | sample S1TSphgellanicum_3_FD_87313 | JGI IMG/M metagenome (GOLD analysis project Ga0116229, IMG submission 87313) | Host-associated microbial communities from peat moss isolated from Minnesota, USA - S1T2_Fc - Sphagnum magellanicum MG | ecosystem: Host-associated > Plants > Peat moss > Unclassified... | reverse complement strand
TCCCTTGCTTTTAACAAAGTTGTGATGGTTGAGAAGATGTTGACTTGGTGAGAAAGGACATCTTTTGGTGCAATGATAGAACTTAGGCTCCACTAATAAGAATCACACAACTTTAGGTGGTGACCCCCTAACATGATACCTAAGCACAACGAGAAAAAGCAGGCCACATGGTACTTTCAATGGCTCCTTGAAAACCTTCAAAGCAACCACCAAAGCATAACAACAAAAAGCAAGGCCACAAGGTACTTTGAATGGAAGCACGCACAGAGCTAAATTACTCAACAACCATGCTGAAGGAGAAACCTAATAGAAATAGAATAGACACAAGCAACAATTTGAAAAAACAGCTAGCATTTTTTAACTTGACTCACAACATCACCTCATCATGGGACTTTATCTCCTTCACCAAAGACTAAAGCAATAAATTGTAATTTGCAAAAGATTGCACAACCATGAAACTATTACCAGGTGATTATCAAGGGCTCCAATCAACAAACATCTAATTGTAATACTTAAATAATTATGTAGGTTGTGGTGATTACACCTCAAGGATCGCCAACTTCAAACAACTCCTAAATTGGCCATGATCATAAGGTGACTAACTATTAAGAAGTAAGCCTACAAAACAAAGAGATTGCAGGAGATGAATATCTAAACATATCTTATATTAATGTCAACAAGTCTTCAAGAATTTAGTACACATGACACCAAATCAATCATGATTCTTGAAATATAGATAGATTCAAGGTTGGCAAAGAGGTTAAAAGGTAGCACCTTTGTGAGTGGACTAAAGAAACCTTGTGGTATGTAGCCCTACCTTGGGAATGCAGGGTGCTTCATTTCAAGGTGAAATCTTTTAGTATCATTTGAAGTCCTATTTGTTATAGTCACACCAAAGTTTCACATAATCTTTTTCGATATTGCCAATCACTCCACCTAGTATCTTCATAAATTTCATCATTGATATTCTCCATATCCAACATGCTTCAAATCATCAACCCTTTAACACTATGTTAAGCTCTTTGTGGACTACTGTTAGAGTTTATACATCTCTTCATCCATGTCAACAATAAGTGCACCTTGGTTCTTTGCTAATTACAACATTGATTTTTTCAAAATGGCATCGCATTCTGAGACCATCAACCTTCAATAGGCATGTGTCACATTATCTTCTCTAGTAGGTATAGTTTAACTTTGCTTTGTCATGTACATTAGATATCTACATTTTCTTTTCCTACATTTCTTATGATTGAACTTCAAGCTCTTTGAATCAAAGAATACATTTTTTTTGCAAAAACAAAGATTTTTTTAAACCAAGAACAATCAAGGATCATAATGCAGATTATAACATGAAAAAACACCTCATATGCTTCAACTCCCTGCAAATGTGAAAGAATGATGGTCGTGTAGTGAGATTACAATTGTAATAACTTTGAATCAAGGTGGACAATCACTTTGGACATCGATCAAGTACAACTAGTCACAAACCATCTTCCTTTACCTTTTTTCAAAGAACTATTATTGAATTGATTTCATGGAAAGGGATACGTCCAATTAAAATTTCATAGCACACCATCCTGAAACTATAAACATCAACTTTGAAGGGATACTATAGGGATGTTTCAAACTCCACATGATTTTGATATTCAAAATCACCAAATAATTATGGTGCCATCCATTGAGTCGTACCTTGATCCTTGGTTTAGTAGGAGCATGTGCACCTTGATTCTTTGATTTTGGAAAGCCCGAAATTAACCACTTTTGCACACACATGTTTGTCACATTTGACAAGAATGTTCATTAATTTCAAATTTTTATGATTTTTTTTTTTCTATAGGTAACACATTTTTTTGTCATGGATGCCAATGCCATGAAATTCATCCATTTGAATGTTCATCCATGTACCTAACTTTTAGTTTAATTCACTTTTAATTAACTTCCAATTAAATTTTAATTCACTTCCACTTAACTCATAATTCACTTCTAGTTGACTTTTAGTTCACTCAAGTTAAATCTTAATTAAATTTTAGTTAAGTTCAAATTTAACTCCCAATTAAATCCTAATCAACTTCAAATTAAGTTCTAGTTAACTTTTAATCAACTCAAAGTTAGTTTCTAATTAACTCCTAATTAACTCTTAATTAATTCTTAGTTAACTCCTAGTTAAATCCAAATTAACTTTTAGTTAAGTTTTAGTTAACTAATAGTTGATTTTTAATTAGGAAGGTTTTCAAAAAACTTTTTAATTCAATGCACAAATAGAAGCCTCCTTGGAAGCTTCCTTGAATTAAGTCCCCAAAGGGGTATATATAGAAGTAGGACCCCTCATTTCTTTCAGTTTGTTCAACATTAGTCTTAAGCACAAATTTGCACCATAACCTTATCATGTTCTTTTCATATTCATGTTTGCATATGTTAGCATAATAAATATTGGTTTTCATGTTTGTCTTACATATTTCGCGTTCTTGTTTTTAATTTTTATGTTTTAATTTTTGAATCACATAATCTTATATTGTTCCTTGTTTGAAAGTTAGACGTAAACCTTTTTTTTAGCCTTTGTTTTTGTGCATTTTCGTGTCCTTAAGACCTTCCATTATTTGCAACATTATAACAATTATTTTAATAAGCCCAAATGGGGGAAGTTCAAGGGTTTTTTCAACATCAAATTGTGGGGATCCTTGTGCACCAATTCCATAACAATGAAACATATCTGATTTGTCGCAACCTTAGCCTTGGGTTCGCAACCAAGGCAAGGGCTTGCAAGGTTGCGGGCCAAGAGGGAAGCCCGGGGGTTACATCTCATGTTCATGGGAGTGCAAAAAGTGTGAGGGAATGAACCCTCACACTCCCAAGTGAACTCCCATTTTGGGAGTTGAAGTCCCAATGGACTCCCGAATTTTTAGGGGGCAATTGTAAGGGTCAAAACCTATTGGATTGAAAAGTTTTTTATATCATTGGAAAGCTATTGACACTTAGATGTCTAAAATGAGCTCACATGACCCATTTGGACATTTGAAACACAAGTTATGGCCAAAAGAAAGGCCAAAAGTCAAATTGGTAGTTTGACTCCTAACCATTAAAAGTCAGGAATCGACCCAATTTCCTTGCGTGCAAGTGGCATGCGACACACCATTGGAAAGCTTTCAATGAAGGCTATAACTTTTCTTCAGACCTCATCTCAATCGGAGGTTTGCACACAAAGTTATGGGCCCCCAAAGTCGCAGGAGTCCCAACGTTAGGAATTTCGAAACTCCCATTTGGGAGTCTTGGGACAAAATGCCATTTGGACGTGGGCCTCGTGGAGAGGCATAGAGTATACTATAAGGGGGAAGGTGGTGGCTTCCCCCAAGTCCAAGTCGTGGTGAGTCTTGTGAGTCTGAGTTTGCTCATGGCTTGTTTTAACATCAAAAGTGTTCCAGCTATGCACTAAACAACTTGTTGTTTGGTTTGTGCAGGTCTGTGTGAGTGAGTGAAGTGCTTCTTGATCTTCCTAGTCCCATCTTGAAGTCCCATCATGACTAATATTCCCCAATCTTTGAATCAAAACTTCCATTTGATTGTTTGACTCGAACTGAGCCTCCAATGTTGACAATAGACTCTCTCGATCCATCTTTGCTTTCTCATCAATGATTTATGATTTTTTCAAGCTAACTTCAATGTTCCAATCTTGAAGCTTATTCAAGAAAATCCTTTTGGTCTCCTCTTTGAAATCGCATTGTAGAAATGCCACATACAATTCCAGTTGAAAAGCCAATGATGCAAAATGTTTTTTTACATCTCCAAAGGTGAGAGCAACATGGATCAACTTGTTACTATATCATCATTTAACAAATATTTCAACATGTCCTTGGCAACTTGCAATAAGTTCTTCAAAATATATTGGGCACTTCGATTGCCATCTTGAAGGATTAGATCATCAATGTAAACATGCGTATTCTTCAAAGACTCATAAAGCTTGCAACATAAATATTAACATTGATGCTGGTTGATTTGAAAAGAATTGGAAATTTCCAATGTAGTCAAGTTTTGGACCACCATCATAACTTAAGCTTCAAGTACATGGATTGAACCTCTTGTATGGTAAGCTCATCTTGTGTATTGAGCACCTCCTAAAAAGTTGCAAATGGGATGACTATGCCCAAACCCATGAAAGAATCATGTACATCATTAGCATATAAGCATTACATACCAACAAGGTGGCAGTTGTGTCATATGTGCATATTAAAATTCCAATATTGGAAGGAGGATGATAGGCTTGCCATGGTGTGCCATTTAAAGATCCACCTATAACTTGTAGAGGTAATGATGAATTAGGTAATGCATATCATTCTTTGGAAATAAAGACCATATATCTAATTATATTTCTTAGGTGTTCAAAGGAAAAATGTGATTTTAAAAAATCTTTAACTACACATGAAAAACTATTGTCAAAAATTTGTAGATGTTGCAAAAACAAGGTCGCTATCAAGTTATTAAATTCATGTTGAAAACACATTTTTGAACCTCAAGTTAGGCTTATGATTTTAAACCCATTTCTATCAATTATACATCAAGTTCACTTCATTTTTTCCAACCTTACTGAACTACATGGCTATGGAGGCCCATGTAACATGACCTAGGATGAACTTATCAAACCCTTGCACACATAATTCCTCCTTAAGATTTTTCAAGCCTAAGGGCCAACATACATCCATCTAGGCCATATTTTGTACCATTTCTCCCAAATATCAAACCTAATGCAAGATTTTTAGCCTCATAAGTATTAGTTGGAGCTTTCCAAATTTCTAGTCTTCCAAAAAACTTGCTACCAAAAACATCAAAGTTGTCAAAAACACATTTAATTTTATTTCATCTCTACCATATTTCATAGTGCCACAAGTGTACATCTTCATGAAGCAAGAGAAGAATAAACAAATTAAAAGTGATGCTAAGAAGATTCATGAAATGGTGAAAGATTAGGATGATTTTGGTCTGTTGAATCATCCCCATGTACACACATAGGGATAGACAGTAGATTAGATGGGGTGTTGTCTTATGCAAAGGAGGGATCATTGGGGTTGCAACAATCTTTTTGTTGGTTTTTCCCATAGGGATTCTAGATTATGATGATATGCATGCTGCAATAATCACAAACTAATTAAAATAAATGAGAATTGGAGACTAAAGCTAGAGCAAAATTACAAGTTTGTGGTTCCAAAGCATAGGCCAAGAGGTGCTACTAAACATTGAAAGACTTGAAAAAAATTTAGAATTCTTATAAAATCAATTAGTGAAATCAATGCCAGGTTCAAGAATATTAAATATGAACATAAAGGTCATTGTGCAATACTTGTGAAGATAATATGGCTTGCACAAGAGGATGTGACCTACATGATGGGGAGAAGTGCAATGAGGATCTCAAATTAAACCTATAGCCTAGGTCAAAGCAAGATAAAGTATTCCAAAAAAGTAGACATATTCACCTTAACCTTGCGCCCTTCATTTAGCTACCTTAAAGTAACATCAAATTAGGTGAAAATATGTGTCAAATAACATTAGTTGATTTTATTAAGTTTATAAGAATATAATTCTAAGAAAATTAAAAGAAAATGAAATTAAAAAGTAGATAAAAATACATCTAAATTTGACTAAAAAAATGTGTTCAAACCTACTTTGTGGTTAGAAAATTTAATGAAATTGATATGTAATAAGTTAGGAAATGAAAATCAACATATGTTTTAACAAGTCATTAAAAAAAAATCTATTACCTTTTTGTAAGAACCTACTTGACACCTATTTGAAACCAAAAGCCATAGTGAAAAATAAATGTCAAAAGTTATTTATATTTTGAAAAACCTATTTAAAACCTACTTTTACAATTTGAAATATGAAAATCAATGCACATTAGGGTAAACACATATCATATTTAGGCATTGAAATGAAAACATTCAATGTTCCACAATCATATAATGGATTTTGTTGTTATTTTAAATTTACTTATTCCAATTTTGACGAAGTAATCAAGTTGTTCACTTTATCTTGCTTACACCTATTTACATAACATATTGCATCATGGGGAGAAGTGCAATGAGGATTTCAAATTGAACCTATGGGCTACACTAGATATCAAATGTTGGTTTGTACTTTGCAAGGTTTTCATAATTGTGCACCTTACCATTAGATTTCCCTTTCCATCCATTTGGAAAATGGTGACCTCATAATGAAACATTTCATCAGATGCATGTGTCACACTCAACACACAATCCCGACCATTCCACACCTTGAATATCTTATATGTGATGTTTGGATCTAGATTGTGTCTCACAACACTTTGTTGGTTTTTGAAACTTGAGTAGTGTTTTGGTCTTAACATCCTTAATTGTTGTTCATCTTTATCTACAATATAAAGGATTTGATTTAGTATCATTGACTAGCAAAGTTGTCATGTGTGTATGTTCCATGCCTAAAATGATTGAGAGCAATCTCTAATACTTGAATCAAGTGCACCACTTCAATGCCTTACACATAACAAGAAAATGCAAATTATTTATTGGCCACCATGTTTTTCACGATGAACAAAAGCTTAAAATATTTGAATATTTGGACATGTATACTTTCAAGATATCTTGTCCACCTAATAGATTTTATTTATTTAGGTCTCCAAGTGTAATGTACAAACAACTACATGGCAAATCCCTTATAACACAATCAGAAACCCTTATCTAGATCCACATATTTTGGTTTATTCACATGCTCACTATTCGGTTAGTGTAGGAGGTTAAACCTTTGAATCTATGAGATGGATCTTTGTACATAAATAAACAAGAGAAAACCATGCAATCTACAATAATAGTATTGAACATTAGCTTCTTTTTGTTATGTTTCACAACCTTGAAGTTGATATTGGAAACACCAATTAAAAATGCGGGGCTATTGCTTTAGAGTTATTTACTTGCTAGTTCACCATATCAGGTTGATGCAATATATGATGATAATGCAATTCAACAAGTTAGTGATGATTAAAATTAGTAGAACTAAAATATTTAGAACCTAGTAGTATTTTGATTCCAATCCATGGGGATCTTCGTTTCCAATTTAAACCTAGATGTCCTCAACCGATGCAAATCAAATCCTTCCTTTGCCTTGAACAACCCAATGTGTTCATTGATCAAAACCTACACCCATGGTTATTGTTAACATCAAACAACTTTAACATCTTGGAGTTAATGAATATGACACTCTTTTCTGGTGCACAAACAAGCTTGTGAATCCATTTACTAGATTGGATATCCATCAATTTGAGCCAAATCCCCCCTTTTAAATAGTTGTGTATCTTTCTTTAGATAACCTTTTATCTTTCAAGTAAATAGTCATCCTAGAAGAATGGGAAAAATATCAGCTTTTGTTAAGCCTCCTGAGTCCTAATGGAATTAATTGCATGGTCCAACCATGTTACCTATGTAACTTGTCGAAGAATCTTTCTTCTCTCAAAGATTGGACTTTAGTCAAAATAAATAGAAATGATCATTGCCAAATCTTTCTTTTTCTTTAAAATTTTTATTTTCTTTTCGGGAACACAATTAATGTCAAGGCTAGTTATGGGTTTATTTCATAACTATAGGGTAAGTTTGTTTTCCAAAAAAATTGGGTGCTAGTTATGTTATTGGTACAATGTATCAAATTTTTTTAAGGTGTTAGTTAGATTAATATTTCTTGATAATAACCTTTGACTATGCTTAAGGATAGGTTTAAAAATATCCTATTAGTAATCATTGATTAACTTGTTGATTATACACTAATTATAAGATTTTTAAAAAAAAATTAGTTTATTTTATTATTTTGGTTTTCTATCATAAAAATGTTTATTGCTTTAATATTGATAACATGCATGGATGATAACCGAGTCATTCAAGTAGGTTATTAAATTATGAAAATTCAATACCAAGTAATTAAGTTATTAGCAAGTTTCACAAAATCAATAATCAATTAATAACTTATTAATAATTGGATTGATAAAAAAGTCAAAATTCATTAACTAACCAACATTAGTATAAACTATAAACTATTTGCTTATCTAATATTCGCCTATTTTCCTACACACATAGGAACAACTTCTTCCAAATTAGGTTAACAAGGTGAAACCAAACATGAATTTACTTGAGTTTCATCCACAACTGAATTGTAGAACGTTCCCAATTTTTTTTTAGTGTATTTGGATAACACCTTTATGCATGGATTCATGGATTCTTGCTTGGAAGAAAAGATGGTTATTATCCTAGGTTAGCTCTTGTTTACATAATACAACTTTAATCAAAACTTCTTCAATTGTATTATTTAATAGGTTTTGAATTCTAATGTAGCATCAAGGCCCACCATGCCTTACGTGTTACACCTTTGGGAGCATAGTAAGGTGCACATTCCAAGAAAAAAATCCATGGTTTTTAAAGGGGAATACCTCATCCCACCTGTGATTTCCTAAAATTTAACCACATTTAATCCAAGTATAAAGGGTGAACATTTACCTTATTTGCAAGATATGGGTAATAGTAAACATTTTATCATTTTATCTTATACAAACCATGTAAGTATGAATGAGTAAACAAAGGTTTTATTTTTTTAAACATAAGTATTGCACGTTGATCACAAATTTAACATCTCACGATTTAGTAATGAAAATCATGCAAAAATTGTTCATTCATAGTTTGTACATTTTACACATAAATATTGTGCATTGAAAACATGTTTAAAACACAAATTTATAGGAAGATGCGAAGTTTGTGTGACATTCATTCATTCATAGGTTTGTATTTCATTCATCAACACATTTATCTATGTGTCAAACATGTTTTCAATGCATGATATTTGTGTGTAAAATGTACGAACCTATAAATGGACGATCTTCACACAATTTTCATTAGTAATTCATCGTATGTTAAATTTGTGATTGACATTTCAAAGTGAAGAAAAACAAGTACTTTTGCAATTGGCATTGCAAACATGAAATTTCAAACATCTTATTAAGAAACTAAATATATATATTCAAATCAATCAATAGTGTTAAAAATATATTCAAAAAAAAATTATAATGAAAAATGGTAGTAAAGTCTAAAGGGGTTCAAAGAAAAAATTCCCACATTATTAATGTGTAGGGTAAAGCCTATAGGGTGGGGCTTTAGAAGAATAAATGCCCTTGAGACATGAATTGAAAGGCACCTAAATTATGGTAAATCTTTGCCTTGAGGTATTTAATTAGTTTAAAAACTAGTTTATTTTATTTTATTTTTTATGATACTTAACAAGTATCTTGAAAAAAATGCATTCGAACATTGCCATTGAACTTTCATGTCTACAACATTTGTAACAATCCAACAACACAACATTGTTAAGCTTCCACACCTTGCATCATTAGTAACATCACCACTAAGCTTATGTGTTTGCAACATTTACAAAAACACAACATTGTTAACTTTTTAGTGTGCTTTATAACATATGCAACATTGTGACATCGCAATCACATCATTGCTGAGGTTATTTGCCTACAATACTTGTGACAATTCAAGCATGCCAAATTTTGATTCAATTCATTGCAATGAAATTTTTTGTACCTTTAATAAACACTGTAAGGGGAAGATGAGGAAAACAAAAAAGGTCAATTTTGTTTTTGGTGAAATGAAGTAAAGAAGTGCAACCAAAACCTACAAAAAAACAAAATTATGTTAGAAAGTTATTTTGAACACAAAAAGAAAAAGTGGAAAAAAAAAGTTAGGCAAAACAGTATGCTAAAAAGATGTGTAAACAAACAATATGCTAAAGACATTTGACCATAGAATTCTTATGCACACAAAAAATAGAAGTGCAACAAAAATGAAAGGGCAAAAAAATGTGTGAAAGAAACACACAAACAAAACTTGCACCAGAACATTTGCAAGCAAAACTTGGACATAAAATTAATCAAAAAGCTATTGATGAAAGAAACAAACAAGCATGAAATTTTCTAGGACTAAAATGTAGACAAAAAGAGACCTATAGTTTGTCAAAATTGGATGTCACACAAAAAGAAAAAAAATGAACCTTGTGGTTTTTATGTTAGTGGAAGAAATACATATGTATGTCTTCGTCTTTCTA
>Ga0116229_10016056_pt1 | contig 10105 bp, 4 predicted proteins | sample S1TSphgellanicum_3_FD_87313 | JGI IMG/M metagenome (GOLD analysis project Ga0116229, IMG submission 87313) | Host-associated microbial communities from peat moss isolated from Minnesota, USA - S1T2_Fc - Sphagnum magellanicum MG | ecosystem: Host-associated > Plants > Peat moss > Unclassified... | reverse complement strand
TGGGCGGCGTTCGACACTTACAAGATTGGAATCTGATTCATCTGCTTACATTGAAATATTCCCTCTAACGTCAAATCGGTCATGGATGAATGATTGTCATCTTTTTCCCATTTCAAAATGGAGAAATCCGATTCGACTGATGTTGTGTTTGGGAACGCTGTTGCCAGCCCACCGCAAAATTGGCGTAACCAGTTGAAAGGGACGCCGATCTTGTCCCACGCTTCATTGAAAGACACTGTGTGCTTGTACGAGTTAATGATCTGTTCGATGTGTTGGTCATTGTTGTACCGCTTGATCAGATCGCGTTGTTCAACCTCAATTTCGTCAATCTCCTCTTCAGACCAGAAGCGATCAAAATGGGGCCGATAAATGTTTAACACATCTGAAATGAAATGTCGTGGCGCCAACTTGACGAGCTCATGCGGCACAACAGGCGGCGCATCCAGCTCGCTCGTGTTGTTGTTACCGTCCCACTCGGCCTTGACACTGTCGCATCTAGCAACAATGAACAGAGCAAACTGGGAAATCTGCAGCACCACATCCTTCTGGTTATTTTCATCAAGGCCCGCGTAACATTCCTGGCTAAATGACCCCTAATCTTTAATGTGCTCGATGATGTGTTGGTGCTTAACACACTAATTGCCATCAACATAAAATTTGTTTTCAATGTCTGCTTCGTCGTCATTGATCTCAATGATGCCTTTAACTTTGAACATACTGATCAACAGGTCCTTGAGGAGCTCAATCTTGATCTTCTGTTGGATGATGATGAGCGATCGGTTCTGCAGCTAGACAATAGTTTTGTTGATCTCGCTGATCGTCGGCGCGACGGCGAGCGTGATTGTCCACCACTTAGCCGATGGTGACTCGAAGTGCGCATGGGCATCTGTGTGCTCGACAATCTTGCGTCGACGCGAGATGTAGAACTTGAGTGTACTGTCGAGATGAGCCCATCAATTTGTTTTCTTTGGGCACATCTCGCCGTTCATATCCATGATGAGCTTCTTTTGGCGACGCAGGTGCACGCACCATTTGTAGATGACCTCAATCCACTGCCCATCTTGAGGCAGGGCAGCCGCATTCTTGATGACAATGTCAATCTGATGCGGCACGCACCAGATGCGTAACATTAGGAACTCGGCAACTTGCTTGAGGCGAGTCACAACTCCATGATGGCATCCAGTCATTCTATTCTCGCCATCAGTTGACACAAACATGAGCTTGGCACGCCAAATCGTTGTTGTGCCGTTCAACGCATCTAGGAAGCGGACTATCAGGTTGAAAATGTTTTCGGCAGTGTGCCGCTCGAACATTGGGATGGTGACCAGATGCAGATTGGACAAGATGCCATTGACACAGATGCGGATGCGCATGTCAAAGAACGAATTGTTGCGATGCGTGCTGCCATCCCCGGCAATCGAGAATGCCCAGACCGACGAGTGCAACAATAGATCTGCGATCTTGGTCAAGTTGGTGGCGACCAGAGCTCGAACGTACTAGCCAACATTATGATCATTGATGCCACCTAGCTTTTGCATTTTAAGGCGGTCCTTGGCATGACGGATCGTGGCAGCAGTTTGTCGGAACGACATGCCACACCCAACATAGTCAATCGCTAAGAAGAAACGCGTGTTGTTTGGGATGTGGACTGTGTACAGCTCATTGTCCTCATCGAGCTTGAAGAGCTTCATCGCGTTACGCTTCAAAGCAATCTTCTTCTCTACTTTCTTGCGGATCCGTTCCATGTTCATGTGGTGGTCCTCCTCGTCCTCCTCTTCGATCTCATCAATACCTGCTAGGATTTGATCTTCATTGCGGTAGAATAGCTCCTTGATGATGACGTCAACGATTGGCATCGAGATAGTGAAGTGGATGGCGTCCTGGTTGGTGTCGATGTACATGTGCATCGTGTTTGCACGCTTGACCTTGCCGTTGAAGTATACCTTCTTGCCTTCAACAGAAAGCTCCTTGTATTCTTCCCATGTTTCGGCATGTTGTTTTAGGTGCGACAAATAGTACTGCTTGATGAATGGTGCTTTGAAGATATGAATATTATCAGTCGGCTTGCGTTTGCGACTTGTTAGCTCAACATGTCGGCCATGGTACACACAAAACAAGCAGCGCACGCCTGTGACGACCGGCATATTGCATTTTTCTTCAAACTCAACGATCTCCAGACCAAACTCCAACGCATGCTTGCGTTGGAACGGCGTAGTGCGCTTGGTCGACTTAGACATGGTGATAGCATGAGCTAGTCTGCCTTTGGTCTAAGACCTCTACTTACTCACACTCACTGTTATCATGCTATGGCCCTCTTGGTGTGTCTGGAAATACAAAATCCACCCAGATCCCAGAAAATAAATGTGGTGGCACGACATGCACTTCCCGCCACGTTGTTGCCGCCTCAAACATAGACTGTGCACATATGTCTTATTTTGTGCGTCGACACTGCCCTTATTTAGTGCACTTTGTGCGTCTAAAAATAGAACGCACAAATTTATGAGGCCTGGAATTAGCACACCCAAAATATAAAGGAATATTTTTTTCAAATTGTTTATGGTCATATGAGATTTTGAAAATTTTCCACCCAATTAAGTGGCCACAACAGCTTTTGAGTTTCCTTGAAGTCATTATGCAAAATGAGATTTTGAAAAGTGTTGGCTAGAGTGAACTAGCCCCCATTACTACACTAGTTGACCATTTTGTTCGTAGGATGGATGTAATATGTTTCTCATTTGTTTTTTCACCCTGTGTTAACCAATATTCTACTACATTCAATTTTTTTGCTTATTGACCTTTGACCTTTTTTTTGGACCAATTCTTTTCCAACCCTAACATCCATATTACCTTCCCACCTAATTACCATACTAACCTACCTACTTTATTAACCTACCCCTTAGCCCTACCTACCAGCTAATAACCAATCCCTTATCTACCCTTTCTATCTTTTCTTTGCAAACCTTTATCTCCTAGAAAACCTATATCTCTTATGGGCTAAAGTTTTATCTATTGGCAAAACCTATGTTTCTTCTTGGCTAAACTTTTCTCTCTTGGCAAAACCTATGTATTTTCTTGGCTAAAATTTTCTCTCTTGGCAAAACCTATATCTATTCATGGTTAATCTTCTAACCTACGAATTTTATTGGTAAAACATTTTTCTCTTAACAAGACCAATATTTCTTTTCAGTTAAACTTTCCTCTTTTAGCAAAACCTATTTTTTTCGTTATTAAACTTTTCTTTCTTGGCAAAACCTATATCTATTTTTGGTTAAACTTCTAATTCTTGGCAAAACTTATATCTTTTTTGGCAAAACATATATTTATATTTGGTTAAACTTTTCTCACTTGACAAAACCTATATTTTTTATTGACTAAACTTTTTTTTCTCAACAAAACTTATATTTCTTTTTGGTTAAACTTTTCTCTCTTGGCAAAACCTATATATTTTTTTGGCTAAATGTTTTTCCCTTGGGAAACTTATATCTATTATTGGCCTAAAATTTTGACTCTTAGTAAAACCTATATTTCTTTTTAATTAAATTTTTTTGTTGACAAAACTTATATTTGTCTTGGTTAAATTTTTTTTGGCAAAACCCATATCTCTTCTTGGTTAAACATTTTTTTTTGGCAAAACTTAAATATCTTTTTGGTCAAATTTTTAACTTTTAGCAAAACCTATATCTTTTTTTGGTTAAACTTTTAACTATTGGCAAAATCTGTCTTGTTTTTTGGCTAAACCTTGACCTCCCAACAATTATTTTATATATATTTTGGCTAAATCTATACTTATTAGCAAAACCTTTTTATTTTTTAATTAAACCTTTATTCCTTTAAAGGGAAAATAAATAATATTGGAATCCAAAAGGTGTAAAATGAGGTTTAATATATAAATTAAAGACATAAAAAATAATGTTGATTTTAGTGAGAACAAATAATTAAGGAGGTAGGGAAATTTTATTTATTTTTGTTGTATTTTCAACAATTATCTAATTCAACCATTTAAATCATAAGAAAATTAATGTAAAACATATGGGTTTTAAAGGGGGGTTAAATTTACATATATAGAGATTGAAGATTTAGGTTTTGGGCATTAAAATATTCATGTCAACTTTAAATTAACATCATGTTTATAATGGTTTGGAATTCCCAAAACGATCGTTTATCATATGGGCAACAAGAAGGTATTACCTACTATCACTAGAAGAAAATTGTCATTTTGCAATTGTCATATGCAACTAATTTTCAATTGCATGCAACACATGCAACTACTAGACCCCATAGTTACATAAAACAAGTTGCACATGACTAGAAGTTGTATACAACAATATGTATATGAACAATATATATGGTATGATTTTATACCTTATACATTTACATTATTCTACAAGGGTTGCCCATGGTGACATGTGTTCATTTGTGAAGTTCAATTATATGGCGACACAAGGCATTTAAACATTATTCAATATTCATCATTATTAATAAATTAATAATATCCTGGCCATCCAATAAAATGTGAATTGGATTTTGACAAATGTCCACTCATTATGAGAAAAAGGGGTGTTTTGTAACTAGCCTTGCAATTCACTGTACTTATACACCGTGAGTTTTAATGAACAAGTTGCATGAGTTGCAAAATTACAATTCATTGTATATATGGTGCAACTCATTGTAATTCAATTACAATTTAGTTAAAACAATTCATTTCCAACTACTATTCAACTCCATTATAACTACACCCATGATGTTATGTCAATGTCATTAATCATCATCCATTTAATTTAACATGAGGCATTTTGAAAAAAATTGGACATTTCAAAAAATAAAAATATTGATCTCCATCTTCCATTATGATTATTAATGACAATTTGATATTGCAACACATGGCACAATAAATTTTTTGCGACATGGCATATCAATTATATTTTGGATATATATATGAATATTTATTTTAATAGCTAGGTAGGTAAGTAAGTAGGTAGGAAAACACAAAACTAAGTCCACTAAAGAATAGCCATGAATGTTTTTTTTTAATTTATGTATTTGAGTTAAATTTTTTTCTACTCATCCCAAAATGGCACATGTATTTTAATGTGAAAACATAAGAAGACAAACCTTTTTATATAGTTTGTAACATAGGATTCAAAAACAAAACATATGGGTTAAATCTTTTAGTTGTTCATTAATTGTAATTGAGTTACAACTATAACATTTAAGCATTCAAAGCAAGCTATATCCAAGGGGAGGGCTCCATTGTTTTTGGTGTCTAAACAAAACATGAACCTCTTTTGTCGGCACAACTAGTACATTAAAAATTATCAAAAACATAATAAAATTGAGAAAGTTTTGGCCTCTCAAAATAGAGGGGTCAAAATTTCAAAAAAAAAACTTCTAAATGTTACAAAGGCCAATTCCCAAACACCCATAAAATTTCTTATATGTTGCTTTGTTGTTATTAGAATTCAAAGATAATTTGTAGAATTTTAAGTGACACTCCTATAACACTCCTATAACATTTTAAATAGTTTAAAATGAATAAAAAATAAGATAGTTATGAGGTTTGAAAATAAAAGGGGTCCAAAGAAAGAGAAAGAAAAAAGTTGTGTTTTTTAAATTGAAAAGTTTATTTCTCCTCTTGTTATTTTTTCCTTATTCATTTTCCTTTGCATTTCAACGATGATTTTAAAAACTTGAGATAGCGTTTCCATAACATTTTAAATCACTCAAAATGAAACAAATATGATGAAGATATAAATAAGTAACGAATATGTATCATTATTAAGTTATAATTAGTTGTTTTATAGGCATAACATAGTTGAATAGTAGTATTTTAGTACTACTGCACTAGTGGTCATACTAATCGTATCAATAAGAATCATAATAAAAAACTAGTTGTAAATGTATCCCATAATGAGTGTGCAGATGTGAACACATGGTGTAACCACATGTATGTACATTATACACTAGTTGCAACATAGTTGTTGTTTTAATGACATGTTTATAATAATTTTAAAATAGTTACCACATGCAATTACAATGCAACTCCTAAAAAAGTCAAACAAGGTTGACTACATATGTATGTATGATGTATATAAATTACCGTATAGAAAACTGATTTTCAACTCATTTGTAACTATAATACAACTAACTAATTTTCTTACATGGAATTTTTTTATTAATACACTGTATTTCTAAAGGGATAGTTGCATAATAGTTATAATATCTAAGGGATAGTTGTATAATAGTTGTATACGAGTTGTTTTTTGAGTTTTAGTTGCAAAGTAATGTGGTTTTGATAGATGCGAATTCTCATAATGATTTTTTGAAGGCCAGTTATGTGGTGACACATGGCAATTTCAAAAGCCTATTCATTATTTATTTTTCAATTAATTAAATAGGTAAGTCATAGGTTGGTAAGTAGGTAGTTAGGTCATACATAGGAAAGGAAGTAGGTGGGTTGTTATACGTAGGTAGGTAGGTAAAAAGGTAGGTTGTATGTAGTTAAATAGGTAGGTAGGTTTAAAATAATCCAATTTTGTTTTTGAGTTTACCTTTTATAGTTGAGCATCTTTCATTGGCCTATCCAAAATGGCATTTGGTACTTGGTTTGTGAACATATCAAATGCACTTATTTATTTCGTGTGCACATTTGAAATCCATGGAAAAATATGGGAGAAAAATTTAATTGCAACTACAACCAATATAGTTGCAACCTACATGCAAATAACCATATTAACCTAGTTTACCTACTAGGTAAATTAATTATATTATAAATGTTAAAACTCAATACGTAATAATAATAAAATATTATGATAATATTTTTAATTAGTTAATAAATATTTTTAATTTTAATTAAAAGATACATTAAGTTAGTAACTAATTTAGGTTAAGGTACTTATAAGAAAATTAATGTAGGTTATTAACCATAAATATATTACCATAATTAAAAATATTATAATAAAATTTATATAATATCTATTAAATAATAAATTTGATTAATAATAATAATAGTAATATAAATAATATAATATAATTAATATAAAAATTATTTTTATTATTTATTAATAATCAATAATACTATAATTTTATTATTCACAATAATAAATATTGAATAATAATAGTCAAGTCATTATTAAGTATTATAATAATTATAATATTTTTAATCATTATATGTGATTGATTATAATGATTAATAATATAATAATTTTTTAAACCATGACTAAATTAATTATAAAAGTAAATTAATGATGGATAAATTATTTTTTTATAAAATAATTAAAAAGTTAAATTAAAAATGATAGATTGATTTTGGGTCGACTAACCATAGTTAAATTAACTACAAGGTTAAATTACTAATTAATTTAGCCATGTTGAATTTAATCATGTTAATTTAATTTAGCTTCTTAATTAATTTAGTTTTGATGCTAGTTTAGCTATAATTAATTTAACCAAAGTTAGTTTAACAAACATTAGTTTGGCGAAAGTTTGTTTACCCATGATTAGTTTAACCAAATTTAATTTAGCCTCATAATTATTTTTGTTATGTTTAATTTAACAAAAGTTAATTAGGTTCATAGTTATTTTTACCATAATTAATTTAGCCAAAGTTATTTAACCTCATAGTTAGTTTTGCCATGGTTAATTAATTTAACCAAAGTTAATTTAACTTCTGAATTAGTTTAGCCAAATTAGTTTAATTTCATAATTAATTTTGCCAAAATTAATTTAGCCAAAGTTAGTTTAATCTCAAAATTAATTTAGCCAAAGTTAGTTTAATCTCAAAATTAATTTAGCCAATGTTAATGTAATCATGGCTAATTTAACCTTGATTAATGTGAATTTAGCCTAGGTTTAGCCAATGTTTTGCCTTGGGTAACATTAGTTAACATGAGTTGAGTCGGGAATCGACCTCTTCCCGACGTCGCCTTGAAGAGTGCAACACGACGTTGGAAAAATCATGGTGTTGGAAAGCTCTCGACGAGAGCTACAACTTTGCTTTAGGACTCGTCCCGATCCGAGCTTGGAGCGAGGAGTTATGGCTCTTCAAAGTTTCGGGAGTCTAGCCGGGACATTTTCGGGACTCCCAACAAAATGTGCTATTCGGATGTAGCCTCCGCAACTAGCCGTAGAGAATACTATATGGGGGAAGGTGGTGGCTTCCCCGAATCCGGGCCGTGGTGAGTCTTGTGTGTCCAAGTGCCCGTGGCAAGTCCCAACGCTAAAAGGTGTCCCGAATGTTAAACTAACCTCTTGTGGTTGGTTTTTCGATGCAGATTCACACGAGATAAGTTAATCCCTCTTCCTAGTCTAATCACTGGGCTCCCAATTCGACCCTCTACCCCTTTTAAGAGTTAGAAGCTAGGAGCGTGCTTCCAAGTCTCAACTTTTTGCAACTTGACTTTGTGAAACCCTGAAGTGGGTTTCACCCCGTGACTTGGGAGCGTGTCACTGGCAATTTGACTCTCGACCACTAAAAGTCGGGAATCAACCTCTTCCCAACGTTGCCTTGAAGAATGCGACACGGCCTTGGAAAGCTCTCAACGAGAGCTACAACTTTGGTTTAGGACTCGTCCCAATCCGAGTTCGAGATGAGGAGCTGTGGCCGTCCAAAGTCCCGGGACTCCAGTTGGGACAGTTTCGGGAGTCCATTTCGGGAGTCCCAACAAAATGTGCCATTCGGATGTAGCCTCAACGGTGAGACGCAGAGAATACTATATGGGGGAAGGTGGTGGCTTCCCTCGAATCCGGGCTGTGGTGAGTCAAGTAGTCCAAAGTGCCCGTGGCTTATCCCAACACCCAAGGGTGTTCCTGAATGTGAACTAACCTTCTTGTGGTTGGTTTTGGTTGTAAATTCATGCTTGATTTTCTAATCCATCTTCCTAGTCTTTCCCAGGACTTCTAGCACGCCCCTCTACCCCTCTTTAGTGTTAAAAGTTGGGAGTGCCCCTTAAGTCCCATTTTTTCGCAACTACACATAGTTGGACCCTCAAGTGGGTTCAACCCGAGACTTGGGAGTGCGTCATCGGGACAGTTTCGGGACTCCCACTTGGGAGTCTTGGGAAAAAAGGCCATTTGGATGTAGCCTCAGCGGAGAGCTGCAGAGAATATTATATGGGGGAAGGCAGTGGCTTCCCTTGAGCCCGGGCCGTGGTGAGTCAAGTAGTCCAAATTGCCTGTGGCTTGTCCCAACACCCAAGGGTGTTCCCGAATGTGAACTAAACCTCTTGTGGTTGGTTTTGGATGCAGATTCGTGCTTGATCTACTAGTCCATCTTCCTAGTCTATCTCGAGACTTCTAGCACGCCCCTCTACCCCTCTTTAATGTTGGAAATCGGGAGCGCCCCTCAAGTCCCACATTTCCACAACTACATATAATTGAACCCTATACATATGATCCGGGCATTACGCTCGCGATGCCTGAGGCCTAAGGCCTGAGGCCCTTTGACCACCAAAAATACACAGTGGTGCTGAGACCTTTTAATGTAATGCTGAAGCCCCTTTTGTTGATTTTTTTCATTTTTTATTACTTTTTGTTACTTTTTTTATTACTTGTAACTTTTTCAAATTACTTTTTACTGTTGAAGGTTCAATGTTTCTTACTTTTTGTTATTTTTTTTACTGCTTGTAACTTTCATAAATTACTTTTTTTACTGTTGAGAACGGCTAGATGGATCATTTAATTATATTTCTTCATTGTTTATGGGGACGGGGTGTGCCTTGATATTTTATTTTTTTTACTGTTGAGGGGGAGGGGGAGGGGGGTGGAGGTTGGTTTTTTCCCTTCATTTGAAATGTGGAAGGAGGAGGGGAAAGGGGTTATTTTTTCTCTTCAATTTTTTTTCCATTGTGGAATAGTTGAGGAAGGGAAAAGTTTTTTTTTTTTTACAAATTCATTATGGGGGGAGGGGTTGGTTAAAAGTGGCTATTTCCAAAATACTAGGCACTCATGGGTTTGAATTCATTAGTGTTTTTTAAATTTATTCTTTCCGGATGTCATTAGCACCATCTACTTAATAAGCTATGAAACTTTAAATTTTTCTTTACTTTTTATTGTTCAAGGGGGTTCGGTGAGTTGTTTTAGTTTTTTTTTGAATTGTTCAAGGGGAGGG
>Ga0116229_10016053_pt1 | contig 10107 bp, 6 predicted proteins | sample S1TSphgellanicum_3_FD_87313 | JGI IMG/M metagenome (GOLD analysis project Ga0116229, IMG submission 87313) | Host-associated microbial communities from peat moss isolated from Minnesota, USA - S1T2_Fc - Sphagnum magellanicum MG | ecosystem: Host-associated > Plants > Peat moss > Unclassified... | reverse complement strand
TTTGGGTGTAGCCTTTTCTGAATGGCTCCTTCATTGTGTCCCCTATTGGTTCAAAATACCCTTTATCCTCATTGTTTTGGCCTTTCACTTTAGGCGGCCTCTCGAAGCATGTCAAAAATGCTCATCCTCTTGCTAGCCCCATTTCCCAAGCTAGCTAGGCATTTTATCTTTGTAGGTGTCCTCTCCTGATGTGCTTCTCTTTGGTCATATTCCTCTTGTTGGGGTCAACTTCAAGTTCAATTTAGCTCCATTTTGGGGTTGTTTGAATCTCGTTTCGCATGCCTTCATTTGTTTCATAAGATCCCTCGAGCCATCTATGACGAAGTCAAGCAGGCTTTTCGCTTACCCCTTGATTGAATTGTTCGAGACCCAATGGATGAATTAGCATGGTTCAATTTCCTCCTATTACCTCGTTGGTGTTTGCACTATATTCGAAGAGGTCATTCCAGTCAACATTTTTGTTTGCCTCAAGAGGTTTATGGCAAATGACTAGTCTTTCCCCCAAAAAAAGTCTTCACATGCTTCACATGCGCCCCATTTTCATCACTCATGGGAAGATTCTTCGACCACTCATTTTCACCAATGTCTAACTTTAAGGAGAGTTAGTGAGTATAATCACGTTACCAGAACTCTCCAGCCCATGACGCCAATTATTCTTTTGGAAGACACTATTGCTACCCTACGCCAATTACACCGCCTTCCTTTAGACCTTATCCCTCCACCTATTTTTTATTATCAGCTTGAGCACACTTTTGTCATGGACAGGACTTTGTTTGCCCAAGCCTTAGCCATTGCTCCCAATTTGTCTTCAAGTGGGCTTTTTAAGATGGTATATGAACATCTCTTTAGATGCTTCATACTAGAGGACCATCTTCAGGGATTTTAAAATTATTCCAGGCTATTGATGTTATTGCTCGTGGGGATATCCCTAAGTTGGTAGCCCTAGTGTTGGGGGCTAATAAATTATTAGCAATGGCAAAGGACATTAGTGGTATTCGTCTTATTGTCATAGGGGAGGGTTTTTTTAATTTATTAGTCTTTCCATTGTCCTATAGCTTTGGGGTCATTTCAAGAGCACCTATAATCAATTTGGAGTATCGACCCCTGGACGCTATGAAGCCATCTCTTTTGGCATCCAAACCCTCTTCAACCTACACCCTAATTTGGCTATGATGCAAGTTGACGTCGAAAATGTTTTTAATATCGTTTTTTGAATTATTATTTTTAGAAAGTTGTGTGATGTTGGGGGCTTTTGGCAAACATTATCTTTTTTACCAGGTTGTTTTATGATGTTTATTTTTCTTTTTATTACTAGCATGGCCGACATGTGGAAGGGGTCACCATTATTGAATCATTTTCAGGCATGAGGCAAGGTGACCCCTTAGGAAGTCCTTTATCTGCTTTAGCCCATTATTGAGTTCTCTTAAAGACCATTACACAGTCCCCCAACTACATCTTTCCAACCTTAGTAAATGATATCCACATCATGCAACCTATGAGTGAGATTACTTGCACCTTTGACCACCTTTTGACCCAATTGGCCCTAGTTAGGTTTAAGGTCAAAATGTCAAAATGTAAGCTTTGGAATCCATTAGGGTTATTTCAAGGCATAGAGATTCCTCAAGGTTACACTTTGATAAGAAGGAAAAAGAAGGAGGTATTGTCCATGTGAAATAAAGAGGTCGATGAACTACACATGAAGACAAAATGCCCAAAGCAACCTAAGCATCTCCCAGGAGAGGAATATCATCAATATGTGCCACATCTTGAAATAAAGTTTCATTCAAAAAATGCATGGCAAAGTTTTGAGAATCCATTGGCACACCCAAAATGCGTAAGCCATTTTTTGGTGGGTTTTGATAGGAAAATTATGTAAATATGTGGGGACATTATGGGTCCAGGATTGTGGGAATCTTTTCAGGGCCCCTTAGTGAGGCGTTAGGCTTGACTATCAATATCCTTTGGTGGTATAGGCCTTCTTTCTATGGAGGATTATGCCCCATCTACTTTTTTAGGGAATTGGGTTATGGTGGTTCCATATTATGCTTTATGTTTCGTATTTTTGACAGACCCATTTTGAAAGAATATGTTTTTCAAGTTAAGAAGGGCCCACACCTATTTCAAACATGCTTACATGTAACGCAAAATGGCCTTCCTCTTGTAGCTAGGGATATACACCCTTCTTTTGATAGTCTAGCAGTTATTAGCGCCCCAAGTCTACAAGCATTTTGGATGTACATCCACCATGACACACCCCTTAGGTTTATCTTGGAGGATGATTCCATTTCCTCAACAACCAAAGCCCACATTCATTTTTGTTTGAGTAAAGGCGTAGGGCTATGGTTGGTTGCTAGTCCATCTATCCATTGATTTCGCATTGCACACTCTACTTTCACCTCATTGTTGCATTTTCGTTTCAGTTTGATTCAACCTTTAGCATCTAATTTTCTCACGTGTGAATGTGGACACTCGTTAAATGCATCTGGCACGCACTTAACTCATTGCTTATTTAGAGGTCAGCAAATAACCACACATGATGCCATTTGAAATGTAATGTATACTTTCGTTTGAAAAAGTGGGCATGTTGTATGGAAAGAACTATGATACACCCTTACGTCAAAAGTTTCATTATGAACCGATCTCTACATGACCCAAGAGGACCTTGTTTTCATTGTCGATGTGGTGGTTATTGACTAGACGTAAGAAATAGTGGTTTCAAGTGTCATTAGTCAATCAACATGTGCAATTACGAAACTTAGTGCCATTGCTAAAATCCGCAAATATAGAAGGTTTCGTGAAGGGCACCACTTTATTTCGATGGCCATGGAAGTGCACAGCACACTTGAGTGTGATATGGATCGTTTCATCAAATAATGTGCTCGTCTTTTCCATGATAGGCAATTGGGAGGTCATTTATTTTTATCTTTTTGCATTCATTTTTTACGCAACGTGTTGGTATTGTTTTTCAGCGTCTTTTAACCTCTGCTATAGAGAGGAAGATTGTGTTAGTAGGTCATGCTTCTTCTAGACCTCCCATTACTATTAAATTTCACGATTTGCATGCAAGCGACATTAAAGGGGTTGTGGGTGAGATAACTTCTTACCACGAGAAAGATTAGTTCTCTCCTTTTTTTTGGTTCCTACAAGTTGTGTGTTTTTTGGCCTTTCTTTGGCCTTCCCTTTTTGTCTCCCCTGTGATGGTTCTAGACATTGATTTTTTATTGGATTATGTTATCCCTATTGAAACATATTATGTTGAAAAAACATTGATAATTGCATTTGCAAAATTAAAAAAACATGTAAAATGTTGTGTAATTTTATGCAAAACCATGTAGGGCCAAAAAACATGTGTAAAAAAACAAGAAAAAAATGCGTTGAACAAAGTTCAATTGTGGGGGGGGGGGGGGGGGGGGTACTTAGGGCCTCCTAAATGACAATAGCCATTCATTGCTAATTAATGTTGAGGATCCTAGTCAATGCATCTACTTGAAGAATTTGAAAACAAAAACCATGCTTTGAATGTTCCTTAAAATAAAAATTCATAATTCAAATACAAAGTACCTAACTTTTGGCCAAAAAACCAAAAAAGTCAACACCCCCCTATCCAACCAACCCTGATAGAAAAATCCTTCAGCCTATTGTATCCCCTCATTAGCTGTGAGCATAATTTTTATTCCTAGATTTGTTTGTTAGCATTTTTAACCTAAGTTAATGGCCAGGACATACAATTGAAAAACACATTGAGAACATGCAAAAAATAAAAAAAAAACAAAAATAATATAGTTACTTTAACTTCTTTCTAATTAGATTTTGGTCACACATAGGTTCCACATTAAAAATATGACAAATGTCATCTTAAATGAATCATTGGTTGAATCACAACTATTACAACTTATGCATTTGGTCAATGTAAAAGCTACAATGCATTTGTGAGCCTAGTTAAGTGAACAAATGTAACAAAAAAAGATTATTATGCCAAATTTGTCATCATAGCCTTCTAATGGAAAGATGTCCAATAAGCAACTTTATCACAAGAGGTTATGTCCTGAAAATAAAGTATTACATTTAATGTTATACTATGAACTCAAGTTATATTAAATGAAAGTTTGTTAATTTTATGAAAGATCATGATTTTTTTTGTCACATTTGTATTAAAAAATAATGTTTTCTAACCATTTTAGAATTCATTATGAATATTTAGAAATTGAAATCATAGTTTTATTGTTTTTCTTAAAACCATAAAAATGAATATAAAGTTGTAAATAATTATATTGTTAAAAAAATCCAATTTTTTCAAACTTGGATAATGTAGATAATTTTTGACAACGTGCATGAAGTATTTTGATGTTTGAAACAAACATCAATAGTGAATGGATATAATTTACATGGAAAGATTTTTAATTTTAGTCTCATTTTTATTTTGAAGTTTGAGAATTTGGCAAATTATATATATATTTTTGTCACATTTTGGGTTTAAATTTTTTATGAAAGTTGTTTTGTTATGATGTTTGATGGGTGTATGTTCAAATGTTTTTGTCTTTTTATTGATATTTATGTTTTGTTTCTTTTTGCACATGGTCCATGAAAAGTTTGTAAAAATGCAAAATCAAACCTTAAGGTGCTAACATTTTGGGAGTAATTAATTAGGTGGAAAATGCAGCATTTACATGCATATTTTCACAAATGCTACACTTTAAATAAATGGAAACATTAATGGTTTTTTGTTATACATTGGAAGTGTGTTTGGTAATTTGAATGCAATATAAATTAGTTTGTGAAAACCTAACCAATATGCTTATGTTACACCAAATTTGCATTCATTTCCAAGGACATTTGCCAATATATGCTTTAATTGAAATCCAACTTTTGTGGTGTTTTCACTAAATTATGATTTTAATTGGAATTTATCCATGAAATGCAATAGTTTTTGTTTTTTTTGCTTGGTTATTGTCTTTTTAAATGTCAATCTCTCATAATGATGATTGGACAATGTTGAATTATAGTTTGAAAATTATTTAGGAATGTAAAAATTGAACATGAATGAGCTTTATACACACATACAACATGTATTGTTTTTCATGCATTACTATTAAAAGTTGTCATATATTTTGAACCATCGCTAGTTATTATATTGAAGGAATCTAAGTGCATGTGTATGTCATACATCATCATTAACCCATGACCATCATGGATTGAAATATATGAATATTTTGATGAATTTATAAATCTATGCACAATTGTTGACGCATGGTGTATTCTTATTTCTATAAGACATAAGATACACATTTGAAGGTTATGATCATGATTGATCTTTTTGTAATGTTGGTGTAAAGAAGTTGTATTCAAAGCTTATATAATTACATGAGAATTATGTAAGTTTTTTAATTAAGGAATTAATAGTATCCAAGTTGTAATTGTTTTCAATCTATTCATTTTTACATGTGCTCTTGGATTCACATTAAAAAATTCATGTTAGAAAGAAGTTAACGAAAATATTTTTTCTTTCGTTTAAATGTAGGATAATGTTGTATATGTTAATCCATGTTTTTTAACATTAATGGGATCAAAAACCAATTCATCTAATGATAATCCTTAAGAACAATGAATGGTTCTTGTTGTTCTAAGTTGAATTGAAAATTGAATCCTTCTTATGGTAAATGATTGGGATTTACCAACTCTTATACCTTTGATGATAGGGTCAACTAATGTCCATTTCGATTCAATGTTGTTGTTGTTGTAATAAGGACTACATTTTTCTTTTATTAATGTTCCAATTTTAAAATTTTGAAACATTATCCATATAATGGTTTTTCCACAATATGTTGTTGATGCTTAAAAAATGCCAGCAGTTCCATTCACAAGACCATTAAATGTTGCATAATTACCAGCACATAATTCAACCAACATACATATTTTATATTAATTGTTAAATTTAAACCCATAGTTTTACTCGAATCATTTGGAGTTTGTAAAATGGTGGGCATGATTGATGGTTGATGTCCATTACTTTGAAAATAAACATGGGACCTAATGTGTTAATGGACACATTTTCATTGTGTTTTTGCACAAGTTTATTTGTATAAAATAAATATGAAATAGTAAATTGTTGGGTGGTTGTCAATTACAAATTGAATTTATAATAGTTGTATTTTCTGTTGTAGTATGAAATTTGTTCAAAGTTTGCATAAAAACCATATCAAATTGTTACATAACTTTATTTAGTTCATAACATTGGACATATGTTTACCAAAAATTTGGTGCTAGCGCATTAACATTATTTTTGATATTTTGAAAGATCCAACTATTTGTCATAGGGGGTAGTTGAAGGTAAATTTTATCGAAATTAGATTATTACTAGATGTTTACCGAAACTAAAACCAAATTTCTTCTATCAAAAACCTTTTTACATAAATTTTACTATCGGTTTAGATTGTGTATATTTAAGACCGATTCTTTTGGGGATTAGGCTAACTTTTTGTTCCACCATTTTTTATTTCTTTTTTTGAGGTACTTAAGGCTTTATCCCTTTGTGTACTATATAGGAGAATATTTTCTGAAGTAAAATCATTTTTTCTTGCCATACCTTTATACATGGAATTCTATATGTAGTTGTTTTCCTTCATATGTTGGAATATTTTGAATTTCTATATGTGAATATTCTTTATTACATGTTTGTTTCAAGTTTATTTCTATAAAAGGTTTATGAAGCTACCCTATTAAAATTGGACAATTTTTTTTTGTGTTCAAGTTTTTTACTCACCTAAAGAGATAAAGAGATTTTTTCTTCAACTCCATTATTTTATTTCTTTCAAAACCCGGTAATTCACTAAAACATTTGGTGACCATACCACGAATATTCAATCTAGAATTTTTGGCTCACTATTGTTCGTATTTGGACAAATATTGGTTAAAATTATTTGATTATAATAAAACAACCGCAAATCAATTGTTGTTGTTGATTGGCAAATAAAAATAAAAAACCAAAACAACCCATAGATTACAACTTTTTAATAATTATTTACAACATGCCAATAATGTTGATAAAAAGTATGAAGAAAATGATGGAACATGTTTTACAAGAAAACGTTAAAATAAGCCATGTGAGTAACCTGAAGTGACTATAATAACCCAAGAATGATGCAAAGGAGGCTATGACCTTTCATAGTGGGGAACAAAACAAATTAAAATACATTATCAAAAATGTTGAACTAGAAACTATACAACCTATCCAAAATCATCCATTAAAATTGTGATGCATCAAAACTGAACTAGAAACTCCACGGGAACTCATGTGGGACCCTACTTGGAAAAAAAACTTTTTGGTGACATGAAACCATTGTGACAAGTCCACACACCAAAGAAAATGAAATTGATTAACCCCAGAAGCGAATTGATGAATTGCACTAGTTTCAAGGGAAGGAGCCTTCTGATGAAGTACAAATGTGTAGTCTTCGAAGATGAATATTTTGAATGAAAAATAGTTCCATCAGGAAATTTCCAATAACCCTTGTTTTTAACATTTGTGTTTCTCCTTATGTGTTTCTAGCTTGTGCTTTCTGTTAAAATTCGGGTCACTAGACATATAATTATCCTTATCGGTCTAGTATTGTTTTACTTGCATACACAATATTAACTGATCATAGATTGTATCCAATATTAGTACATGTTGAAAGTCTAATTCTAAATATTTAAAATCCACTTTATTTTTTAACACTACCAAATGTACCTTGTAGATAATTAGTTATTCCACATGTCTTTGTTCCACTTACCACAAATGTCATCGAGCAAAATTCAGTAGGTTTTCCAAATTCGATTTATTCTCATGTTGGACGCTATACACCATATTTTTGTTTAGTTACAAGGCTGTAGGGAGTGTTCTTGCAATGTGGCCTCTTATGTTTGACCCCTTAGCTAACCCCATGGCACCACTAAAACCAGTTCTGGGAATTATACAAGCTAAGATTATAACATATCGCAAGGAGCCTTCAAATGAAGATGTAGACTATTTTAAAAGAAAACACAACCCTAGGATTCCACGAATCATTCCTATTGGAAAATCATATCATGACCAGAAAGAAAGACTATCCTCGATTGGAGATGCTGGTAGATTGCTTACTGATGGATGGACTGTACCTATCAACAACTACGATGGTGGACCTTTTGGCGAAGGTGGTAACAAGCTTCTAAAAGGTGGTGGCAGTGGTCCACCAGGAGGTGGCAACACTAATAGAAAAACCCCATTTTTCGACTTGTCTTAAGCAACTAAAAGTGTCTTTTGTGACTATTTTTTATCGACTATTTTTGATAAAAAATAGTCGCAAAAGACACTTTTAATCGCCTAAGACAAGTCGAAAAATGGGGTTTTTCTACTAGTGCAATAACAGTTCTTATGGGAAAGTGGCGATAGTGAACACCTAGCAGACCAAAATCCAAGATCATATGTTATAAGACCAACAAGGCCGTGGATAGGACCTACTTGGAATCCATGGTACCCTTCATGGTATCCTGTCCAACCCCCTATAACACCAAATCCCCCACCGAGTAGGAAATCCTTACCCTACCCCATTTACATTATGGGAATGGATCCAAATGTTCATGTATGTGTGTTTTGCAAAGCCATTCAAGCCACTTGTCAATCTGTTTTGTTTTACACTTCACAATGCCATATCCGAATGGGGAGAAAATTTTATTAGAGCCCATCCAATTTGCAAATTTGAAAAGCTAGAGGCTATGTTTTGTAAGTGTTACCAAAAAGTACAAATGGATGAACAAGTGTACATGGCATTATGAGTGATAAAGCAAGGTGGAGACGAAAAGGTGGAAGTCTACAATGAATGTATACTGAAACTAGCAAATTGCCTTTAGCACCAAGTAGATGATAATTTGTTGACAACTTTCTTTCTAGTAAGTTTACAACCATATCTTTGGATAACCATAGTGGGGATGAAGAAGGACACCTTGTTCGAACATAAATAAATTGTAGTCATTTGTGAGGAAAATATGGGAGATGCCAATGAATACCAAAAATTGATGGAACCACCCACTAAACAAGAGAATGCTAGCAAAGGAAGGAAAACACATGTGATCTATGGTGAATGCAATAAATTGGGACATTCCAAGGAACATTGCCATTGGAATCCAAACAACCCAAACAATAAACTTAAGTATAAAAAGGAGGTAGCAATGAATGGAATTTTGGCCCAACTTGGTGGTACAAGAAATAAATCCAGTAACAAAAGAGGTCGCGGAGAAGAAAACTAACCCAACTCCATCATTTACCGTTGTTTCATTTGTAATTCCATTGACCATAAAATTTATGATTGTCATCATAAGGACGTAGCTCATGCCATGTTGAAAGAAAATGTTATGATGGCTACACCTAAGAATGATGATGTTGTTGTCAACATGGTTTTGGCAATAAACACCTGTAGTATTGTCGTCATGTTCCAACACCAAGCCCTTAGTCAAAATCTTGCCTCCCTATGAAACCCTCCTGAGTTTGCAGCACATTATGTCTTCATTTAACCCTGAACATGCATGATGAATTTCACACTATCAACTCAAATAAGTGTTGATGTTTGTTGCACAAAAGATCTTATAATAACATACATGATGATATCAACTATCCATATAAATGTCCTATTGACATCTTGCTTGAAAAAGAGTGAAAACATTGTCAAACAAACTTCTGAAATAAAATTTAACATCTCCCTAAAAAACAAGGTTGCATTAAGTCTTCCCAATGATGTGGTGGTTCTTAAAATTCCTTGCAACCTAACTTAGAATCTAAACCATCCACACTTGATTCCTCTTCCAAGGTTGCTTCAACGACATCCTCTTCATTGGCAACAAAGTGCATGATATGAAATTGCTTTTGAGACAACGAAACAAAAACAAAGATATTGAATTATAATTATTTTGGCATACTAAATGCGAAAAACATGATTATGTACTCACCTTTTGCATTAACATGTTTTCTCTTTTATTAATCTCTTGAAATAATTTTAGCATATTCAAATGAAATAACTCATATTTACATGTGTATGAAATTGGAAAGACATAAAAATTCCAAAAGAAATTGAAAAAAAAAAATATTTCTTTTTCTCG
>Ga0116229_10016051_pt1 | contig 10107 bp, 6 predicted proteins | sample S1TSphgellanicum_3_FD_87313 | JGI IMG/M metagenome (GOLD analysis project Ga0116229, IMG submission 87313) | Host-associated microbial communities from peat moss isolated from Minnesota, USA - S1T2_Fc - Sphagnum magellanicum MG | ecosystem: Host-associated > Plants > Peat moss > Unclassified... | reverse complement strand
ATAAATTATGCATAGAAGGCGGGCTACTTAATTTCAACTACAAACGCAATCTAACATCTAGAATGACATTTGTATTTTTCCGTCATTAGTAGCATTTGTGCTACCAAGCACAATCACCTTGTAAAACCGGGAGTAAAGGGACGGAAAGTCACCTCACAGTCACCATGACATCATCCTTTCCCCTGCCCTTGTAACTTCCAAGTCCTCTATTTCCCTCCCTACGTAACAAGCCTTTCGTTCATTAATATTAGTTACGCCCACGTTACTTATTTTGCATAACGAACCATTGACATCCCCATCCCCATGGTACTCTTGTCCCATGCATGCCATACCACCATGTCTTTTCACCATCATGATGATGAACCTTTTTGTTTTATGGCATCGTCGTCATCTTTCGTCGTTGCGCATGTTTTGCATTTTGTATTGCACTATCATGTAACGTTTCCCTCCATTGTTTTTCTACGTGTTTGAACCCATTGTCGAATGCTCTCACAATAGCTTTGGTTCTTGTTCGGTGCCTTCGTTGTTGATCAATTTCATCAATACAACTATTGCATGTGCTTTTACAACACCCTATCGAGATGCGTGCATTGCTCGATTTGAAAGTCTTGCATTGCTTGTAATTTGTAGAAATTATGTGTAGAAGAAGTTATTTTTGCTTAGCAAGCTTGGATGCACGAATTACAAGTGGAAGGTCATTTTTCAGTCCCTTTTTAAAGTTGCCAAGTGCACAATTTTTCCTTATTTCTTCGTTATTACTTTCATTAGTTTGGTCAGAGTTTTCAACATCTTGCATCTCCTAAAGCAATCCAAGTTCTCCCTTTTTGATTAGACAGATAGCAACTCCTCGATTGCATGTTTCTTGGAGGCACTATTCCTTCATTCAATTTCAACTACATTTCGGTGACATTCTACGAAAGATCTAGCTCTTTTTTGTGGTCCCTAAAGTCAAAAAGGTATGCATTGTTCATGAATTTCCCTTATAACATGTACATATTATTAAGTTTTCTTGTTTCCATGGTTTTTTTTTTGTTTCTTATCCTTTGTAACCTACAACTCATTTGAAACAAGGCATTCAATCATATTACAATTGCAGGCTTTCCCTTGTAACATGCATGCCCAAGAATTGTCCCCATTTTGTGTTGACAATGTCTTTGAGGTGTTTATGGAAATCAATTGAACCACATTGTGTAACCTACATTTCATTTCAACAAGGTACTCATTCCAAGCAACCTTAATCTATCTTTTGTAACATGCCCACAAACGATGTTTAATTCGATATCTTGCCTAAATTGGCCTATTCTGTCAACTCAATCCTAATTGAAACATGACTAACTAAATGATTTTAATTGCAAGTAACATGTCCATGCCTTGTAACAAGCCCCCTCTTACAATATTTTAACTTGTGAGTCATTTGATGGAACTTGTTTGATGGTGTTGCAACTAAATCCACTTGCTCAGATAATACAATGATCCCAATTTCATGTAACATCTCACAACATGTCTTGGAACGTGTCCTTATTCATGAATTGTTGATCTTATACCTTGTTAGTTAAGGTATGTAAATTTTTTTGCCTTCTCTTGTAACCACTCCCACTTACCTTGATGTGGTCACCCCAATTATTTCATGTGACATTTGACAACGTTCCAATGATGTCCCTATAGGTCCATTGAGCCACAATTTGTAACTTGTAACTCATCTCAACAACGTGTTCAATCTACCTCTATAACATGCCCACAAATCTATGTATAGAATGCTAGGTGTAACATGGATCATTAGATGTTTGGGGAAACTTGTTTGATGTTGTTGTAACTAGTCCCATTTACCTTGATAATATGGTAATCCCAATTTGTTATAACATTGGTACATAGCTTTCGATTCCATGTGATTCCTCCCACCTTGTGAGTCACTTGATGGAACTTGTTTGATGGTGTTGTAACTAGGCCCACTTGCTTAGATAATACAATGATCCCAATTTCATGTAACAACTCACAACATGTTTTGGAACATATCCTTATTCATGAATTATTCGTATACCTTATTAATTAGGGTATGTAATTTGCTTTGCCTTTTCATGTAACCACTCCCACTTGCCTTGATGTGATCACCCAATTATTTCATGTGACATTTAACAATGTTCTAGTGTTGTCCCTATAGGTCCATTGAGCCACAATTTGTAACCTTCAACTTGTCTCAATAAAATATTCAATCTATCCTCTGTAACATGCCTAAAATCAATGTACATAATCTTAGGTGGAACATGGATGACTAGATAATGTCAATGCCATCTTGTAATGTAGCTTTTAGTTAAATGGGGAAGCTTGTTTGATGTTGTTGTACCTAGTCCCTTTTACCTTGATAATCCCAATTTTTTGTAACATCTAATAGTCTTTCCTAACTTGTGAAGGTTTCTTGTAACATGTAAGTTTCATATCATTATGTTAGTTTGTCATTTACATATATAGTGTATCCTTGCCTTGGTTACATTGGTATGTAACTTCTGATTCCATAATTTTTTTCCATATGCATACCTAATGATATCTTGTAACATGTACATGTCTTTGTTGTAGCATGCATATTGTCTTACTATAGTGTCTAAGTATGGATTGTAACCTATTGATATCATGTTATTATCTTAGTTTATATTTTATATTGTTATTCCATGTTTAGTTATTACTATGCATGTCACTCTTACATGTTTTATATATGTCATTGTTGGAAGAGAATTTTATTCTTGACATTTCATGTATAAAGATTGAAAGACAAGTTCCAATCATCAATGTATTATCCTCCTTTTGCATATGCTTTTGTTGTTTGTTTGTGCAATATTAATGTGATACATTTATGATGTAAGTCCTTCACATGAAATTATAGTTAATTTTCAAAACAGTTATTAATATGCATATTTACTTTAACCCATTTCATTGTAACACGTTTACAATTATTTTGGTGAAAAAACATTCATCATTGCAATATTATGGAACCCTAAACCTTAAACTGCAACAAAACCTTTGGTGAGTTTATTATTTCCATAACTTTGCAAGGAGAATGTGCATAGAACTTTGCATTTTGTTGGGATACATTTTGATGTTGTTCGTATTGTTTCTTGCAATAGCAATGGGTACAAACTCAGTCCTTTGGAAGCTTCAATCAATTCCTAATCATGTTGTGTTGGCTTAATATTACATGACATACCAAAATAATCTTTCACAATCAAAGTTTTTTGTGGCAAGTGTTTTATCAATTATGGCCATCGAGAATATCAATGCGATGGTGTCAAGGAGCGTTTTGAAGGCTTGTTGAGGTATTATGTCAAAATGAATGTGGGGTAGTTTGTAGAACAATGGGTGACCCCTGAGCCTTATCATGAAATACTTGAGTAGACCCAAACTACTTGAGTTCCTTTGCTATGGAAAAAGAAGTATTGCCCTAATTTCTAATGTATATATTGTGGGGGGGAGTGGTCTAGTAAGTTAGTAAGCTAAGGTTGTTTGACCACAGGGTTAAAGGGTGTGAGTTTGCTCCATTTCACCGAGGCACAAAGAATCGGATCCCTCTTTTTGTTTTTCCTAACCTACATAGTGCCCAAATGTCCAAGCTTATAAAGCGCACAATGGAGAGTAACAATGGTTATGCGTTGCTTTTCAAGCTAAAGATGTAATTAAAAGTTGATGCAAAGCAAGACCTAGATAATGGTGCCCCTAAAATTGGAGACCATGTGGATGTTCAAGGTGTGCAAGTTAAAAAGTCTCAAGGGGCTATTTCCAAAGCCTGTCTATAACAAAGATAATCATAAACAACAAACATCAACATATGATCCAAGGATGATTGCATCAAACATTGGGTTGTAATTGGAATCCACAAATGTTGTGGAAGATCATCTACAAGTATCCAAGGGTGTCTCGCCAAAAGCAAAGCTCAAATTGAAATATTTAAAAACAACTAGGCAACACAAAGGTGCACAAATCGTGTTTACCTTAATGAATGTGCCATCATTAGAAGATGAGGATGATTATACCATCATGGGGACAATTGTAGAACCTACACATGAATAGAATGTCAATAAACTTGACACATATGCACTTGGTGAAAATTGGCATACACAAAATAGACAATGTCTTATTCACCGAGCCTTGCAAGGTGAACAAAATGTCCAGGACAAGGTTCCACCAAAAAAAATTATAGTTAAATTTATTGTATTTTCTCCTCTTAGTAAGAGACCCATCACTACTCCAAAGTCCTTGACTTAGATGATGGGATGTGCTTCAAAGGGTAAAAATCCTCTTAAATCCTTGCCTAGAATTCCAATTCTTGACCAACATGAAATTCAACTGGGGGGGGTTGAAGAGTGGTGAGGAATTTGAAAATGCACATGGTCAATATTTGAAACATGTGGAGGTAGAGGCTCGTGAACATGTTACACTTTCATGGGAACCACCGTTACCTCTTCCTTTCAAGCATCCACCCAAATTGTTTAGCTTAGTTCCATATATGTTGAAAAAATATGATTGGTTGAGTAACTTTATTAATAATTTCAAGAAACAACTTGCAATATATTGAGCTCTTCCTAAAGGAGGTTGGGCAAAATGGCTTGATAACGTCTTCTCAATGTTAGTTGGCCAATGAACTATGAAGGATCAAGCAAGCATCACAATTTGTATTTAAATTCCTTAATACCGATGTGTGTTTGTAACATCTAGTTCTAGCCTATTTGTTGGTAACAAATGTTTTGCATCATGTTGTACTTTAGTTCATGCCATTGTTCTTCTTTTGTTTATGCCATTAGACTAGGTTATGTTTCATGCACATAATGTAACTATATCTTCTTTTTTTCGTAAAGGTTTTGGCATCATGTCAGTCTAGTTCAAATCATCATTATTGGAACATGTTGTTCCAAGCACATAATCCAACTTTTTTGCTTTCTATAACATCCCCATTACCAACTGTCCATTATGGTTTTGTTTGCATCCTCTGTTTTATTGTCCTTGTTTTGGGACCCTATGTGTGCATCCATAACATTACATTTGGTTAAGGTTGTTTTGTAACATGTTGATATTAGATTATTTCATGTTATTAACTACTACCCTTTTTCATGTTAGGGGGGCATGTGTAACATGCCCATAATCTCACAACCCCTTGTTACATGGTCTTTGAAACATGGCCATAATTTCAAAACCCCTTGTTACAAGGACTTTGAAACATGCCCATGATTCAGAGCTCCTTATTAATGGACTTTGAAACATGGTCATAATTTCAAAACCCCTTGATACAAGGACTTTGGAACATGCCCATGATTCAAAACTCCTTGTTACATGGAATTTGAAACATGGCCATAATTTCAAAACTCCTTAGTAGAAGGACTTTGAAACATGCCCATCATTTCAGAACTCTATGTACATGTTACAAGTTTATATTTACAATGTTTTCCTTTTACCTTATAATGATATATATTGAACATGTTATTTATGATTGTGAACAATTTACTAACCAATGTGAGGTTTGCTGCCTTGTGTCATGATCATTTATGAAAAGCCCAAAGGAAAGAAGTGAGAACTACTATTGGCCATGTAATGAACCTTGAAACTATGGATGAGGAGTTCACCTCACTTGTTGAATACATCAAATACAAGTTATTTTAACGAAATAACTAGAAGCTTGAAGCACGATGGGAAAATGAACATGTAAAGAAGACGGTAGACCACATTGATAGGCAAATGTAAGATTTTGACATTTTGCATGCTACAAAAGTTGAGGAAACAAAAAGCAATTGGCACCCATTTTACCATTTGTTCATTTCATTTCATGCACTCCAACATCTTGCTCCCACTTTTCCATGGGCACATAACCAAGAAGAAGCCACAAGCTTGTACGATGATGTTGTGTGCAACATGAAGAGGTTACATATGTTTGGCCCTATGCCATGGTTTATAAGGCTTCTTAAATTATACCTATTTTCAAAAGGGTTACAAAGTACATTGGTGCACCCGCTACGCAAAGCTACCCAAAGCAACACATTGAAATGGTTTTCTAAAGGGTCACATAGTAGGCAATGGTTGGTTATTCTTCAAATGATTAAAGAGGAGGGACCTTTGTTGTTTGCCAAAGGGGTGGGGATTAATGGCTACAAAGGGCTAACAAACCCATGCCATTCATGCATATGAAACATTATTTTTGTCTAATGAGAGGTAAACAGAATTCACAAAATGGATGCATCATGTGCAATTGCGAACTATCCAAAACTTTGTTTTGTAAAAAAAGGAGGAATTTATTTCAACTTGGTAACACCTCCATGAAGATCTAGAAAGTTGTGCTTTTGGTGTAACTTTCATTACTTGATTAATATGGAAAAAAAACATTGATTTGGGTTGGGTTATTCCCAGGACATGTAAATATGCATTATTCCCAACCTATAATTATAATTATAATTGTAGGATGTTCTTTTCAATGATCAGTTTGTGTATTACAAAATTCCCTGTAACATGACAAATGTTGTGCAATTTAAACCTTTTGTAACCAGGCAGATCAAATAACATCTCAAAGTTTGTTATAACATGGCATATGTTGTACATTAAAGTAGACATAAATTTTTAGTGTTCCTTATTAATAAGGTTTTTTTTTTTTAGGAGGTATTCAAACGTCTCAAGCAACTGAACAAGATGTGAAGGTGGTTGCCCAAAAGAAACTTCGAGATTGCCACTAATTGAAATATCTTGTAGCGGAAAAACATTTTTCCACTATTTGTGTTGTAAGTCAAGCTAAAGGTGCATATCAATGTTAACACATCTAGACATGATAGTCAACCTATTATTGACGAGGGGATGGGAGGAGGTGACCATCAAACACCTCAAGAAATTAAGACAAAGTGTGGCGCTAATGGTGTTATGGCAATATCACATGTAGAACATGTTACCTCCCCTAACCCAATAACTACAACAAAGGTGACTATCCTAAATTTATTTCTTGCATCTGAAGTAATATTGCTACTATCCCAACTCCCACCAAAATTTGACTTGAGCCAAATACAACCTTTCAGCCAATTAGGAAGAGGGGTAACTTGTAGCCAACTAGATTTGAGCTAGGTTATGTGCCATCTCAAGTGTTTGAATTCACCACCCTTGTAAACTACCCCCCCAAAAACCTTACTCATCAATTTGCTACAACAAAATAGTAGGTTGTGCCAACCCCACCCCAATTGAACCAAAATCTCCACCTACTTTTAGTATGTTAACTCTTGTTTTAGAAGGGTTATTTCTGACTCAACTACTGCCCCCATCTACAATAGTTGCATCCCATGATATTGAGCCTCCCCTCACCGATTCACTTATTACGGTGAAAACACCACCCTCACTGGAAGTGCCAAGTCCTTCCCTTGCACAAGCGGCCATGGAACCCCATAATAACATCCTAGCACTACCATCTACCAAAATTTTATATCTAATCCCTATTGATGTACCAACACCAACCCCTACAGAGGTGTCAAAACCATTACTTGCTAAGGTACTAGTTCCACCTTATGTTCAAGCACATCTCCCCCCATTCATAAGGTATCTACCCCATCCTCTATTGAGGTGCCCTCCAATTTCTACCATCATGGATGTGTGCAGAGAAACTAAGGAGTCATCGAAGACATTGTTGCAAAAGTCTTCTAAATAAATTACGCAAATTATAAAGGATGTTAAACTACAACAATTGTATGTTTATTTGTGATGAGCCCTCTTGCCATCCTTGTATATTTATATAACATAATTTTGGATATGTTACATTAGATACTTTGTTATTCAAGTAAGCTACACCGTGTTACAAATCGTTCATTGTATCCCATGTTACATGAGCTATTGAGATGGTTTGTAACATAACTTGAAATAATCATGATCATGTTATAGCAAAATGTGTAACTAGTATATGCATATATTACTTGCATATTTTATAATATGTTAGTTACTTATGTGAGCTATTGAGGTGGTTTATAACATAGGTTGAAATAGGTTTGATCATGTTATAACAAAAATGTGTGCCTAGCATATGCATATGTTCTAATTTTGTAACTATCATGTTTCCATTGTTATCCCTCCATGTTACAACTCCTATTTGTAATGTATTCATTAATTGTAACCATGTTACATGACTTACTATGTAACTTGCTAATTAGTTTCCCACCATATAATGCAATTATTTCGCATTATAGTCTAATGTTTTGAATTGCTTTGCAAGGTTGATGATATATTGAATGAACTAAAGAAAGGTGTGAATGTGGAGACAACTAATTACATTTTTTCTTCAAGGGTTTGAAGAACATGGAAATCGACATTGGCTTGAATGATGTTGAGGATGTCACTCATTTTTAGACACAATTAAATGACACATGGCTTGATTTCATGCTTGTACACACATTTGTAACGAGTATAACATCAAATAGGAATGGATATTTGTTATTGACTTCACAAGCCTCTTCTTGTTTAAAGAATGATGTTAGAAGTAGGGGAGGGGTGGCTAGGTGGGTGAAGAAAAATTTCAAGAACCATACAATTTTTTTTAATATTGTGATTGCCCCTTATTTGGCTTGGAACCATTGGTCCTTTGTACATACTTGAGGAGAAGAGGACCATTCACTTTGATTCAATATTAGAGCACCATGATAACTCATCAACTTTACAATTTTCAATGAATGTGCAAAGAACATGGGCTATTTCTAAGGGCCTGAAGCCAAGTGATGGGAATTTTGAGGACTTCGTGAAGGTGGAGTTTTGTATTCCCAAGGTGCATAATCAAACAAATGACTAGGAATGTAGGCATCAAGTTGTTGCAAACTTTGCCACCTATGTGAAGAGCCGAGGGACACAATATTCTTTATTATAGTAGATGGTGGGTTACATATGCATATGCCCTTAGATTAGTATGTAAAATCCCATGTTTTTTTCCCTTTTGTAACTTGCCTATGTTATTGGATATGTAACAAGCATGAACCATTTAGTAGGAAGGATTTTCTATAACAATGTTTAATGTTGTGCATTGTAGGGGATATGGCCTCAAGTCTTAGCATGGGAAATTGAGAACATGATCATCCATGACTTTGTTGACAAGCTTGGTGTTGTAGATGAAAGTGGGGACTATATATGCTCCTCCAAATGTTCTACTTGCAGGGGGGGGCACATAATTTGGTCCTAGTGCTACAATTGTTGTAATAGATGTAGAAGCATAACATGCCATCTTAGATGACATTCGAAACAAGAATCAAAGAGTAATTCAAAGAAGACTTTTAAAAAGGGCAAGAGGGTCATTAAACCTAGTAAGCAACTTGCCCTCCCAACCATTTTTGACCTTATAACCCCATGTAAAACACCCAAGGCCCATGGTCAAACCATGCAAAGTACGACAACAAATGTAAAAATATGTAATGCCCCTTGTAAACAAAACTAAGGACACATGTTTTAGTGCCCATAGCATTTCCAAACATGTTACATTAATATGTATGTATACAAAATTGAGATGATGCTTCTTTTAAGCATGTATGTTAATGACATATAATGTAATGTAATTGTAATGTAGTGGTGTATAACACAATATAATTGCAATGTGGTGGGACTTATAATCCAATATAATTAATGTATGTTATTGTGCATGGAGTCTTCTCTTGCAACTTCCTTGCACTTTTGTAGGTTATGATGGAACTATTTTGGAAGGTAAAGTTTTAAAAGGCATTTAGTTGTTGAGGAAGAGAGCAATTGGGCATTGAGTTAAACACCCTTAAAAGAAGCTAACTTTGACTGAAACCCTAAATTTATCTTGGTGTTTTTTTTGGTAGTCTTCTTCTTCTTCTCATTTTCAAGTTTAGGGTTTAGGGTTGGCATTTTATTATTGCAAGTCTTGTAACTTAAACTACCCATGTTGGGTTTAGGTTTGACAATGACCTTCACCCATTGTAGGTGAGCAAGTGAAGTTCACATGGGATGTTACATGCTAGGTGGTCAATGCATTCATTTTTAAATATTTTGTATGATTATTTGTTATTGTTCAAAATGTTCATTTAATGTTGGTTTTGGCAATAGGCTATGGTTATAAATTGAAACATAATATAATCTAAGTGTGAACAACACTTGTAAGTTGTT
>Ga0116229_10016048_pt1 | contig 10108 bp, 5 predicted proteins | sample S1TSphgellanicum_3_FD_87313 | JGI IMG/M metagenome (GOLD analysis project Ga0116229, IMG submission 87313) | Host-associated microbial communities from peat moss isolated from Minnesota, USA - S1T2_Fc - Sphagnum magellanicum MG | ecosystem: Host-associated > Plants > Peat moss > Unclassified... | reverse complement strand
GAGGAGAGAGTAGGAGGTGGGGGGGGGGGGGGGGTGGGGGGGGTTCCTGCATGAATGGGTTCTCTTGAGGGTTTTTGTGAACCTCTGAAGTACCCATGGGTACATCAATCTCCATGTACATAAATGACTTCTCTTTTTCTTTCTTCCATGGGAACACATGAACATATAAAAAAAGGAGGATCTTCCTTGACATAACACCTTAAGGTTCTCTTCTCAAGGGAGATCCCTCAAAATACACACATAAATAAAAAGAGAGTTGTTTACCACATGAGTAAGGTTGTTACCTTGTAAAATTGAGCTCAATTATTTTTATGGAGAAATTTGATAAAAATATGACCTTTGATATGCAAAAATGAAAAAAACGATTAACATATTTCAATGAATCATCAACTTGAAAATAGCAAAAATCGAAGTACAATCTTATTTTCATTTACTTGAAACCAATCTAAACATATATTTACATTCGTCTACATTTTAAAAAATTCACTTAAATATGTATTAAGAATGTGAAAATAATATTATTGTAATAAAATGTAAGAACACCCTGATATCATTATTGATCATTGAAATAAATAACCTTTTGAAATTTGTTCAATTAAAGTTTATTTTAGGATTACTCTCATTAGAGAAGAAGGATTACAAATTTGTCTACTTCACAATGCTTTCCACTCAGCAAAGTTAAGCAATTTTTGCACTTCTTGAGTTTTTGGGCCCAATCTCAAAGGCTACCACCCTTGGCTAAGCCTTCAAACCTAGGGAGAGCCTCTGAAAAAGTTCTTTTACCTTATACAAACAAACACAATTTGCTAGATTTTGACACATTTGAAAAGCGCATCCAACACAGTTTGGCCAACTTGTTTCTAGCAATAGCTCAAAGGCTAAGGGGGGGCCTGATAACTTGGTAACACATTGGGAGCATCATTGGGAACAATTGGGAACAATGGAAAAGTTTGTAAGAGACTCTGGGAACATGGTGGGAACACCAAAAAAATAAAAGTGTCAAAACATCATCAATCAATCAATCAATAAAAGTATCCATTTAAAACTTTTCATCCATCAACATTTTTCTTTAGACTTTTTTTAAAAGATGCAGCTTTAAAAGTGAAGTGAAATAGTCCCACTATGGCCTGTTCATTGGGATGAAAAGCTTTCCTATTTTAATTATTGAAGTTTGAAGAAGTCTACCAACAAGCAAACCGACCACAGTGAACCAGCACCCACCAGCACACCATCCATTGGATGTCCATTATTACTCGGTTGTGGATGAATGTAAAACTGAGTTAATGTTTTGATTTCACCTTGGTAACCAAATCCGTAAAGAAATAGTTCTCATATACAGGTAGATGGGTAGGAAAACCGGTAACTACAGTACTAGGTAAGTAGATGGTTTATAATTAGGTAAGGGTTGTTTTTACTACCTACCTACTATACTAACAACCCACTGGTGGGTCAAGTGGGTTGTTAGTAGGTAGGTAGTAAAAAAAGAAAAAAAAAAAAAGGGAACTGAGCTAACCACCATGGTTAGTTTAGGCAACTGGAACCCAACAGAAAACTGTTTCCTGTTCACTTATCATCCATCCTTGTATGCATGCTATTTTCTACTCACGACAACAGAGGAGGAAATGAGGGGGGGGAAATTGAACTCTTATCAAAGATTCTTCTTCTTCTTCCTCACTTAGACACCGCGTTTTTGTTGACGGTGCTTCTTACGCTCGCACACAGTTTCCGTCTTCCCAGAAATTGAACCATGTTACAGACAACGCTAGCCTAGTGGTGCACCATTCGAGGTGTCCTTTGAAAGTGCCAGTCACTGGAATTTTTTTACTAGACTCGTATCATGGAGCCACCCTAATTCTGGACTCAAAGCACAGTTTTTACAACAGATTCTTTCGACTCGGTCTTACTCAAAGTAGTATATGTCCATTTTTCTTGGGCTCCACAAACCCATCTAAAGCTTGATTGATGATTTGAAAACAAAACTTTGTAAGTACTTGGTCTTTGCCTCTGCAAATTTGTCTTCTGAAAGAGGAGAACTAGTACACTAGACGTGTCGAGAAAGTAGACGCTCCTCCTTAAGATGTTTGATCAAGCTTGTCTTTTTTTTTGTGTATAGTGAGTGCTTCTTCTCTAGTAATCGTTTGTTTTTGTTTCTATCTTTTTGGTATACATGTCTTCAATGTTCTTATGAGCAGTGTGAGGTTGGTCATTGGGTAGCTTATATTATTACTTGGTACTATTGTGTCACTTGTAATGACATGATTTTTGACTGCATGTTGTATTGATTGAATTACCAAGTGCATGCTTGGAGAGGGTTTGGAGCAACTTGAAAGAGGAGGTGAAGTCAAAGTTGGATGCAAGGTGCAAGGATGAGAAGTCAACATGTGAGCTTCACTTTTCTATGGCAATTCATTATTACTTAGATGGACTTTCTCTTCATGAAAGTTACGTCTATAGCAACTGGTCATGACTAGAAGCCCATCGAGTTTGTTGGGTTTGCCCTTTAGGGTAAAAACATTGAGATGCATCCAAAAAGAAGCCAAAGTTTGGTATCCATGTATTCTAGTGTCATGTGGAGTCCACTATACAAACATGTCTAGAATAAATGCACTTGGACTTCATTATGCTAACTGCCATGTGTTTCCAATTTAGTGTGTTGAACCTTTATCATTATCATGGATGTCATTTAAAGGGTAGAGCCATGTGATAAGTCACGTATTGTACTAGCTCCTACCGACCTTTCCTTTGCTTCTTAGGGCTTTACACAAAGTAGAGTGTTGTTTCAAACATCAATAGGTCCAAATGCTCAAATCCTTGATAATTGTGTGGCTCCACAATCTTTTAGTTGTGGGCAAAATTTATCTTATGTTGGATATCAATTGTTAGCCTTTTTGTGTGACCTCATGATCTAGGAGTCTTATCACTAGTATTTATGATTTCCAAAGTGTGTTCTAGATTTGTTATTCATTTTTATCAAAATTTATTTAGATGTTAAACCTTTCTACATATGTGGTTCTTCTCGCTTAATGTCTAGAAATTACTAGGATGTAATCTTTTTGCATCCAATTTTTTTAATAGTTTTTTCATAGTTTAATAAACACACAACTTTTTGTTTGATGGACAACATTTTACTAAAGCTAACAAGATGACTTAATTCCATTTTCAAAAAATGCAATAGGAAGTGGAATTAAATGCTTTGATAATGAATTTGTTGAATCAACTTGATGCATTTCATATTTAATAATGATTATCTCTAGGAAAAAATCTAGTGGATGAGAGTTGAAAGTTGAAAGAGAAAGGCTAGAACCTTTCCATGGGATAAAAATCTTGCATGTATGGAAATGGAATGTGGGTGCAAAACACAAATGTAGACAAAAGAATATTGTGAAATGGTTAGTGAACTGGCCATTATTTTTGTTTGAGGCTCAAAATTGATTCTCACAAATTTTTATGTGCTTGTTTGTATAGGAGAAAAAACATGTAAAAAGGTAAAAAAAGAAGCAAGTAAAAAAAGGCGGCATTGTGGAAATGGCAATGCCAAAGAACTGTCAAGAAAATGAGGTAAACAATCTTCAGTCTTATTTATGTCACACTTGAACATTTCCTTTCTCAATGTGCCTCATCACATGTATAATGTCATACCCACAAATAATTTGTGGATCATTGTTGAAATAATTAATTTTTTGAAAGAAAAAATCTCACAACCCCAATTTGAATATTTCAAAAATTTGACATTTATTAATAAGTACACAAAATCTTCCATTTGCTAATAATTTATTGAAACATGTGAATGATTTGGTCTTTAGTTCAATTCAACTTGAAAGTTAATTGATGCCAAACATAAGTTGTAGGTATTGCAATCATTTGTTGAGTTCTAACAAGTATCTTTTAGCAAAAGGCTTTGCTTGCTTCTTCATGGTCATCATGGAAATGAAGGTCGTTAAGGTGAAACAAATGAGAAATAATTCCATATTGTGATATTGTGAATGTGTGTGTGTGTGTGTGTTGGGGGGTGGGGGGATCATAGATATTGCCAAATGACATGTGTGATCAAATCTTTAAATATCGTGAGGATACTAAAGATATTGCTAGATCTATAATATGCAAGGCTTTCTTGGAGGCTGCAAAAAATGTCCAATCATTTCGATATGTTCACCGAGAAATTGATCATGAAAACTCCAAGAAATGGAATCATGGAACTTTGGAAAAAGGTAACAATGGAAAACCACACAAAAATGATGCATGCAAGAACCTTATGAAGGACAAAACAATGCAAGCAAAAACTCCAAAGGACATCGTTTTAAATCCCAAAGGAGGGATTTTACCTTTGGAAAATGAGGTAAACATTCTTTAATTTTATCTATAGAATACTTGAACATTTCATTCCTCATTGTGTGTCACATGCATAATACCATACCCATGATTAATAATTTGTAAATCATTGTTGAAACAATTAAAATTTTGAAAATAAAAATCTCAACCCCAATTTGAATATTTCAAAATTTTGACAATAAGTAATAAAATTCACAAAGTTTTCCATTTGCCAATGCTGTTATTGAGATATTTGAATGATTTGGTCTTGAATTCAATTCAATTGAAGATTAAATGACATCAAACACAAATTATAAGTATGGTAGTCATTTGCTGTGTTCTAACAAATATATTTTAACGAAAAGTTTTGCTTGCTTTTTCATGGTCATCATGGAAATGAAGGTCATTCAGGTGAGACAAATGATAAATAATTCCACACTATGATATTGAAAATGCAAGGGCAACATCTATAGATATTGCCAAATGACATTTGTGATGACATCTTTAGATGTCTTGAACATGTTAGAGATATTGCAAAAGCTAGGCGTATACCATGCAAAGATTTCTATGATGTTTGATAATAGTGTGCCTCTGTAATCTTTTAGTTATGAGTAAACTTTATCCTATGTTGGATATTAATCATTAGCCTTTTTGTGTGAACCTCGTGATCTAAGGTATTTGTCACCAATATTTAGGATTTCCAAAGGTGTTTTGAATTTATTCTTTGTTTTTATCAAAATCTATGTAGGCTTCTTAAACCTTTTTACATATGTGGTCCTTTTAACTTGGGTGTCCAAAAATTATTCGGAGTTAACTTGTAAGTTTTTTTCATTGTTGCATTACTCCTTTGATTCATGAAGTTGGGCCATATATTTGTTGGTCACCATGTGATTTCATTGGGAAAATAACAATGTCAAAGGATTCTCTGAAAAATGAGGTAAACAATCTTCAATCCTATTTGTGTGGTACTTGAACATTTTCTTCCTTGTTGTGTGTCAATGCATGCATAATACCATATCCACACTAATAATTTGTAGATTACTATTGAAATAATATTTTTATTGCAAAAAAAAATCTAACAACTCCAATTTGAATATGTCAAAATTTTGAAGATAAATACACTAAGTTTTCCATTTGCTAATGATTGAGAAATTTGAATGACTTGGTCTTGAATTCAATTCAATATGAAAATTAAATGACGTCGAACATAAATCACAGCTAGTATGGTAGTCATTTGTTGAATTCCAACAAATATTCTTTAATAGAAGACTATGTTTGTTTCTTCATGGTCTTCATGGAGATGAAGGTCATTGAAGTGAAACAAATAGATGAAAAGTAATTCGATACTTTGATATTGTAAGTGTGGGGGCAACATTTTCATATATTAACAAATGACATATGTGATTTCCTCTTTAGAAATCTTGAGGATTTGAGAGATATTGCAATAACCAAATGTGTACAACTTGGTTTCATTGAGGCTAGAAAGAATGTCTAATCACTTCAATATGTTGGTCGTGAAATTGATCATGAAAATGTTATGAAGAAGTGGGATGATGGAACTTTGGAAGAAGATAATGGTGGCAAACCATGCAAAAGTGATTCAAGCGACAACCTAATAAAAGACGAAACATCACAAGTGAAAACACCAAAGGACATTGATGTGAATCCCAAAGGAGGGCCCCAATTTTGGCAATGCAAGAATGAGATCAATCAAAAGCAATATTCACGAATATGCAAAAGAAATGGCGTTGAAGTTCATAATGCCTCAATAAGCATGCAAGGAACTATTGGGGATGAGTCACAAAATTGTTGGAATGGCAACAACTTTGAAAGGAAGTTGGGTCACAAAGCTGCACATAAAGATCAAGAAGTTTCCCATCAAAGTATTGTTGGAAAGAATTCAAAGCCAAATAATGGGCAAGAAGAAAGACAACTACACCATCCTTGGTTGGGCAATCCACTTCATATGATCATTTTGCTGCTATTATTGGGCAAAAATTTACAACATTTTTGCATTTTGGACCTTGAGCAACAAGCCATTATGACAAATCCATCTATACTAAAGATTTTGTCCCAACATTGTGAGTTGTTTTATTTTTTATCCTATTGGTCTTGTTCTTTTGTAGAAATGTTTTTCAAGTTACTAGCAAGGATTAATAAGAAATGTTGCATTTTTTTTTTCATTTCTAATGTTGCACACCCCTTATATTTGTAATAAGATGTTTTCAAAGATTTATTGTAATATGATTAAAAATCATTTTTTTAATGTAGGGATGGTGATGTATTGAATAATCCTTTGATTCCCTTTATTTATGACTTTTTTGATTGTTAATCAATCAAGAGATTAAAAATATTTGATTTGAAAAATATGTTCATTGATACAGGGAAATGCGACCAGATGCCAAAGCTAACAAGTTTTACACCGCAAAGTTCGATTATCGATATAATGATTTCAGAGGTGTTGAAGCATATGGATGCAAACACTACAACCAACTCTTTAAGCACAAAGGGACAAAATGCTTTGGAACCTCAAAACAAATTCTTGAAAACACCAAATGAACTTGGGATGTAGTTTCAACATTTAATAAGTTTGCCACCAACCTTAGGTGTGGACTCCTTGTCACAAATCCCTTGTTCAATGTCCAATGAACTTTCCTTACAAGAGGTATCCTCTAGGTACTTGGAGGATGTTATGATGGTGGTTCAAAACTTGATTTCATTGGAGACTTCCAATTCCTTTCAAATCAATCAGCTCCAATGTCAACATTTATCTGGGAAGCTTTGCAAGTCTATGGAGGATGTAGATGCTTACATCCAGGATTTGACTTGTCAAGTTGGTAGTCAAAGTACCAAACACATTTTTAAAAACTTGTTGCAAGCAGCTAAGGATGCTGAAATACTTGTTAAAGGTTGTTGTAATAACCATTTAATCCAAGCTACTATCACCATGGCAAATGCAAAAGAACATTTTGCATCATTGGCTTTTAAATTGGAATTGTGCATGGCACTTCTACGAAATAATTCCAATGAGGAGACAAAACAGAAGTTCTTGAATAAGCTTCAAGATTGGACTATTGAAGTTAGCATCAAAGAATTGCAAATCATTGATGAGAAGGCAAATATTGATCGACAAGAACTATTGTCAACATTGAAAGTTCAAGCTGGGTCAAACATTCAACTGGGAAATTTGATCAAAAGATTGGGGACCATTGGTCATCATGATTTTGGTGTGCGGAGTGCAACTAATGTCATGGACATGTGGAAAGAAGAATACACAAATCTACAAAGACTACAAACTTTAGTAAAAAAAGATGGTGCAAGTTTGTACAAGATTTTGTGGCATGGGGGACATTTTGCAGAAAAATGTTTCCATGGAGGAAATCACAAGAGTTTTCAAAAAGAAGCGTCAATTCTTGCAGGATTGGATCACCCAAATATTGCGCCTTCATTTTGTTATGCTACTAGTGACCATAGTTGTTCCATTGTTATGGAATTGTTGGATGAAGACCTTCACAATTTGATACAAAGGAAACCACTTGATGCCCCATTTGAACTTCTTGAAGCAATTGATATCATGTTGCAAATAGCAGAAGGCATGCGTTACTTGCATCAAAACAAGGTGATTCATAAAGATTTGAAATCAATGAATATCCTTGTCAAGTGTGGGGAGCATGTGTCTGTAAAAGTGGCTGATTTTGGGCTTTCCAAAATTAAAGAATCAAGTTGCACTGACTCCTACCAAACCACTGATCAAGGTACTACTCGATGGATGGCACCTCAATTATTTGGTGATTTAGAAGATCAAAATGGTGGGGAGTTTCAAAAATCCTTGCAATATCATTTCAAAGTTGATATTTATAGCTTTGGGATGTTGTGCTATGAAATCCTGACTGGACGTATCCCTTTCCATGAGATCGATTCAATGACGTTTCTTCGAAAGAGGATAAAAGATGGTTTGCGTCCAATTTTACCTGATCAATGCCCTGAGCAGTTGTCCACCTTGATTCAACGTTGTTACCAATCTAATCCAGCTACACGACCTTCATTCAATGATATTTGTGGGGATTTGAGGCATATTATGTGTTCTCTCATGTTGGAATCTACATTTTACAATCCTTGATTATTTTGCTAAAAGAAATATTATGTTTTATGTAGAACGATATAAATATTATGATTCAAAGAGCTTGAAAGTTATTCAAAAGTATTGTATGGAGAAAATCATCATTGAACTTTGTGATAAGCAATATTGATGAAGACAATTTGAAGCTCTTGCATGCTTCCAACAAAGAGTTTCAAATGATGCCAAAAGGTTTCAACAAATACGTTTGGATGAAGCACTTTACATTCCCAAGGTAGGGCTACATACCACAAGGTTTCTTGCATCAAAATACATCCATGTTCAAAGGTGTTATTTCTTAACTTCTTTGCCAATTTGAGTTTGTTTACATTTCAAGAATTGTGACTAATTTGGTTCACATGTATTAAATTTTGGAAGATGTGTTTTGTGTCATTATTTGTTCATGTTGATTTATCATAAGAATATTGAGCAAATATCTTCAATTATAAATATTGTTTGATTGTAATTATTGTCATCATTGAGATTATGTGCTCTGTATTTGTTGTTTTGGGCATAATGATATATAAGAACCATCATAATCATGTTGCATGAATGCAAGCTTCTAGACCAAATCATCTACAAACATCACTATGCCCATAATGAGTAAAACTGTGGCATAGGTTGAACATTATGGCATGCATCCACATCAACACATGATGGAAGAAACATATACATGTAGTGCTTGTAAATACCTTGCAATTTTTTGCAAAAATTCATTTTGGTTAAGGGTGTTGAAGATTCTATGAAGGCTACTTATTATGATTTGTTCGTAGCATTTTGGACCAAATATATAAGAAAACAAGTTATGACATCTTTATGAGATCATGCTCCTACAACAACTGATGAAATTCATAAGTTCTAGATTCTCCCTTTCAATACTAACATTTGTAAACCTAGGGATTTCAATATTGATGTGTTCTATTTTGCAGGTCTACTTTCCATTGCAATAGGGCAAAGTTCATTTATGAACTAGGGTTCAATTCCCTTGGAAAGCATCGCATCAATTCTACCGCCACAAAACACATCTTCAACTTTAGGTAATTGTTTGGAATTTTATAATTTTTTTGTTTTTCATCTTTATGGATTAAGTGAGTTATATACACATCGTAAATTACAACTAGATGTTGTATTTGTCATAGGGTGGATGTAAAAATGAAGTACATTCCCTTGTCATAAGATTTGCCAACTTCACAAATATATTTTTTCTTATTGGTTGGTTGTGTGTCTGTGCATTAAGCCATAACTTTTATTCTCTTTCATGCAAGAACATTGTTTGTTGGTCAAACTTGTTGGACAAGGCTTTGTTTAATGTGTTTTTGTTTGTGCTTTGCTTATATAGAGTTGTTGGATGTGATTTTTGGCAAAAGGAAACATGACAATATGGACACATGCTTTAATGATACTAAATCCAATGTCGATGAAGATGGGCTAAAGGTTTGTATTTGTTACATTCATTATACGCCAGATCCAGGACACCTGAAGGGAAATTGAACACAGCATAGTTCAAAGGGATGCTATTCGAATTGTACTCATATAACAGGAATGGATAGACATTGAGCCTGAAAAAGGAATCGGTTGCTGCAAGAAAAGCCAACATTGGCTGTAGTACTGGGACAAGGCTGCTATAGAACACACCAGCAGAAGGTGGATAAGAAATCTCCAAAATTTCCAAATTCATTGGGG
>Ga0116229_10016046_pt1 | contig 10110 bp, 6 predicted proteins | sample S1TSphgellanicum_3_FD_87313 | JGI IMG/M metagenome (GOLD analysis project Ga0116229, IMG submission 87313) | Host-associated microbial communities from peat moss isolated from Minnesota, USA - S1T2_Fc - Sphagnum magellanicum MG | ecosystem: Host-associated > Plants > Peat moss > Unclassified... | reverse complement strand
TTTTTGTGGTCGGAAGTCAAACTGGCAGTTCGACTCCCGGCCCTTCTTTTGGCCATAACTTGAGTTTCAGATGTCCAAATGAGGAATGCGAGCCCATTTTAGACATCTAAGCTTCAAGATCTTTTCAATGATATAAAGAACGCCACAAGACATTGAGGTTTGACCCTTGCAATCGCTCTCTGAAGTTTCGGGAGTCCACCGGGACTCCATCTCTCAAAGTGGGAGTTACCTTGGGAGTGTGAGGGTTCATTCCCTCATACTCCCTTACACTTTCTAACACTCCCGAAAGTATGTGATGGGACTCCCCGAGATCCTCTTGGCTCGCACCCTTGCAATGCCTTTGCCTTGACTCCCGGGCTTCCTCTTGGCTCACACCCTTGCAAGCCTTTTGCCTTGGTCGTGAGCCCAAGGCTAGGGTCGTGACAAGCTGTGCCACAAGATGGGCATCCCACATGACCTTTGGTAACACATCTTGCAAACAATCCATAGGCTAGAAAATCGTGTATACTCCATATACACATAGCCTTCAAGTTGAATGTTGCCCCTTGTAATGAATCATAAGCTTTAACACCATTTCATATCATTTGTAATTCCTCAATGACAAGCTCCAAGTACACATCTATGTTTCCAAATGTCACAAATTCCTTGCCAAGAATTATTAAGGCCAACATCATAAAGTAATGTTTTGTTACCAACCAAGGGGGGGAAATTGTAATTAAGTAGAACAATTTACCATGTAAAGTGATACGAATTCAAATCACCAAAAGGGTGCACCCCATCTAGTGTTAACCCTAATTGGATTTTTTTGCTTCAATTGCAAAATTCGACCATTTTCTAATAATGTGTTTCCAACTTTGGGAATCCAACACAATCCAAATACGCCATTTGTGCTTGTTCCATCTTTGTGCCAAATCAATAATCCCACCAAAGTTTTGCACATGTACATCCGTAATAGTCATGGAATCAAAGGAAAGAGCCAAAGCATTTTCCTTGGAACACTTTATGAACTCTCCACAAACCTATTAGTATTACATTTTGGACACACCCTTGAATGTTGCAAGGTGCCTTTAAAAAGGACACAACCATTTGTGCAACTATGAATGGAATCATAACTCAAACCAAGTTTTTTAATTAACCTAAGGGCCTTGTAAGTTGTGACTAGGATGGTGTTCCCCTTTGGTAGCAGCTATTTCCGCAACAAGGAAAAGAATTCATCCATGAAAACATTGCTTAGCCCATGGACCGTCTTCAAATTCAATAATAATAACATGGTGGATAACATGCTTATTGAAAATCCTTCAAACAATAGGGTTGATGTTTTAATGATGATTGAATCCATTATAGTTTGATGTCATCTTTGGTCATCTAGGATGTGAAAGTTTGTTTGTGGATTTTCCAACGGTTCAATGATCGATGGGTTTTTGTTCTTCAAACCCCTATTGTAAATTGTCAAAGATGGTAAATGCTTCAACAACCATCTTGTGAACTTGAACTTCTAGGTCAAGCCTAGGAACATTAGCCACGGGTGTTATTGGGTTCCTAACTAGTACATCCATGTGGCAACCATTAGTCTATGGTGCAGGTTCATGTATTGCTTCATGTCCATGGATCAAACAATGCATTTATGCCAAGTCAGTAACATCCTTTCAACTATAATTTTCTAAATCCACAATGGTTCATTCCCATGTTCTATAACCCTTACACAATTAAGGCATTTAAAATTATGATGTTATTATTTAAATTTAAGAAATTCAAAATTGAATGGAATAAGTGGGGGTAGTCCATACTAGTGTTGTGCGTATAAATGTCAATAGCCATATATATAACGTGTAAATCCAATGCAAGTGTAAATCATTTACACTTACACATCCAAATTTTATTACACTTACATGACCCCATGTAAATGTTTTGGGAAATGTAAGTGTAAATACTAAAATTATTTGTAAAGTCACCATGTTTTTGGGCCTCCTTTCACCCCAAACCCTTCTTTCAAGGGTATCCATAAAATAAGGAAATTTATTGGATTTGGGAATGAAATGTTGAAAATCAACATTTAATGCACAAGGTTCAAGATTAATTATATTGGCTTTACAAGTAGGAGCAATAATAGAGGCACTAAAAAAAAGGAGAGATAGAGTGAAATTTAATTCACCACTAAAATTGAGGTCCCCCCCACCCTTGAATGCTAATTTTTTTATTTTTTTGAATCTCCTCAAGTAAAAATCACATTTTTTCATAGCCATGTAAAATCATATATATGATTGGGGTGGTTTTTTTGACTGGCAAAATAAGGACCATTTGACTGGTCAAATGATTTAAATATTTTATTTAAATATTATTATAAAAAATAATTTGGAGGCAAACAAGTAGGTAGGTAGGTTGTAAAAATGTAGGTTGGTAGGTGGTAGCCTACCTTAACCTAGCTACCTACCTTAACCCCTTAAACATATACATAAATTACAAGTATTAAGAATTGAACCATTGACCTCCCCAATGATAAACCAAATCTTTCACCAATGACCACACCATCAAAAGGTCTTCAACTTCTGTCAATTTTTTTATTTCACATGTTTATTACGAGACTATAAGGTATGTAAGTAGGTATGTTGTAGGAGGTAGGTGGGTGGGTAAGTAAGTAAGTAAGTAGGTAGGGAAGTAGGTGGGTGGGTAATTAGGTAAGTAAGTAGGTAGGTAATTAATAGGTACCATGGGTAGGTGGGTAAGCCAATAGGTGGGTGGCTGGTAGGTAAATAAATAGGTGGGTGGGTAGTTAGGTAAATAGGTAGGTAATTAATAGGTACCATGGGTAGGTGGGTAAGCCAATAGGCGGGTGGCTGGTAGGTAAATAAGTAGGTGGGTGGGTAGTTAGGTAAATAGGTAGGTAATAATTAGTGGGTGGGTAGGTTGATAAGCCAATAGGTAAGTGGGTAGCTGAATAGGTTATAATAGGTAGATAAATAGGTGGGTGGGTGGGTGGGTGAATAAGTAGGTTGTAATAGGTAGGTAAATAAGTTCTAGGTTATAGTAGGTAGGTAAATACAAAGGTAGGTAAGTAGGTTGGTAGGTTGTAGTAGGTAGGTAAATACGAAGGTAGGTAAATAGGTAGGTAGGTAGGATATAATAGGTAGGTCAATAAGTAAGTAGGTAGATAGGAAGGTTGTAGAATATGGTAGATAGGTAGGCAGGATGCCCCATTTGATTATAATAAATTGGTCATTTTGACTAAATGTTCTACTTGATTAAAACCCCATTGGCCATTTTGACCAAAGGTGTCATTTGTTTATGTCCAATTTGACTAAATCTTCTAATTGACTAAACGTCATTGGCCATTTTGACCAAGGTGGTCAAGTTTTTGTCCAATTTGACCACATGTCCAAATTAAAAAATAATCAAACACGTTATTTCAACCAAATTGATTGGTCAAAAAATACACATGTCATTCAAGCCCCCGCCCTTTCATTACACCAAAATGCATCTTAGTTCAATTTGGATTTCACTAAATTTTGAATGAATTTGGACATTTTTACCATGGTGAAACTAGTTAACCCCTTAGTGAATGGGGGCTGGTTGCTATGAACAGTGAATTGGTCCACTAATACTTAGTGAAACAAGGTTACTTTCAAATGAAATACAAATTTACCAAGCCATTTCATTTGCTAATTAATTAACTAGACATCATGGAAATCAATTAAATTTAAATTATTTAATATTTAATGTAATATTTAATATTATTGATAATTTCATAATTTTCAGCTTATGAATTACTGACACGTGTCACTGCCTAAGCTAAGTTTTAAACCTAGCTTAAGTACATAGGCCATGTAATCAACTCAAATAGGCACATACTCAAAGGAATTACATAAGAAAATATTTGGTCAACTTACCACTATTGACCACTAACACACCATTTTTGAAGTTTGATTCCTTGACCTTTAAAATGAAAGCAAACATCGCAATCATCAAGCCACCACACTTATTGTGATAATGTGTTACATTGTATTCTATTTATTAAGTATTTCATTTTAAACATTACAAAAACATAAACTTTGAAAATTCATATTTTATTGAAATTTTGTTCAAATGAAATTATTAAATTAATTTCTTTTTTTCCAACAATGTACATAATTACATTTATTTCCTTTTGAAAGTGTAAAATCATTTGAACATTTTTAAAAAAATATCACCATTCAATAACTTTTCAATGACCATTATTTTGGGGGAAAAAAAAATTAATATATGAATAGATTTTTATTAATATAACAATACTACCTATGTTAGATTACTTTTAACTATTTTAGAGCTACTTTTCATTATTTTTGGCTATTTTAAATTTTTGGGCAATTTTTAGCTATTTCACCATAGGTTATTTTTGGTTATTCTAAGTTATTTTTGGTTATTTTATGTTACTTCTGGTTATTTTAAGTTATTTCACCTTAGGTTATTTTTTACTATTATAAGTTATTTTTGGCTATTCTATGTTATTTTTGGCTATTGTAGGTTATTTCATTTAAAGTTGTTTACAACTATTATAAATTATTTTTGGTTATTCTAAGTTATTTCATCTTAGGTTATTTTGGGCTATATGAAGCTATTATTGGTTACTTTTTCCTATTGAAGGTTATTTCACCTTATGTTATTATTGGCTATTCTAAGTTATATTACCATAAGCTAGTTATGGCTATCGGTTTAGTGACTATTGTTGGTTATTATATTGGTGGCTATTCTATTAGTGCTTATATATTCTATTGGTAGCTATTGGTTTGGTGGTTATTGTTGGTTATTCTATTGGTGGTTATTGGTTTGGTGGTTATTGTTAGTTATTCTATTGGTGGTTATTGGTGGCTATTGGTTGTTCTTTTGTTAGTGGTTATTAATGGCTATAAATAACTATTCTATTAGTGGCTATTAATGGTTATTTTATTGATGGCTATTAGTGGTTATTCTATTATTAGTGTTTAGTGATTATTTTATTAATGGCTATTGGTGGTTATTTTAAACTAAATTATCATAGGCTATTACTAACTATTAGTGGAACTATTTTATTCATGGCTATTTTATTAATGATTGTTGGTGGCTATTGGTGGTTATTATATTATAATTTATTGTTGAAAATTATAGGTTATTGGTAATTATTTTATTATAAGTTATTTTAAATAATTTTTCTTAGGCTATCATAGATTATTTTAGGTTATTTTACCTTAAGTTAATATTTTATTTTAGATTATTTAAATTTTTATACTTGGGATAAAATAATTTATAATAACATAAAATAGAATGACTTTGAATAACCTAAAGTATAACTTGAAAGAACATATATTAATTGAAAATAAAATAACATAAGGTATAGTTTAAGGTTAGTTGAATAATTGAATATCAAATAATTTAAAGTAAAAAAACCTATAATAAGCTAGTTAGGATACCTTAAAATAAAATAACCTATAATAGTTTAAGGTATAATAACTTATAATAATTTATATTAACTTATAATAACTTAGGGTATAAATTAAAATAACTAGGGTAACTTAAAATAATATAAAGAATATCATTAAATAACATAAGGTATTTAAAACAACATAAAAATAAACCTATTTATCACAGTAAATTATATTAGTGAATTATGTCAATTAGTTGTGAAACACAATGTTTACATAATGATATTATAATGAAATAACTTTAATCAAAGTGAAGTCATTGTAAAGTAATGAACTTATTTCAGTTTTAAGGTCTCATAATGATTTAGGCTAATAAACTACACTCCACTTTTGTATTAGTGTTTAATCAAAATGTACATGTTCACTAGTCAAGAAAGACAATTAGTCAACTTGGACTGTTTGAAAAATCAATAATTCTAATAGTGAATGTAAATAAATTTTATACATTTGAACTTATACAGAATGTAAGTCCCAAACCATTTACATGTACAACACGAGTCCATACCACCATTGGCCATCAGAGATATGAGTCTTATCCATTTTCTCTCAAATGTTTTTTAATTATGCCATGAGTTTTTATTCTTACACCATGGCAACATGTACAAGGGCATGATACCTAATTAAACCTTGTCAATTTGCCTTCAAATTTTCGGAATCAAATAGTGCTTGGGTGTCAATATGCTGTTGAATTTGTCCATTTGGCAATGGTGTGCCTCCTGCACATAATAAGTTGTAGAAAACATGCAAAACATTGAATACAAATTAGACCATGCCATGATACATTAATATGGTAGCAAAAGGAATTCATTATCCATAGAATTGTTGAATTTGCAGGTGATTACACCTAATTTGGAAGAAATAGGACCAAATTTCTAAAATTAACCCAACTTCCAAGCAACACAATGTACACATAATTTGTAATTTATACAATAGGTATAGAAATATAAGCACAAATTATGTGGATTGTAATAGCTTATTGGTTATGCCAATTTGGTAGTTGTGGCAAGCTTGCAATAATATAGTCATATTTAATGGAAGGGGTTTTATGATTATGAAATGTGCATATTACTTAAAGTAGTAATAATATAATTGAAAACATAAACTAACATGTATTGAGCAATGTACATATTGAGAATTAAAATTGAAAATAGTATGCACAAGCATTATTTATTAATATTAAAAGGGGTATTTAGTGTTTTTAGGCATACAAGCATGTGATTAACTTTGTCATATTACTCTAAAGCATGTAAACATGTTATTGGGGCAGTGCACATTGCACAATTCCATATAAATGCCAAAAAATCAGACTTTTTAACAAATGGTTGTTAAGAAAGTTATCTTTCCAGTTTATGAAATGTAGACACATGCCAATGCACACAACTACATGTGCATTATTGGAACAATTTTGAGGTGGGTAGCAAAGAAAAAAGCAATGGAACTTCTAATTAAAAAGCTACAAGTGTCACTTGAGGAGGGAAATAGTAGGGAGCATGGGTGAATGTACTTGTCAATGTATTTGGTGTAAAAGGTGCAAAATGGGAATATGATGGCAAAGTCACATTTTTGTTAGAAAGGAAAATGGAAGGTGGGAGAACATTGCAATGTGGGATAAGGGTTATTGTTTACCTTGTGCATTGGCATTTACAATCCAAACTAATAAGGAGGTGATGGAGGTCATAGGTGCGTCAACTGAATTTACAAGAGCTTATATGATATGGTCTGTTTATGCACAATTGTGAAAAATGAAACAAAGTTTGCATCAATTTTTGAAGTGAACTAGAAGTGAGCTCCTAATTCAAATTCTTTCTTTGTAGAGCATTATAGGTTTAGAGAACTCTGGAATTGAGTTTCTTGCATGATAATTTTTTTGCCAAAGTTTATAAGGTTAAAGAATTGGGCACCATTTGTGTCTAAAGGTAAATAAGCTTCTTCCTTAAACCCACTTTTCATCTCATTTTTGGATAAAGTTCAACAATCCCTACTTGCCTATTCATCCAATGTGTGGTACTTTGAAGTTTTGAATTTTAACTACGATTCAATTTTTGCTTTCGCCTTCTCCAATGCCTTTTTTTTATCTGTTTGTTTGATTTTCTTACATTCTTCTTCACTCTCCCTTCAATGCTTTCACCTCACATGCACTTATAATAGTTTTGGTGTTTTTTTCCCCTTTTTTTTGTTGTGGTTTTGAATGTTGTAAGGAGAAATACATTGGAAACAATGTCATTTCGGATGTTGTTCAAATTCGACGTTTGAAAGTGAACATCAACCCAACATTCAAGCTTTGACATAGCACACACTTTCACAAGTCTACAATGGTTGTGGTTGATAATAGTTCTAAATCAAGCAAAGGAGCTAGGCAATTACGTTCATAATCTAATCAAGAACAAAAGGTGGACTTTGACAAGGAGTTTAATGAAGAAGACATGAAAGACAAAGTTGCAAATACATTTGATGATATTTTAGAGGAGGAGAAAAATGGGAAATAGGTTTTTTTTCCTAAAACCCTACCTCTTGTTCCAAAATGTTTCCTTTGATGACCAAATTGTTATCAAAATTCCTTTCCTTTTGAAGATCCTTAGTTTGCTCTAGTTTCTAGAATTATGAGATTTTGTGTGTCCCATTTTTTTTTTTCAATTTTTCATTTCTTTTTTTTTGGGAGGTTTTTTACACATTGCCTTTTGCATCTAACAACCTTAAGTTTTGCAAATAAAAGCCTAGGTGAATCATGAGTTCTAGCGTTAGTGCTCTTTGTAGGTTTTGTTGAACTATAGTTTTATTTTACATTAATGTGTTTTCAACTTGAGGTACCAAACATTCATTGTGTTCTACAGTGGCCCAATAGAATTCCACTAACTTTAAACCTAAGACTAACATTTGGTGTTCATGTTTTAAAAGAAGGGACAATGTGTAGACCTCCAACCAAAGCAATGGACAATGCAAAAACAACCGAAGTTAGTTCTTTTTGACAAGCTTGTGGCTCACCAAAATGTTATAGTTGAACCCCCTACATCACAACAAGATGAGTATAGCTCCAGTGGTGATGGGATTTTGAATAAACAAACAAGAAAGGAAACTATAAATTCCTTACCTACTACAATTGTCTTGATTAAGGTTCATGAAACTAGCATTTTTACTCAACATTTGCCTTGAGATGACGAAGGTTTGGATGGATTTCCCTTGAATCCAATTATTTATTGATTTTGATTTATTTATTATTTATGTTGTTGATGTTTCATTTTGTTTTGCCTTGAATAATGTAGGATCATATCGGGATACCAAGATGCATGTGATGGAGAATGCATAACAACTTCCACATGTTGTACCACAAGGTCCACTTGAGGTGTTGTATGCAATATATTGAATTCACAACTACCTCATGGCTAGCCCGTGCCTCCTAGATGGCCCATGCCTGCTATTCCCCCCAACTCCACAACTATACCAACTTTTGCTACCTATTGTTCACAGCCATCATCCAATCAGTACCCACATGTGTCGATAGTAGAAACCAGTACATTCATACGCCATTACAAAACCATGTGTACCCACAAATGCTTCAACCATCTAGTCAATACCCATAACCCTTGCCAACATCTATTTAGTACACTTTAAGTGTGCACCTTCCTCTCAATACCCCCCAACTTTTTAGTACACCCAAATTCGGCAAACACGACCCACTCAATTCCCACCAACCCCAAATCCAAATTCTACACCATCTAGTCAATACCCCCAAATCGCATTGGTGCCTTCTAGTAAGTGTTTACTAATGTAGCAAACCCCTTTAACATGGCTTAGAACTCCAAGACCAATGCATGTGTAAGGAAGGTTGTTTGTTATAGCAAGTAATCCAACAAGCCCTACATATCCTGTAAATGCACAAAAAACACATGGAGGTTAGTCCAATGTAGATGTCAATTCTACTACATGTGCATATATCTAGTTAGATAACACAGTGGTCTCATATGATCTGCATTTTCGGGTGAAAGCACATTAGGGTGTCACAATTTTGGTGGATTAAAGTCCCTTTTCAAAGTCCCTTTCTAGTGTAGTTGAAAATTAACTTAAAATATGAATATTTATATGATATTGAATTTTTTTTTTTTCCATTTCCAATTTCAAACCATGATGTTATAAAACATATAAAAAATATCACAAAATATTTTTTAATAATAAATTTTAATTGCTTAAAAGGGCTTTTAAATAATTATAATTTCTGGGATTTTAAAAAGTCCATAACATAATAAATCAAAATCACATTTCATTAATTCAATGGATCTTTAGTTTTTTAAACATAATTCATCCAATATCCCAAAGTTTCAAACACATAAGACTAACACATTATAAAATAAAAATCCATATCCATGAATTTTGTTGGTGTGACCAAAAATTGTGGGCAAAATTCAAAAGTCCAAAACTTATTGGTTATCCATGATTTTGATTTGATTTTTTCATTCTTGGAAGGTCGATTATGATAGCTTTAAATAAGTGAGTCCCTTTTTATTATTTCAATGAATTTTATTTTATTTTATTTATTTATATTTAAGGAATACAAAAAAAATTACAATTGTGACATCCATATAAGGTCATCATAGTGTGCAAACACCCTCCTGGCAAGCTAAACAAAAGGCTAGGTGACGCGCTCCCAAGTCACGGGGTGAAACCCACTTGAGGGTTTCACAAA
>Ga0116229_10016045_pt1 | contig 10110 bp, 11 predicted proteins | sample S1TSphgellanicum_3_FD_87313 | JGI IMG/M metagenome (GOLD analysis project Ga0116229, IMG submission 87313) | Host-associated microbial communities from peat moss isolated from Minnesota, USA - S1T2_Fc - Sphagnum magellanicum MG | ecosystem: Host-associated > Plants > Peat moss > Unclassified... | reverse complement strand
GTAGCTTGTGTGGACGAAGAGTTAGTGGTAGGACGTGAGGGGTGAGGAAACAATAAGGTAGTATCTGGGTAATCTGAAGTTTTTGGTGGACAAAGGCGGATTCATGTTACAAGACATTACTGCACAGATTGCTGATTCTTCCTCATTTCCATATTTAGCCACACTCTTAGGGGTTACTGGCGTAGCGGGAACAATTGGGTGGCGCTGGTGGAAACAAAAGAACACATACAAATCCCTACAATCACTCCCTTGTCCTCCCAAACATTGGCTATTAGGAAATATTCCTCAAATATTAGCAGCAGTCAAACAGAAGAAATTCTTTCAATTATTATTTGATTGGAGTCAACAGCTAGGCCCGATGTATGTTATGTGGAATGGCAGCTACCCAGTTGTCATTTTAAGTAAACCAAAAGTGATCGAAGATACCATTGTCAATGGGATGAGAGATGGTAGTTTAATCAGATCTAACCGATTGCGCAAAGCTTGGAACGATATCAGTGGTCCCATTCTCTTAGGAGAAACCGGGAGTGAGTGGCAGTGGCGACGCAAGGCTTGGAACCCAGAATTTACTTCTAACAGTCTCTCGAAATATGTGGAAATTATTAGCCAAGCCTGCGAACAAGTAATTGAGACCCTGAAGGAAGCATCGCCACCAAAAGAAGTTCAGGTAGATCCTCTGTTTGTAGAACTAACAATGAGAGTGATTTGTTGTCTACTATTGGGCATTCCTGTGGATAGAACCAGTACTAGTCATGAAGGGCCACCCCTGGAAGTTCTCAAGGTGTACGAAGCGATGTCTATTGTAGGCTATAGGTTCCTGCGACAAGCTATTGGCGAGAAGATATGGATGAAATATTTGCCCACTAAAAATTCACTCGATTATTGGGCAGCAAGGCGATATTTAGCGAAATTTCTAACTCCCCGTGTAGACTTGGCTTTACGGATAAGAGAACAAAACAAGACCGATTTATCTTTTCTTTGTCCTTTGTTCCAGGAATCAATGTTAGTCAAAATCGCTGCCAAAGAACCAAAATACAATCGCAAAACATTAATCGCAGAATCTGTTGAACTATTAATAGCTGGTACTGACACAACAGCTCATACTTTATCCTTTGCCATCGGAGAGTTGAGCTTAAATCAAAGGGTTTTTCAGCAAGCACGGGACATCGTTGATCAAGCTTGGCAAAGCCTTGGCGGTATTAATACAGAAGGCCTCAAGGAATTGGCCTATATTCGCGCAATTATCAAGGAGACGTTGCGCCTTTATTCAGTGGCCTCAGGCTCGACTTCATTGCAGACTCAACGCGACACTGTAATTGAGGGTAAAGTGATTCCTCGCGGTACAGGAGTATCCTGGTCAATGCTTGCTGCGGGAAGAGATCCAGAAGTCTATGCCAATCCAGAGGAATTTCTACCGGAACGTTGGTTAGACAAGAGTAGGGAAACTAGTTCACTGCCAATGATAGACTTTGGTTCAGGGCCTCATCGTTGCTTGGGAGAGCATTTATCTATGCTGGAAGCAACTATAATGCTAGCATTATTGCTCCGCAACTTCGACTGGGAGTTACTCAACGGTCGTTCTTCTCTCAAACAATTACAGCAAAATCTGTTAATTTATCCATCTGATCGAATGCCAGTGCGCTTTCGTTTGAGAAATTGGGAGTAAAGCTTTCACAATTGCGTACTACTTTTAGCCCAGTTGGCGATCGCGTCTAACACTGTTTGAAAGAAACCCCAACAAGAGTGTAGTTGCTTCGGTGCGGAAGCGTTCAACTTTGATCGAGTCCTGGACGCTCAGGTAGAGTCGATGGGGGCTATTATGCCCCGCACCTCTCTTTTAAATCTGGGCGTGCGACTTTCACCGCACCCAGCTTCCGACGTTCTTAGCTTGCGATGAAAACTCATGTGCAAATAATCATGACAACTCTCGTGAATTGCCATGAGGTTGCCTTTGTTCCAGTTAGCGTGATTCCCATCGATGTGATGCAGGCGAACCCGTTCATCAGATAGGAGTTTTAATCCGCAGGCTGCACATGTATGGTTTTGCCATTTTAGAGCTTTAGAGGTTTTGCCATCGTAGAGCTTGCTGTTGCGCTCATTCCAGTAGGGGATGTCTCCGTCGAAAGGTGATTTCTCCCCCCGGACGTTGACGAGGAAGCTGCCGCCGCATGATTGTTGCCACCGTAACACAGTCGCAAATCTCAGCTTCGCGATTGGTAAATGTTGGTCTAGAGTCCCACCACCACGGTGGGGTTTAATAAAACTTAGGTGTTTGCGGAAAGGTGCATTGCACCCGTCTTGAGTACTCTAGTCCCGCAGTGTTTTACTGGGACTTTGTTCAGCGGGTAACCTGCTCAAGCTTCCTCTGAGTCCCCCGTTTCACCTTGCGGTTGATCATCTTCTTGTCAACTTGAGTTTGGCAGATCTCAAAGCTCTTAAGCAGCCAGTAGATGGAGAATGCCCAGATGCCTGCCCACTCTAGGCACAATACAAGGCGGTCGCCGATGATGCTCGTGCCCGTAATGCTCGTAACGCACCACAGTAGCAACACAAGCCCCAGCGAGATCAGCATCAACCATTTGGTAGCGTTGAAGATATTTGTCCAAAATTTCTTTTTCCTGTCATCTTCAATCAATTCGACAGTATCCATCGCTGTGAAATAGTTGACCAATATAAGTGCTAGGAAGAAGATGAAAGCTGATGCGAAATGGATCGAGATAGGTTGTCCAAGTAACGGTAACTTACTGGAGGTGAAGGCTACAAAGCCTTGTGTTGTTTGACATTTCGACAGATACTGCGGTTCAGGCCAGTCCATTGGGAAAAAGGCAACAAAGGCAAGACTTATTCCTGCAATGTTAAGCAGCCAGTTCTCCAACTGGCCGAAACCTGTGTAGAGCATCAGGCAAACGCTGATCGCAGTCAGAATGCCAACAAAGAGATCTCGGTAGACTCCAGCGGAGTGCTGGCACATAGACCCAGCGTGATAATAAGCACTAAGAGAGTTCTGTATTTCCAGTGGAGTCTGAAGCCACCATAAGCTATTAATCCCACCTACCACGAGCAGCAATGGCAAAATAAGGCCAAAGACACCCATATACCAGCGGAGCATGGAGTAAGAGCGTAGGATATGCATGTCCAGATATTCAGGGGGATCAGTGATTCGCATGGTTGTCATCAATTCCTTGATTAAAAACTTACACAGCTTCTAGGACTTACGCACTGTACAAATGGGACATCATGTGTATGAACGTAATTAAACTGAGCGACCAGGACTCGATCAAAGTTGAACGCTTCCGCACCGAAGCAATTACACTCTTGTTGGGGGTTCTTTCAAGCAGTCCTAGATGCGATCGCAAACTGGCGCTTAGTACAGCGTTTCATAAATTCGTGGCGTTTTGGTTCGTAGTTGCGCTTTAGCGCTCTTAGCCATAGACATCATTTCCATTTCGTCACGAACTTGTGCAATCCTGTACTTAGGGCTTGCTGAAGAACTATACAACCCTTATCTGACAAGAGTTTACAACGTTTTTTCACCAAATATGTGCAAGGCTGTGAGGTTGATGTGACGTAAATATGCCCAAAAACACTTGCACCGTTACGAAAAAAAGTAGGCTAAGTTTTAGAAGCAACTGCCAATACTCAAATTTTTCAACCTCTGTGGACCCTAGATTCAATTTCTAGCCTTTTTCAGCAAGCCCTACTTAGCTGTTAACTAATGGCTGATACGATGTAACTATTCACTCCCCCCCTCCAAAATCGGCGAAACCCTTGATTTCTCGTTGAGAGGTGGGGGGGAGTGTGAACGGTTACGATCCGATGTTCCCTAGCTTGCTGCCCTTGAGAGCATCGAAGGTGCCTTTTATAGTGCCAGCAATCGGAACGGCAATAATTGTCCCCAGTAACCCAGCGATCTCAAATCCCATCAAAATAGCCACAAAGATCCAGATGGGATTAAGTCCGATAAAATCGCCAAGTAACTTGGGAGCTAACAGGTTGTCTTTAATTTGCTGCATAATGAGCGCTGCCAACGCCACTTGAACTGCCAACCACCAATTCTGTAATAGTACCAAAAGAGTGACTAGACCGATGCCTAAAGTCGCCCCAATGAAGGGAATCAGTTCAGATAACCCGATAAGTATGGCAAATAAAAGAGCAAACGGCACTTTGAGGATTAAAAAAATGGGGGTGAGGGTCACCCCCATAAACAGTCCCAGCAACAGTTGACTGAGGAAAAAGTTTTGGAAATTCAGCCGCAAGGATGAGACCAAGGGATCTCGGATATTCTCTGGTAATAGGTGGACTAGACCATTCCACACGCGATCGCCATATAAAAGCATATAAAACGCCAGCACGACCACTAACACTAGGTCAAATAATCCAGACAGCAGTGTTCCAGCAAATCCCAAAGCCCCAGAAGCTAGCTGTTGCACTAGGTTTTCAATGTTACCATTGATCTGCGTACTCACAACCCTCAGATTTACGGGTAAACGCCGCTTCCTTGCTAAGGCTTCAAAATGCACAAGGTTTTCTTGACTAGCAGCTAACGAATCAGGAATCTTATTTAACAGTTGGATTGTTTGGTCAATTACCAACGGTACTAGCGTTACCCCCAGAATAACCACCAGCGTAAAGGTTACGAGCAAAACAATGATTACCGCCTGAGAGCGGGTCATGGGAATGCGTTCAAAGAACTTAACAGGGTAGTTCAGTAAAAAAGCTAGAATTGCCGCGATCATCAGGATGGTAATTGGATGCTGAAAATAATGAAAAAGTTGGGACAACAGCCAAACATTCAGAGCGACAATCGGACCGCTCAGACCATAGATTAATAAACGTTGCAGGGAGGCTGAACGGCGCATTTGAGGCAATCCTAGAGGGTCTTTGGTAGAATGGCGGAATTAAAATAACTCAGTTAGCGCTAATGATTATGATAGATATTTTTCACAAAGAAAAGGCTTGTATAACCTTAACTTGATCAAAACAGGCAGATTACACAGATTACAATGAACAAAACTATAGCAGACCTTCGCAAAGACTACACCCTGCATGGGTTGAGTGAAATCGACGTTGACCCTAATCCTGTTATCCAATTTCAGCAATGGTTCGACCAAGCACTAGCAGCGCAAATCTTAGAGCCGAATGCCATGACCGTTGCCACAGCCACTCCAGACGGAAAGCCAAGAGCCAGAATAGTGTTGCTGAAAGATTTTGATCACCGGGGCTTTGTCTTCTACACCAACTATAACAGCCAAAAAGGACAACAGCTAGCAGAAAACCCCCACGCATCCTTGGTTTTCTGGTGGGCAGAACTAGAACGCCAAGTCCGCATTTTTGGGCGTGTGGAGAAAGTTTCAGAAAACCAGTCAGATGAGTATTTTTATAGCCGTCCTTTGAATAGTCGCCTAGGTGCATGGGCATCTCATCAAAGCGAGGTGATAGAAAGTCGGGAAGTCCTTGAGCGACAGTTGCAGGAACTCCAGACCAAGTATCAAAATCAAGATATTCCCCGACCACGAAACTGGGGTGGCTTGCGCGTGATCCCCACACAAATTGAATTTTGGCAAGGACGCCCCAGCCGCTTACACGATCGCTTGTTCTACACCCGCTTAGATGATGGTAGTTGGAAGATTGAGCGTTTATCACCCTGATCAGGAGTGGGGAGTGGGGAACTCGGGGCCCCCAAAGAGTGATTAGGGGCAATGGGGAGTGGGGAGTCAGGAGTTTCTAGAACAACTAACAACTAACCACTAACTATTAACAGCTTTAGAAGCAAACTGAATTTTGGGATCTGGCATAAAGCTGTATCTCAGGTAAAGCCCCGCCCACACAACTAAGATAATTAACAACGTACCAATACCAAGGGGACTGGGGAGCCAAAAAACAGCTTCCATATGGTTTAGTTCACCTGGCTTGAGCTTCCAAACAAGCTGATTTTGATTTTTTTGTGGTTGAAGAGAATTTTCATCGCTTTGAATGCTCCTTGCTCCCCAAGGAGTTTTCAAACTAAATTCCAAATCTAGAATTGAACCAGGATTAGCCAGGATGTTACCTTTACGAGAAATCAATGCAAGCGATCGCAAATCCAAATCATAAATCAACCGATTCCTCACTAACAGTAAAAAATTATTTTGGAATACAAGTAAGTTTGATTCAATTGTCGGTAGTTCCGACTCAGGTTCACTCTTCACATTAGATGCAGATTTTTTATTGCTCTTGGGGTGGAAAAAGTCGTTAAATTTCGTTTGTAGTTCCTGACCATTACTAAAGGGAATTCTAACAATAATCTCTTCCTGAGAAAGCCGCTGCGTTTTGCCTTCTAGTTCTCGGGTACGGCGCTCTATGCTATTTAACCATTCGGACACAGAATCGCCACTGAAACTGGTTAGTCGTTCTCCCAACTTAATATGCTGTACCAATTCGCCGCGATTTGGGTTGTCGAAGTTCACGCTCACGTCATATTGTACACAACCAGACAGTAGCGTTGATGCCAACAGCACAATCCACACGATCTGGTTTTGGATTGGGAAGAAGCACTTTAACTTGCCAAACACAAAACTTAATGCTCTGATTACATGCACTAAACTCTTTGCTAAGGTAGAAATCATTACTATAAAACCTACGAAAAGTCAACCTTAAAGACTATACCAAACCAAGCCAGCCAAAGTTAAACCAATCGCAATTAAAGCCAACCAGATAAAGCGATTATCTCCGGTATTTACTTGGCTCAGATCAACGAATTCTGGAACCTTCGGTACTTGCCGCCCAGAAGATTTAGTAACATTAGCCACGAGACGAATTTTGCCCTCGTTGTCAGGTATTGTCCCCAAATCAGGAATTTGAGTCATCCATTCCTTTGGACGTTCTAACCTAGGGGCTTTGAGGATGTAATGCAGCCGCTTTGCTTCTTTGCTCGTTTCTAGGTGAGGATGGCGTTTAAGTTGCTCACAAAGGGCGATCGCATCTTCTGTACGCCCAGCCGCTTCATAAGCTGTCACCAGCCAAAGAAGAACCTCACCACCAAGGCGAGAATTACGATCCAATAGGGCGCTTGCCTTTTCTAGATTTTCAACAGATAAGCGGTATTGCCCACCTTCAAAGGCTACTCTTCCAGTCTGGTAGCGAGTTTTGGCAATTTCTAAACTTTCTGAATCCACTTTTTACACACAAATCAGCACTGCTTTAATTTTGCCAATGTCAGCAATATTTTGGGAGTCCTTTTTTTAGGGGGAGCGTGGGGGCAGGGGAGTGGGGAGCAAGAATTATCGGCAATTAGTTCTTTTCCCCTCTGCCCCTCTGCCCCTTGCTATTGCATAAACTGAGAGCCAAGGATCATAGTACCGATCCCAACATCGGTAAAAATTTCTAGCAGCAGGGCGTGGGGGATGCGACCATCAAGGATATGTGCTGCGCGTACTCCTTGGGCAAGCGATCGCACACAACAATTTACTTTCGGAATCATTCCACCACCGACGATACCGGTTGCTATGAGCTGGCGTGCTTCTTGAATATCTACTTTAGGGATCAAGGTAGATGAGTCTTTGTAATCTTTTAAAATACCTCGGGTGTCGGTCAGCAAAATTAACTTTTCTGCCCCCAAAGCTGCTGCGATTTCTCCAGCTACAGTATCGGCGTTAATGTTGTAGGCTTGTCCTGTCTCATCTGCTGCGACACTGGAGACTACTGGAATATAGCCATTGTTAACCAATGTCTCCAAAATTTTAATATTGACATTACAAACTTCCCCTACAAAACCAATACCTTCGTCACCTTGAGGACGAGCTTGGATTAAGTTACCATCTTTGCCGCACAGTCCCACCGCAGAACCACCCGCTTGGTTAATCAGGGCGACAATTTCTTTATTAACTCGACCAACTAACACCATTTCCACCACATCCATCGTGGGGGCATCAGTGACTCGTAGACCATTTTTAAATTGCGGCTCGATTCCTAATTTATCTAGCCAACTGTTTATTTCTGGGCCGCCGCCATGTACTAGAATTGGTCGCAACCCAACACAGGATAAGAATACAATGTCGCGGATGACTTGATCTTTGAGGGTGGACTCTTTCATTGCTGCACCACCGTATTTGACTACAATGGTTCGACCAGCGAATTTTTGAATGTAAGGTAGTGCTTCACTTAGCACTTGTGCACGAGTGACTGCTGCTTGCCTAATAGACTCAGTATCGTTGAGCATTATGAGGATCTGTTGATAGTTAATAGTTAATAGCGGTTCTCGTTTGGAGAAAAAATAACTCGGACGGTGGAAAAGTGTATAATATCTTCTGAAGATTATAAGAATTTTAACAGTCCAAAAACACATTGCCATCTGAAACTATTGTCCTAGCTGGCATCATCTGATTTTAAAATTAAGAATCAAAAATTACAAGTGAGAATTTTGAATCCTTCAGGAAAATTCAGGCAGGGAAATATTTGGTTTCAAGACGCTAGGAATTTCCTCCATGACTCGTGTTGCAATTTGTTCGGGTGTTTCGCCCTCTCTCACAGTAATTTGCAAATCGGCTTGAGCATAGAGTGCTCGGCGTTGTTCAAGGAGCGATCGCATCTTCAAGACCCGATCAGTATCTTGCAGCAGCGGTCTTGTAGTATCCTCTGCTAAACGGCTGATCAGTATTTCCACTGCTACATCTAGCCAGACAATTAAACCGTGGTGTAAGTAGCTCCAGTTTTCTCGCCTTAGGACAATGCCCCCACCAGTCGCTACACTTAACTTTGTATAAGCACAAACTTGTGCCAGCACCTCGCTTTCTAGTTGCCGAAACGCTGCTTCGCCTTCTGTTGCAAAAAGTTGATTAATTGTTTGTCCCGTTGTTTTGACAATCACTTCATCAGTATCCAAATACCCGTAACCGATCTGCTGTGCTAGTAAGCGTCCCACCGTCGTTTTACCGCTCCCAGACATCCCAATTAAGTACAGGTTGATTCCTTTGAGTAAATAGTCATTAGTCATGTGTTGGTTGTTGGCTGTTAGTTGTTAGTTTCTGGTGCTGCAAAAATTTTATAAGGAAAATGCTGAAAACTCCTGAGAAGCAGTGGCGTAGCCACGTACTTCGTACTTCAGGCGCTTGAGTTGAAAGCTAGGCGAGTCCTTTAGGACTCCGTGATATTTTCTTTTCCAGACCTCGAATAAGTTCTCTAAGCACATCACTTTGCGCTCTACTCGTTTGTTCGCAATAAGCCTTTAAGATGTCTTTTTCTTCATCGGATAACCTAAAAGTCATAGAATTACTTGGTTTTGCCATTGACATTGTAATGTTGATTACATTACAATAGTAGCATCTGAACATTGAAAACTGAAGATAGGGGGTTTTACAGAGAAGCGCTTTTAGCTACATAGGTGTAAGTAAAATCTTCAAGGTCAAAAGAGCCAACACTTTGATTATGCGTACAAGGTAAACAACTTTCAACGGGAAAAAGTCCCGTTGAAAGTGCAATACACTCATCACACGCCCGTTTAGTAACTTCAAGGCGGTAGTCAACGGAACTACCTGGAAACAGAAACCGTAAGCGTGAAGGCAAGTGTTCAAGTAGCCTGAAACTCCAGCGAGTGACTGGTGTAGACTTTCTTAGACGGCGTTTTGTCCGCCGTAGGTCTAGTTGAGTATAACTAGTAACCGAAAAGAATCTCCGACGCTCGAGTACCCGTCTTAATCTGTCAGGACTCATTTTAATTTGGCGTTAGCGAAGCGGCTCCCCTTGGGAGCTTCGCGTTCTAATTTTTGAGCTAATTGAAGACTGTTGTATGTGCGTGGTTCCTTTTTCAGGCAATATAGCCAAAAAAACTATGTCTGACTCCTTGCACTTGGGTTTTCCCCCTCGACCCGGTTTATCCCAAAGCCCTTGTATACCCAGCTTTTCCCATTTATGCAAAACTTCTCTCACTGTTTGTGGAGTCCAGTTAAAATGGGCAGCTATTTTTTCAACGTACCAGCCATGTGCATTTAACCTGATTATTTCTGCTCGGGAGAGTGACTTTCTGTGGTGTATCCGCAGTTCTGAGGTTTAATATCATGTCCGGTTGATTAGTTATGATTCGGGGCATGGGTGCAAAAATCTCAAAACTCTTTCTCCTCTGCCCCTCTGCCCCTC
>Ga0116229_10016044_pt1 | contig 10110 bp, 10 predicted proteins | sample S1TSphgellanicum_3_FD_87313 | JGI IMG/M metagenome (GOLD analysis project Ga0116229, IMG submission 87313) | Host-associated microbial communities from peat moss isolated from Minnesota, USA - S1T2_Fc - Sphagnum magellanicum MG | ecosystem: Host-associated > Plants > Peat moss > Unclassified... | reverse complement strand
CGAAAACGATGCGCTGTCCGTCGGGCGACGGCCGGTAATAGACAACCACGCGGCGCGAATCGCTGATATGGCGACCCTCCGGTATCAGTTCTCGCACGCGCTCGCGGCCGAGAGGCACGGTCGCGATCTGATAGCTGCCGATCGGTATGACTCGGCGCCGATGCCACGGCGACAGCGAACCCGTGTAGCCATTGGTCGCGAGCAGGATCTTGGCCGCGCGGACTACGCCGCGCGCGGTCTGCACCTCAAAACCGCCGCTGCGCGGGAGGATCGACGTGACCTCACAGCCGTCGACGACGGTAGCGCCGGTCGCAAGCGCGCGCGCGAGCAGTGCGAGCAGCAGGCGTCGCGGATCGATCGAAGCGTCGTCGTGATAGACGCAGCCGCCGTAATAATAGTCGGTCGCGATCTCGCGGCGCTGCTCGCTGCGTGGCACGATCGTGATGCGCTGTTCGAGACCGCGCGGCTGGTTTTCCGCCTCGGCGACGAGCGCCTTGAAGTGCCGCGCCGTGTGCGCGCCGACGAAGCCCCCGGTCGCCCGCCAGCCGCAATCGAGTCCTTCCTCGGTCGCCAGCCGACGCAAATGCGCTATTGCGTTCAGGCCCTCGGCGCAGACCGCAAACGCACGTTCGGCGCCGTGGCGGCGCGCGAGCTGTGCGTAGCTCGGCTTGATGCTGTAGGCCACCTGACCGCCGTTGCGGCTCGAGCATCCGGTCCCTATGCTCACTGCGTCGAGCACCAGCGTGCGCAGGCCGGCAAGCGCCGTCTCGCGCGCCGCCGACAAACCTGTGTAGCCGCCGCCGACGATCGCCACGTCGACTTCGGCCGGTAGTTCTGCCGGAGGCGGGACCGACAGGCGCGGCGCCACGGGCGCGTCGGCAAGCCAGAGCGGCGTCGGCGAAATGGCGGCACCCGTGGGAGTGGCGTTTCTGGCCGTTCCGTTCAAGTCCCGCAAAACGTGCGTAGCACGCGCTCCTCGGGCCGCGGCGCGTTTCGATACGCCGCCCGCGCGGGCTGCTCCTCGTAGGGGTGCGTTACGACCTCGAGCAAGGTCCGGAACGGCGTGTAGTCCGCGTGCAGCGCAGCCGCGGCGATGACCTCTTCGATTCGATGGTTGCGGGGAATGTAGGCCGGATTGACGCGCCGCATGGCTTCGCGCCGCTCATCGGGCGAGCGGCCCTCGCGCTCGAGACGCGCCTGCCAGTTGCGCGCCCACTCATCGGCGCCGTCGGGCCAGCGATCGTCGCAAAGCGCGCGGAAGCTCAAGGTGAAGTCCGCCGCGGTGCGCTGCAAGACATCGAGCAGCGCCTGGACGAGATCCGCATCGCCCTCGTCCGCGACGGCGAATCCGAGCTTCGCACGCATGCGTTCGAGCCACGCCTGCTTGAAGCGCGCACCGAAGTCCTCGAGAACCGCGGTAGCCGCCTCGGCCGCGCGTTCGGGAACGGTGTCGATGAGCGGCAGTAATGTCTCCGCGAAGCGGGCCAGATCCCAGGCGGCCGCGTGCGCTTGATTCCCGTAAGCATAACGGCCCCTCGAATCAATGGAACTGAACACCGTCGCCGGATCGTACGCATCCATGAACGCACAGGGACCGAAGTCGATGGTTTCCCCGGAAATCGCCATGTTGTCGGTGTTCATGACGCCATGAATGAACCCTACACCCAGCCACTGCGCCACGAGCGCCGCTTGACGCTCCACGACGCCCGCGAGCAAGGCCAGGTAGGGCCGCTCGGCCGCCGCTGCTTCCGGGTAATGCCGCGCAAGACAATAGTCGGCGAGCCGGCGCGTCGCATCGACATCGCCGCGGGCGGCGAAATACTGAAACGTTCCTACGCGCACGTGGCTCGTGGCAACGCGCGTCAGCACCGCACCCGGTAGCGCTTCCTCGCGATAGACCGTCTCGCCCGTGGCAACGGCCGCGAGCGAACGCGTCGTCGGTACGCCGAGCGCGTGCATGGCTTCGCTGACCAGATATTCGCGCAAGACCGGACCCAGCGCGGCGCGGCCGTCGCCGTTACGCGAATAGGGCGTGCGCCCCGAACCTTTGAGCTGCAGCTCGCGCCGGACGCCGTGCACGTCGCGGACCTCGCCGAGCAGGATCGCGCGGCCGTCGCCGAGTTGCGGTACGAAGAAACCGAATTGGTGGCCCGCGTAGGCCGTCGCGATCGGCTCCGCACCGGGCAGCCGCGCATTGCCGGAAAAATACGCGGCCAGCTTGTCCGGACCCTCCGACTCGAGCGGCATGTTGAGTTCCATGGCGAGCGGCCGGTTGAACTCGATGAGCTGCGGATCCGCGACCGGCGTCGGATCGAGGCGTGCATAGAAATGTTCCGGTAGTTTGGCGTAGCCGCCGGCGAGTTGGATGCTGGGATCGGTCACCCTTGAGATGATACTCCGGGGTCGGCTACGAGGGCGCGCCGATATTTTTCGAAAAATCGCGTGACCGTGAAGCCCGCGAGCGCGCGCACACGCGCCGCCGCCGGCAAGTGCGGCGCGAAGCCGTCGAATCCGAGTTCTGCGAGGCAGTCCTCGCAAATCGGCAGGCGCTCGAGCGAAGCCGCGCTCGCACCGTCCCGCAGCAGATTGACCGCGAAACTACCGTCCTCGCGCGCAGAGACGACGTGCCGCGCGGTGCGTTCGGCAGTCCGGAGCCGGCGCACGATCGCACAGTCGGCCGCATGGAAATGCGGCAGCTCGCGCGGCAGAGGACGACCTGCATTCAGCATGGCCACATCGCGGCGGTAGAGCAACACGCGCCGGTCCTTGTAGCAGAGCGTCCGATCGGCCAGCCGTCGCACGCGGACGAGGTCTTCCACGTCGATGCCGCCGTCGATCAAAGCCTCGAGTTCCGCCATCGTGAAGCGATACGGATTGCTCGAGAGCCGGAACGTGCCGAGTTCGGCCGCACCCATGCGCTCGCGCAACTCGTTGAGTGCGGGATCGCGCAGGAAGTCCGGCAGCTTCATGGCGGGGCGCTACCGGCTGATCTCGAGAATCTTCGCGATCCGCGTCTCGGCATCGGTGCGCACGCGGAATTCCACGCGTCGGGAGCGCTCCGCATCCTCGGTGTGCTCGGCAGTGAGCACGGGATGCGAGGAGGAAAGGCCGTTGGCGGTCAGATAGCGCGTGAGCCAGGCACGCTGCGCGGCGACCGCGGGCAGCCCCAGCACATAGCTCAAAGTCGTGCGCGTGCGCGCCTGGGAAAGTTCCATGTTGCGCACGTAGGCGTCCTCCGGCGAGGTCTGAAAAGTCCAGTCGGACGAGGTGTGTCCCTCGATACGCACCTCACTGACGGCATCGCGATATTTCGGCGAGGTCAGTATGCGCACGTAGCGCGGGAAGAAGTCGCTCAAGATCGCCTTGAACTCGGGCTTGAGTTCGCTGCTGCCGTTCGCGAACAGAATCTCCGGCTCGTTGAAGCGGACCGTGAGGTCGGCTTTGAGAATTTCCGCCTTCCATGGCGCGAGATCGTTCTGGAATTCGCCGTGAAGGTCCGCGAACAGCGCGTCGCGGATCTCGCTGTAGGCGATCGCGACGGTCTTGATGCGGTCCGCATCGGCTTCGACCTTGACCATGTACATGACGGCGATCAGCAGGAAGATGACCATGAGTCCGGTCATGAGGTCGCTGAGCGGGATCCAATGCGCCTCGGGCGACTCGGTGTCGGTGTCGGCGACGACGAGCCCCTGCGGTGCCATGCTTCAAGAAACCCGCGCGGATTGCAGCACGCGCTGCAGCTGTGCGGTCAGCGGCGTATAGTCCTGCACGAACTTTTGCGACAGCGCCGTGAGCTGCCGCCCGAGCGACTCGATCGCGCGCCGCAGCTCCTCCTCGAGCGCCTTGTCGAGCATCGTGACGTGCTTCTGGGTGCCCGCCACGATTTGTTCGCTCATCGCCACGATGCGCCGCTCGATGTCCGGCAGCCCGGTCGCGGCCTTGTCGACCAGGCTGGCATAGCCGCCGAGCGAGCGCTCGAGTTGTTCCCGCTGGTGCTCGAGCCCCGCGAGCAGAGCCTGCAGCGACTCGGCGGTCGTGACGAAGGCGCCCGCCTGGTTCACGAGCTCGGAAAAACCCCGCGCCGCGTCGGTCATGTTCTTGCGCGTCGCGGTTTCCTGTTCGATGAGCGCACGAAGTTGCGCCTCGTGGCCCGTCTGCCACGCGACGAGCTTGCTCACGGCCGCATTGAGCTGCTTGAAGTTGTCGCCGAATTGTTCGTTGATCTTCGCGTTGAAGTCGCGCATGACGGCCTGCAACGCCTGGATCAGGGCCTTCGAGTTCGAGTCCGCGACCTTCGCGGCATACGCTTCGAATGCCGCGGTCAAGCCCTCGAGCCGCTGGTTCGAATCCTCGCGCGAACGGCGCAGAGCCGCGAGCAGATCGTCGATCGTCGCGCCCTGCGTCGCGGTACCGGTGGCGCCCGCGGCACGCACGGCCGGCGGTTCGCCGAACAGGACCTGCCGCGCCTTGATCGTGAGCGCAAAACCGATACCGGCGACCGATGCCCAAAACGAAGTACGGATGCCCTGCAACAGGTGCGGCACGCTCGCCTTGACGTCGGCCGTGTCGAAGTCGAGCAGTCCCCAAGCAATGCCGACGAAGCAGAAAAAAATGCCGAGCGTCGTGAGCAGAGTGGGCCCCAACTGGGCGCTGCGCTTCGACCAGCGCAGATGGAAACCGAGTCCTGCCAATGTGATCAGGACGATCGCGAACTCGGTCAGCGGGCTCAAGTTGGCCCAGATTCTCTGCATGTTTCAGGATCGTACGGGAGCGCTTGCGGCAAGGCAACGAAGCGCGCTCCGAGTCAGGCTTTCCCTTAGGTCCCGGGGGAGCGTAGAATCGCCGCCCAACCAGCCCGGCACAGCGACAGCAAGTAGACCGGGCGCATGGGGAGTTCGCCATTCATTTATCGCTTCGCCGCAGTCAGGAGACAGGCATGCATCATCTTTTACCGCGCATCGGCGTGGCCGCAGCTATTGCGCTATTGGCCGCGTGCGGCGCCAGCACACAGACTTCGACCACCTCCACAGCGACGGCCCGCGGTACGCTCACCATAGATCCGCCGCTGCGGATCGCCTCGCTGGACGCCGCCACCTTCGCGGCGGAACTCGGCGCCAGCTCGACCGGCAAACAATTGCTCGAGCTCACGGGAGCGCCCACTTGTGGCGTCGACTTCTATTATGTGAAGTTCTGGACCGTCGGCGGCGCCGACGAGACCACGCAATCTTCGGGCGCGCTCATGGTGCCGACGGGCGGCACGGGCTGCTCCGGTGCCCGTCCGATCGTGCTGTACGCGCACGGCACCGATACCGACAAGACGACCAACATCGCTGATATCACGAATGCGAACAACACCGAGGGCGCCCTGATCGCGGCCGCGTTCGCGGCCCAGGGCTACATCGTCGTCGCGCCGAACTACGCGGGATACGACATCTCGACGCTTGGTTATCATCCGTACATCAATGCCGTGCAGAACGCGAGTGAGATGGAGGACATCCTTGCCGCGGCACGCACGGCCCTGCCGCACACTTTGAGCTCGGCGACGAGCGACAGCGGCAAGCTGTTCGTCACGGGTTACTCGGAAGGCGGCTATGTCGCGATGGCGACGGAACGCGCGCTGCAAGCAGCCGGCACTCCGGTTACCGCGGCGGCACCGATGTCCGGCCCGTACGCGATCGAAGCCTTCGCCGACACGATCTTCTTCGGTGGAGTCGACCTGGGCGCAACGGTGTTCTCGCCGCTGCTCACGACGAGCTATCAGAAAGCTTACGGCAACGTATACACCGCGACGACCGACGTATACGCGACCCAGTATGCGACCGGTATCGCGACCCTGCTGCCGAGCGTGACGCCGATCGATACGATCTTCATGCAGGGACTGCTGCCGGAGACCGCGCTCTTCGACAGCTCGACTCCGACGGTCGCCGAATATCCAACGCTGCCGCCCACGCTCGCTGCGGCGCTCGCGGTGCCGAGCGATCCCGCCAACCCCTTGACGCCGCTGTTCCAGTTGGGATTCGGGACTTCGTATCTGATCACGAACGATTATCGGGTCAGTTATGCAGTCAATGCCGCGACCTTCGTCGATGGCGCCGGCCCGCTCGCACCGACGGGCTCACCGCCGGATCCGGCCGTGATTCCGGCCACGATCCCGTCGCCAACGCTCGCGCCGGCCTTCACTTTCCGCCAGGACCTCAACAAGAACGATCTGCGCAACCCCGCCTGGATACCCGCCTCGCCGACCTTGCTGTGTGGCGGCGACGGTGATCCGACGGTGTTCTACTCCGTGAACACCACGACGATGGTGAACTTCTGGACCGGCGTTCCCACCGTGGGCTCCCTCGACCTCAACGCAACGCCGTCGGGTCAGTTCGCGCTGCTTCAAGGCGCGTTTCAGGCGAGCCAGGCCGCGTTACTCGCCTACTACCAGACGTCCGCCGGCGGCGGCCTGACGCTCCCCGAAGCGGAGGCGCAGGTCACGCAAGGCACCCATGCCGCCGAGGCGCCGTTCTGTACGGTCGCCGCGCGCGACTTCTTCAGCCAATTCTAAGGGATAGGCCATGACATCATTCATCGTGAGAGCATTCCCCGCCGCCGCGGTCCTGGTCGCCATGAGCCTGTGCGGCGCCCCCGCCGCGCGCGCCGACATCGCGAACCCCAACGACGTTCGTCTCGGCTTATACGCCGTGTTCTACAACCACGCGAGTGCCGACGACCTCCAGGGGCCCTACGTGCCCGCGGGCGTCAATTTCCATACCGAGAATCTGCAGACGCTGTACTTGGGCTACGTGCGCACGTTGCCGTGGAATCTGTCGGCCGAACTGGCGCTGGGGTATCCGCCGCTGACGAGAACGGTGGGCCAAGGCCCGGCGACCGTGGGGTCGGTCCCCTACAACGGTCAGGTCGTATCCACGGCGCGATGGTTCGCGCCGACGGCGCTGTTGGAATACAATTTCTTCAGCGAAGCGGCCCCCGTTCGCCCGTTTATCGGGATTGGTGTGAATTACGTGAACTTTTATGATCGGCAATCGACGAGCGCCGGGGATGCCGCGAGCGGTGGCCCGACCAAAATCTCGCTGCCCGCGTCCTGGGGACCGGCCGCGACGGTCGGTCTCGCGATCAAACTGGCGCCGCGCTGGCATGTATACGCTTCGTATTCGGGGTCCAAAGTCAACACCCGGCTGACCGCGGATACCGGCGGGGTCTCCCGCACCTCGCACATCGAGTTCAATCCGCAGGCGTTCATCCTCTCGCTGGGTTTCGCATTCTGAGCGCACGCAGCCTGCTGGCGTTGGCGCTCGGGCTCGCGCTCGCAGCCTGCGGCGGCTCGGGCAAGGACCAAGCCCAAACGCTGCGCATCATCACCTGGGCGGACTACATTCCGGCCGAGCTCGTCGCCGACTTCAAGAAGGAGACCGGGATCAGCGTCGAGATCACCTTGTCGAACAACGAGGAGATGATCTCGAAGCTGCGCGCGACGGGCGGCGCCGGCTTCGACCTCGCCCAGCCCTCGCAGGATCGCATCACGGGTCCCCAGCGGGATTTTGGCATCTACAAGCCGTTCGATCTCACGAAGGTCAAGCTCGACGAGTTTCAACCCGCGCTGCTCGAGATCGTGCGCAAGAATACGACGCTTTCGGGGTCCCAATACGGACTGCCCTATTTGTGGGGCACCGATGGTCTCGTGGTCAACACGAAGCTCGCGAAGGTGCCGGTCGCCGACTACACGGACCTCTGCAAGCCGGAACTCAAGGGCGAGACCGCGATCCGGCTGCGCAGACCGATCTTGATGGCCTTCGCGTTCGCGTCCGGCACGGACCCGTTCTCGCTGTACGCCGATCCGACGGCTTATTCGGCGCTCATGGAAAAAGTCGGCGCGACGCTGACGGCCTGCAAGCCGAACTTCAAGTTTTTTTATGACAACAAAGACCAGCTACTGAACGCGATGCGCGCGGGCGAGGTCGTTGCTGCGGCCATGTGGGATACCGGCGGCTGGACGCTCAATCGCGATAAACCGGAGATCGAGTACGTCGTGCCGCGCTCGGGTGCACTCGGCTGGCTCGACACGTTCGCGCTGCCCGCGCACGGCCGCAACGACGCGGCCGCCTACGCTTGGATCAATTTCACGATGCGCCCCGAGAACGCCGCGAAGATCATTCGCTCAGTCGGTAATTTTTCGGCGGCGCGCGGTACCGACGCACTCATCGATCCGAAGTTGAAGGCGCAGTACGCGGCCGCGTTCCCGAACGAGCAGTCGCTGCAGGCCATTCACTGGTATCCCGCGATTCCGCCCGGGCTCGAGGAAATCGAGGGCCGTGTGCTCGATCGCATCAAGGCCGCGGATTGAAAAGGCGCCATACGCGCCGCAGAAGCGGGTAGACCACGAGCAGCCGCGACACGATGCCGAGCACGCGCCGTGTCCGACCGAACAGCAGCAAGGTAGCCCCTGCGCTCAACAGCATTCGCACGATCCCGGACCGGCCCACCGCCGCAATTCGGTCGACGAGCCCGAAATGCGTGGAGAGTTCGGCGGCGTCCGCTGCGAGTGCCAGCCTCAGGCGCTCGCTCTGTACGAGCAACTGCTCGCGCCTTGCGGCCAACAGGTCGGCCCGCAAACTCAAGGCGCGTGATCCCCGTCGCGCAGGGCTTCCGCATCGCGCTGCAATTCCCGCGCCGTGGCCGCGAGAAAGCGCGGGCGATGCTGCGAGCGCGAGTACACGACCGAGGCCGCCAACAGCGAAATCGCCGCAAACACCCCCGTCACGAGCCCCGCCGCAAGCAACCGATGACCGTCCCAGAACGCGATCACCACGGTCAAGGCCAGCAGCAAGACCGTCAGACCGCCGAAGAAAATGGCCACCATGCCCCAGAGCAGCAGGTTCGCGGCGTATTCGATTTGCTCCTGGATCTCGACCGAGACGAGCTGCAAGCGCGTCGAGCCGAGCTCGAGCACGGTCGCGAGCATGCGCCGCAGCGAGACGAAAATGCCGGTCGGAGCGGGTTCCTCCGCCATGCTTCAGCGTCGGCCCAGCAGCACGCCGACGACCAACCCGACGGCCGCGGCGATCCCGACTGACTGCCACGGCTTGTCACGCACGTAGTCCGCGGTATCGTCGAGGAGAGCCTCGGCTTCGGCCATGACCGCCTGCAGTTCGGCAATGAGTTTTCGGGAGGTGGCTTCGCTCATGGTTGGCTATGTTAACCCGAACCGCGCTGCAGGTATGATCGGGACTCAAAGCCCACCCCCCAACGCCCTTAAGGGAGTCGAGACGCTGAAAAAGTTCCGGAGGATTCTCGCCGCTTGCTTTGCCGGAATCCTGCTCCTCATGGTCCTGGCCGTATTGCTGCTCTGGGCGAGGCCGCCCGAACTACTGCGCGTGGCGGCCAACTACTCGGCCAAGATCGTCTGCTCGAACGTATTCCTCGCCGGCCGGGACCCCGATGAGGTTCTGCGAGACGACATCCAATCGATGGGCAATCCCGTCCTTTCGCTGATGCGCGTGCGAGTCGACCGAGAGCGCGGGGTCGTGCGCGCCAATATCCTGGGCTTCGTAGGGGGCGGTCTGGCTGTGGCGCGGCCCGGTTTGGGTTGTAGCGTACTGGCGGACGGTGAGCCCGCTCTCGCGTCCTTTCGCCAGACGACGCTAGCCGCCTCCCCGCCCACGCTCACCGCCGCCCCGACCGTCCCGACGGCCGCCACCGCACCCACCACCACCGCGCCCACCGCCCCCGCGCCCACCGCCCCCGCGCCCACCGCCCCCGCCGCGCTTTGGCCCGAAGGGAGCGACGTCGCGACGGATCCCAAGTTGCAGGCCCTGCTCGCCGATGAGCGGCTTGCCGGTCCGGGCGTGCGCGCGCTAGTCGTCGTGCACCAGGGCCGCATCGTCGCGGAGCGCTATGGTCCGGGTTTCACGTCCGAAACCCCTTTGCTCGGCTGGTCGATGACCAAGACCGTCATGGCAGGACTCATCGGCACGCTCGTGCAGGAGGGCAAGCTCTCACTTGACCAGGCGGGCTTCTGGCCGGCGGCTCCTGGCGACGGTCGGGCGCGCATCACGCTCGCGGACCTCATGGCGATGACGAGCGGTCTGCATTTCGACGAAGGCTATG
>Ga0116229_10016041_pt1 | contig 10113 bp, 7 predicted proteins | sample S1TSphgellanicum_3_FD_87313 | JGI IMG/M metagenome (GOLD analysis project Ga0116229, IMG submission 87313) | Host-associated microbial communities from peat moss isolated from Minnesota, USA - S1T2_Fc - Sphagnum magellanicum MG | ecosystem: Host-associated > Plants > Peat moss > Unclassified... | reverse complement strand
GGCTATTTTTATCATTAAAAACTTTTGTTTGTTATGGCACCGGGCAAAAATTTTTGTCATTATGAGTTGGTGCCGAATTTCTTGAAGAACTAAGGTTTTTTGTGGCCAAGGTTTTTTTTTTTTTTTTTTTGGTTTAGGATTTCATGAAGAACAACCAAACTTGAACTTTTATTTCTTGATTTTATTGATGTCGATGGTCATGGGGAACTAGACTTTCACCTTTGTGGTGTTGTCTTACTCATTTTGCATGTACTTCTACAAGGATCTCAAATAACACAACTTGAAATTATGGATGTTGGACAAGTATGTTTTGGCCTTCAAAAATGTTATTTTTATTTCATTTTTTCTTTTCAACACATTCATGTGAAAAATCAAGGCATGCTAGGTTTTTTGGAGTTATGGAGATGATGGATAACTTGTCTTTTGATAGGACAATTGAAGCTATCCATATGAACAAGATGAACACCACAACAATTTTGGAGAAGTATAAAATGTTTCCCAAGTGCAAGGCCATGATGAACATCCCTTTTTGTAGGGATGATATCGATGCCTATAGTCCGCCTTGCCTTCAAAATTAATGTTCTCAAAATGGAACATGCCTTCCATTTTGGATACCGTGAGGGTGACAAGGTCTTTTATGTGTTGCCATTGAATTGGAAAGGAAAGGAGGAGTTCATTGATGATCATGAAGCTAGTTGGAATCGGCACTAACATTCAGAAAACCAGAGGTTTGAAGACTTCCTCTTGGAAAATCTTGACCTAAAATCTCTCTCCAAGCATATGTTTTTCATGTGGGATGGCAACCACATGCTACAAACTTGGATGCCATATATTAGTTGTGTCCATGGTGATGATGCCTCATGGCATATCTCTGTGGACTCCATTTCAATGGGCACCTCTCATGGGCTGGTTGAACTTTTGACAACCATGATTGACTTGAACAAGTAATTCATTAACTCTTATCATTGATTTGAATACTTGCATTTTATTATGTTGCACTTAAATGTTCAATGTTGTCAACTTTGGTTGTTGCTTTCTATGGGAAGGTCTATGGAGCTAGATCATGTTCCACCTAGCCTCATCCATGAATTTTTTCCAATAAAATCCATTGGTATCATATCTCTAGAGTAATTCCAAGAAGTTATGCCTATAGATGTGTATAAGAGATGCCAAAACAAATCTCAAAAGACTTGACATTCTCTTACTTTTGAGGCAATCTTTGACTACATGTACAAGGTAAGCCAAATTCTATTCATTCTTATTCTATTTTTTTATTTTGCTTCCTAGCTATTATTTGGTCATAGTTTTCACATGGCTTGACCTTTCTTTTGTTTTTTTGTACCACGAGATTTCAATTGCTAAAAATGTCACTATAAAAATGTACTATGAGGAGTTCCCCTTAAAGGCTAATCGCTCTCCCATCAAACTAAAGGAATGGATGGAGAAGGCAATGGAGCAAGTCAAGAAGGATCACTACTTTGTTTTTTGCAAGCACCTTTTTGTTTGTAATCTTGCTTTTGGCATGAATTTCCTCAAGGAAATCCAAGTTCATTACAACATGAACTTTGAACCAGAGATGTTCATAGAAAAGTTGCAGAGCTTACGCATGTGTATCTCCTGAATAGAAGATTTCTTGGCTTAAATAATGGAACGAGTTAGGCGTTTTTTGAGAGGCCAAAAAATTTCCTATGCTTGGTTTTTTCGATGCTCAGTTTGATAAGTGGCTCCAGAAGGCCACATTTTGGCATCAAGTGAGCATCTTAATTTAGTTTAATCTTTTTATATTTTATATTTTTCTTAATTGTTTTGACTTTGATATTTATTCCTTGTCTCATGCAATTGGAGGTGGAAGCTCTCAAGCTCTATGATTCTACGATCTTTGACTTAAAATTAACTATCAAAGATGTCTTTGGAATTGTCTCTCTTTCCTCCTATATCTAGGGGTGGAGGTAATCCATTTGGGAGTTTGGTTTCTTCCGAGAATTCAAGACCCAGGATGGAATTTTGAAGAAATAAGAGTTGGGAGCAACAAATTAAGGGAAAGGAAGCTTTCAAGAAGGTGCTTTATAGGTAAACATCATATGCTTCCTCCTTGTGTGGTTTTGGGCCTCATTTTGTAGAACATGGATATTGGTCCAACTTTTAGTGTCAAAAGTTCAACATTAGTGGCTTGATTTCTACATTCATGGTATAATCTCTAGTCTTATACAATCCATTTTTGGGGTAGGTACTTCTACCACATTCTCCTTTAGGTTGGAGCAATTGATCGATTACCACACCTCCTCAAGATTTGGTGTGATCCCAAGGTGGACAGTTTTATGTTCCATAAAAATCGTTTGAAGGATTGGTCGTCTTCACACCTTGTAAGGAATATTTTGTGTCACTTTTCTATAAATATATTAGCTATATTAAAATAAAGTGTCATGGCTAGGGTCTTGTCCTATCACATTGTACTAGATACCATGTAAATACAACAACAATTTGTCACCACACCATGGAATGAAAAAAGAAACTAGTTTGTAGAAAAAGGAAGTTCTTATATTATTCACCTTCCAAGTACACAAGAATGTGGGTCTCCATCCAAAAATCTTCACTTGCAAAAGTATCAACAAAAAAACCCCCCCATAGACATTACTGTTTTTTCCCTTTTATAGTCCAACTAACAATTTTAACCATCTAACTACCTTTGACATTTTGACTTTGGTAAGTTGATTTGTATTACTTGTTATGTCACTACATCTCGATTGGTCTACATACTTACTGCTTGTCAAGTCACTTTGTAGTTTATTAAGTCGATTTATAGTAATGCCTAGTCTTGTCAAATTGCTTTGTCTATTACATACTGATTTGCCAAGTAAGAAATTTCCTTTTCCTAACATTATCCCCCTCTTATTTGCTATAGTGTCCTCACATAGCAAGAACTCTAAATATTCGAGATGGTGTTAAGAAATCATCTATTTCACTTTTTGATGAGTTTGCCATGTCTCTAATGGTTGTGATGGTTTTTCCTTGGTAGTATTTTCTAGTCTCTCCCATTTTTAGTGGATGTGAAAGGCACTATTGTTAATGCCTTAACCTCCCAATACGCGGTCAAGTTGCCAACTTCTTCATTAAATGTTGTGTCCTCACAATGGTAGCCTGTAACGTCAATAGATGTGTAGCAAGATATGCATCTTTTGTTCAATCCCTTATCTACTTGTAACTAGTTCTCCATTGAATGAACTCCATTGCTTGAACACTTAATTCTTCCATCTTTGCAAGTTTTTGGCAAGTCCCAATTATCTTCTTCCACTCCTTAGGAACTTGTTTTGTTCAACTTATTACATGATCTGGTGCTTCACTGATGGGCATCATCACAAATGTTGGGCATCCACATTTGGTGCTTTGATGGCAATGGCAGTAGCTACAATATTCGATTTCCAATCTGCAGTAATATCTCAATGCATACAACCCCAAACAACCCACTGTAAATTCTAGCACTCAGTAACCCTTTGGTTCATTATACTAAATATAGCCACATATGATACTATAAGCTAAAACTCTCTCCACTCCAAGTTTTCAATCTTCCACATTGCCAAGAATGGCTTTTCAGTGATGTGCACACCAAGCATCAGTAGAGCAACTCCTAGTCTAAAACCCATAGGCAATCAGTAAAGCAAGGAATAAGCTTCATGGTTTGGCATCAAAGGATACATGTATTCCATTTTTAACATCATGTGTATTGTATCACTTCAAGAGCAAGGCTTGATGTCGACTTGTTTTGCCATTATTGGTGATCCTACCTATGGTGCCACCAGTTCATAAATTGCTTTCCGATTCCTAGTTTCTATCCACTCTATTTCCATCCTTGTGGTTGTATCTTTGTGCTCCTTCTGAGTCACTAGTTCTTCAATTATTTCCTTTCTTTTCATGAGTAATTTCCCAATGGGAGTTGTTTCATCATCTTCAGGTTTATTTATTGCTTCCATCTCCTTCTCCTATTCCTCTTCATCATTTAGTTATTCCTATTCAATTTGATCTTCTAGCTTTTAGATCTTAACATATGTTGCATCAAAAGCTTTGACATAACCTTTAGTTTGGTCGAAATGCCATTTCCTCATTTTGGCCTATCCTTCCTCTAATGTTATTTTCCCATTAGGTTCCATTTGCCCTACCAATTGCTCATAGAAAATAGCCTTAGTTTGGTTCTCCATAGCAGTTTTCTCCCAATCTGTGAGTTTCCTTAAGGTTTTGTGAATCAATTCTAGACTTTGTAGCTTCACATCCTTAGCATGCAACTCATTATTGAATTTTTGTTCTTTCACACAAACTTCTCCCCATAGTTCATTATAAGACCTTTGAGATCATTCCATTGTTTCTTCGAGATCTTTGTTTGCTTTGTCCTTCTTGTTAACAATTTCTTGGAACATTTCAATTTCTTCATAGAGTTTTTATCCCTTTTCTTTGAAGTTTTGAAGTTCCTAATGTGATATGCAATTTCAATGTCTGCTTTTGCTATGATTTCTAATCAAACTTCCTTTGTCGTCTACTTTTCCACTTCTACTAGCTCTTTTGTATCTTCTACTATTTTTTGCATCTCCTCAAAATGCTTATTCATCTCCACAATTTTCTACTACAACTCCAAAATTTTCTTCTTTGTTGCCTTCAATGATCCTTTTATCTTCTCATGGATTCTAATTTGTTACAAATTGACTTCAACCTGAACATGTTGATCCTCTATTTCCTTTTGAAGCTCTTTGAATTATTTCTTCATCTTCCTCTCTTCTTCCAATTGTTGGTTATACCTCTCTTGTTGTTGGTTTTCTGTGTTTTGAGTTGTCTTTACTACTACCAACACTAGTAGAAAACCCCCCCTTTTGTAACTATCTTTTCAACTATTATTCAACTACAAACGAAGTCGAAAACTACACAAATAGTTGCAATCTATTTTTTGCAACTACTAATCAATAATGTCAAAAAGTACAAGTCGACAGTGAAATTATAATCGAAAGTGTATGCCACATGTCAACACCATAACAATAGCCACCCCGTGCCACTACTTGCCAATTTAGTTGAAAATTGCTTTACCAATATAGTCGAGGGATGTCAACTACATTTAACTAATGGATGAACTTCATCTGCTAACTAAACATGACATTAACCAAAAATATAATTACAATTTCAACTAGGTTGCAACTATGTAAGTTGAACATTTCGACTATGTTGCAACTATGTAAATTGAACATTTAGCCAATGGTTTAGTGACATGTGGGACATTCAAAATGTTGACACATGGGACATTCATAAAATGTTGACATGTGGGACATTCATAAAATGTGGGGTCAATTAATAGTTAAATGACACGTGGCATGCTCACAAATTTTGGGGTCAACAAATAATTAAATGACACATGGCACATCCACATCAATAGTTTAAGCCACATGGTGCCTAAACATAGGTTAGGTCTAAACCTAGGCACCTAGGTTAAACCTAAACATAAGCCATTTAGTTTAGGTTTAAGTTACGACTAGATCTAAGCACCTATCTTAGGCCTAGACCTAAACCATATGGTAATTAATAAATGAAATCCTATTTCATTTGGTTTAGCCTTTAGGGTCAAACCTTTTTTATTGGCTCATCCCAAATGGCTATAAACTTTCATGTTTATTGTGTTCTCCAACACTCCTAGTGCACTCCTTTATATAGTTTGGATTCATGAAATGGAAACCAAATAATATGGGATAAAAATTTTAGTTGTGACCTAAGGTGAACACACCTATCACTAAACATTTAATGATATTGGATCATTATAATTTTCTTATCCATGGTCTATTCTTTTTTAAACTTAAAACAATTTTGTAGTCCTGCATGTAACGTATCCAAAATTGTAAAAAACACTACAATTTAATGGAAAATGAACAAAATATGCCCTTTCAAAGTGAAGGGGGTTGTGTTTTAGATATTTTCAAAAATGTTTAGTATGATTTTGAAGCTTAAGCTCTTCAACTATCGTTTTTTTAATTTTTCACTTTAAATGTTTTTTATAGATTTTGAAATAACGCATTTGTAGCCTTTGAAATCATTCAAAATGAATGAAAAATGAGCAAGATATAATTGTTGCAAGTAAAGGGGGTCTAGAGACAAAATTTGAAACAAAATATCATTCTTTCTTTTTTTGCATTTTTTGCTTTGTTCCTTTGCTTTTGAGGTTGAAAGAACATTTGTAACTCTTTATTTTGCACTCCCAATGACATAAAAAACATTCAATTTGGTGTTGAAATGGGGGAAAAGTTGAAAGTGTTTGGTGATAGAGTACCATTTGTTGTCTACCCTAGTTGTAATCTAGTTATACAAGCTAGTATAAGCTTAATTAGGCCTAAACCTAAACTAATAATCTATTTGGCCTAGGTCTAGCTTACTTTAATTACTTATAGTAATTATTCATCAATTATTTTTATTCATATTGTTGTATAATTAAATAATTAAACATATTATCATCATTTATTAAATAATATAATGATTTTTAAAAAAACATCAGCAATTTAATGTATTTATCTATTAAATAATTAATTATCATTGTTTTTTTTTTAAATTTGAAATTCATTATAAATTCTTATTAATATTTCATAAAATAAAAAATAACTCAAATATAACTATTCAATAATAAATTTTATATGATATTTTAATTATAGTAATTATTATAATGATGGGATAATTAATAATTGACTACAATTACAACAACAACATTAATAATAATATTATAGCTAATAGTTAGGTTAGGCTAATTCTTAACTATTTTTATTCATATTTTTATCTAATTTTTTGGAACTATTAAATGACCTAGTATAATAAATATTAAATAAGAAAAAATAATTTATAGTATAGTAGTGTTAAATAAAAATAATTTCTGAAAATATATGATAATTTATTAAGTATCTTTACTAATTATTCTAAAAATAATTATAATTTAATCATCAATAAATAAATAAGGAATTTTAATAAATGGAAAAATTATTGGAACTAATAGTGAAATTTAGAATAAAAATTTAAAAATTTAAAAATATTAACTTATGCATCATTACATGATATGTTGTAAACTAAAACTAAATCTCCATGGAAATAAGAAATTACACATGTATTGAACATATTCCAAAAAAATATTACTTAAATATCCTTACTTGATAAGTTGTAAACTAAAATTGAATTTACATAGAAATTATAAATTATGCATGTATTGAACATACACATTATTAAGTTGACTTATATTTCAAATTTTTTTAAAATTTTATTTTCAAATTAAAGTGTAATATTTATATGCACAAAAAAATTCATCATACATGTTATCATTCATGTATACAAAAAATATTTACGTGTACCTTAATAGTTAATGAATTTTTATTGTAATTTTAGATATATATTAAGACATCATATTTATAAAAATGAATAAACATTAAACCTCCACAAAATTATGAATTATGTATCATTACTTGATTTGTTGTAAATTAACATTTGATTTACAAAGAAATAATAAATTACATATATTGAACTTACATTATTACAAACTCATATTTCAAAATTTCCTTAAATTTATTTTGAAATTAAAATTTAATATTTAAATGCACAAAAAATATTTTCATCATACATAACCATTCATATTATACAAAGTTTACACATAATTTAATCTATTAATGAAGGAAGATAGTTTGTTTTGTTTTATTCTATTGTGTTGAAATTTCCCAAACCAAATTACTTCATATAATGCTATTGATATCTTTGAAAACCTAACAATGAATAGGGGTGCATTAACTTGGGTTGAAAACTTTTGGAGCTATAGTGCGAAGGTTATTGATTATTGAACCATTTTCTTAATAAACATTAATAAAATCATAAATAGAAAATTTACTCAAATCCAAAGGTGTACTTGGTGTTGTTAGAAAGTAATTGTTGAGTTAAATTTAAAGAAATATATTTCATAATTTTCATCCTTAAGGTGTGAAAGATATTGTAAACATCAAAAAGTTCTTAATGAATAGGGGTGCAACAATTTGGTTTACAATGTTTGAAGCTACAATGTGGAATTTATTGATTATTGAACCATTTTTTCATTGAATTTTTTGAAAAACCAAGATTGAAAACTATATTGGAATTTGGGGGCATTCTTGGTATTGTTGGAAAGCCTTCACTAAGTTTGAATTAATAAAGTTGATTTTGTAATTTTGGGACCTAAAATGTGAACAATATTATTGAATTTTTGGTGGGTACATATTAATGTTGAAAATTCAAACAAATTGCAAAAAGGGGTTTGGAAGGAAAATTCAATTGAATGCATTCAAATTTGGGCCAATGACATAGGGTACATTAATGTTTAAAGAGTTTTTATCATAATTTTAAACAAATATTAATATATCATGTGTATAAAAATGAATAAACATTATAGTTGCACAATATTATTAATTATGTATCATTACTTGATATGTTGTAATGATTTACATAGAAATAATAAATTACATGTGTACTAAACATAAACATTCGTACTAACATTTTTTTTTAAAAAAAAAACTTTATTTTGAAATTAAAGTTTAATATTTATATGCACAAAAAAAAGATTCATTTATAAAAATAAAATTTACATGTAATTTAATGTTATCATAATTTTAAATAAATATTACAATATTATATGTATAAAATTAAAGTTACTTATTAATTGTTTAATTTAATTGAAAAAAATAATTGCAAACAAGATTATATTTCATCCATCCTCTAGTACATTTTATCATCCAAAATAGTTGAACACTAATCAATGTCTTCATTATCTACTTATATAAAAAAATGGATGTCCACATGTTTGATTCGGTAATTTGGGATTGGTGAATCCTCCGGAATGTTCATTCTCATCAACAAACTATGCCAAAATTCTAGGCCAAAACCAATTTGATTGGCCCATTACTCCCAAAAAAATGAAACTATGGAGGCTCCTCAAAATAGAAGGTTTTGTTTTGATGTATATAGTTCCTCCCCTTGGGCCCACCTATATAGGTGAAAGTGCCAAAGCATATGGGCTAAAAGTGAGGTGCTTATATGGAGGACATGTTGGGGAACACATTGTGAACTTGGGGAATAGTGTGGGAACCCTTAGGAACTTAAAGGGAACATCATGGGAACACATTAGGAAACAAGGAAAATTGAAAAAAAATCTTCCCTATCCCCCCCTAACTTAAAAGGAATAAAAGCAAGGCACCTTGGGCCCTCCTATTGGTTGAAAGGAAAATAAATCCTCCCCTCTTGCCCCCCCGACCGCCCCCAATAAAACTTGCATGGAAGGTCCAGTGTCCACTCTCCACACCAAATACACTTGAAAAAAAAAAACCTCCCCTCCAACCTACAACCTCCCAACCCTAAACCCAAAACTTAAAAGGAAAAAATCCAAGACACCCTGAAAGCATGATTGCATTTCCCATTGGCTAGATGAAATTTCTCTCCTCAAAAAGGTTCATCACAATTTTTCGCCTAGGCTATTACCCTTGGCAACAAACTCAGCAATATAGGTGAGAAGGGGAGGATTTTAGGCAAATCATATGGGTTTGATACTAGGTGCTATTGGGAACACCCTTGGGGAACACATTGAAAATTTGGGGAACAACTTGGGAACATGGTAGAAACACATCAACAATTCATGGAAAAAAAAAACTCTCCCCCCTCTCCCCTGCCCCCAAAACCCAAATTAAAACGCTGGTGCGCCTGAGTGGATGCTGCACCTTCCCATTAGCTGCATGCAAAATTCTATTTCCAAAACTATTAGTTACTTTTTTGGCCTAGGCTAATGGTAGGGAAATAAATTTGGGGAAATAGTCACCTCTCCTATTAATTAAATGAAGTGCCTCCCAAGTTTTTTTTTTGGGCAACGTGCCAATTTGATTGGCCCATCATTCCAAAAAAAAGAAATAATGGAGACTCCCCAAAATAGAAGGCTCTATTTTGAACTGTACAGTTCTTCCCCTTTGGCCCACCTATATGTTGAGAATTCAAGCTCAACTAGTTAAGTTTCATTAGTTACTGGAGTAGGAAAGTAACTAGGTTACTTTCACAAGGTTGAATTACTTTTTTTACTTATTTTAGTTTGGTTATTTGGGGTTT
>Ga0116229_10016040_pt1 | contig 10113 bp, 10 predicted proteins | sample S1TSphgellanicum_3_FD_87313 | JGI IMG/M metagenome (GOLD analysis project Ga0116229, IMG submission 87313) | Host-associated microbial communities from peat moss isolated from Minnesota, USA - S1T2_Fc - Sphagnum magellanicum MG | ecosystem: Host-associated > Plants > Peat moss > Unclassified... | reverse complement strand
TTTTTTTTGTTTTTTTTTTTTTTTTATATTTTTTATTTTTTTTTTTTTGGTGGATGATGTGTAAAAGTAAAAAAAGAGAGGGGGGGGGGGGGGGGGGGGGGGGGGGGGTGGTGTAGGGAGTGTACGTCTTTCGCACAAGAATAAGTATATACGTATACCTGATATTAGGCCACACAAATGGGCCTTGGGGTCCTATTAATTAGGGAATGGCCATTTTCATATAAACGAATCAATTGCAGCCACCTGGGAACTGGTCTACTGACAACTGGTCCCAGGTGGGAACAGGGACACCATTCAATTAATAGAAAGAAAATTAAAGAATAAAAGAATGAAGCTGTTATCACGTGTGCGGCCTTAGGTGAACGTAGTTCGAACCGTAGGTCCTGGTAACCTTAGGGCATATTTCTTTTAAGAAAAGGGCACTCCCGGAGTCTCTTCTTGACCTACAGTTTCGGCGACTTAGGCGGGTAGACCCGTTGCTTGGCGGCCTCCCGGGAGTATAGCAGTTGGTTAGGAGGAATCTGGCGGCCGGTCACCGGTTCCGAGTAACCCGCCGACCTGCAGTAGCGGGTGATGTCGCGAGTGTAAAAGACAGAAAGCGGCGATTTTCTTTCTTTCGTAAGTAAAAATAGTTTCAAACGGTCGGGGTGGTGCTGGACCGGTTGTCAATCTCCGTTCCTTTGTGCGCCGCTCTCGTCCGACGGTCAGACACCTGCAACACCAGTGACCATCACAGATCGTTGGATCCGAATCGACGGTGAGTTGTTCTGGCATGATTCCGGCCGCCAGATGTGTCATCGGACGGTTGTGGCAACTCGTGGGCTTCGCGAAGCTCGCCTTCGTCTTCTTCGTCTTCTCTTCTTCTGTGGCGTGCTCTACAACTCCTCCGAATGTTTTTGTGCTCGCGTCAGCTCTTCACTCGCACCTGGAGCGATCGTTGTCATCTTCTCAGCGGGACTCCACAGTTCGGAGGTATTGCATGCATCTCTCTTTCCTGCGATCTCTTCGGTGTTTTCTTTTGTGTGTGTGGATTTCTTACCCTTTTTTTTTCGGTTTTCTTTAGTGGAGTTTTTTCGCGAATGTGCTGTCAGCTTACTCCCATCGGTCGATCCATCCATCGAAAAATAGATAGATAGATCGATCTTTCGATCGATCGATAGACCTCTCTTTTCCGTTTCCTTTCTCTCCGATCGGTTCTGGCGAGGACATTTCCTGGATTTTTTTGGTGTTTTCTCTGGTGCTGAGCTTGTTCCATTTGTGTTCGTTCGTGGGGTTTTGCTGTCAGAATGAGGATTGGTTGAGTATTGTTTTGTGTTGTTTTGGTTAAGTCTTTTTCAAATGCGTGTTTATGTGCTATAACGATGCAAGATGTCGGGATCCGAGCTCGATGAAACATTTTTTAATGTTTGATTCTCCTTTCTTGGTTTAGGCGTTCACAGAGTTTTAATCTCTCTCGCCGGACGGCGATCGGGTTAGCTGGCGGAAGCTACGGATGTTTTACGTCTTCTCTTTGATAGTAGTAGCCGAAGAGGAGCTTAGGAGGAAGCTTTGGTTGCATGTGCCGCCTTCGTTTCTTGCGATGCCGTTAAGGGCATGGTCGATTGGGAACACTAGAAAGGCCATCTGGCCTTCCAGCCCTCTTAGCTTCCCATGCAGCCGAACAGCTTTTATTAGAAATCCGTTCAGTCTCTGATCTTCAATTATTGACCACGACGCTGTACTCTTTGTATGTAACGAACACCGAACGTCTGTCAACCGCTTATTTGTCTCGTTGTGCATTGCAGATCGCATATTTTCGGAAGTTAGAATACCAGAAAAATGGCCGCCGCTTCAATGATGATCAAGTCAGCGACCTCCATCGGGTCCGCCTCACTCCAGACCTGCTCGAAAGGACGCGTGGAAGCGCGCTCTCACGCAACTTCTTGTGTAGGGCTCTCCTTTTCCTATTACGCAGTTACTAATAGTTTCTCTGGTTTACACATTGTATGCTCAATCAAAGCTCCTGTGTTCCTGGCCCTTCCTGCTGTTTACTTCTTCTCACACTAACAACGTAAGTACTAAATCCTTGCCGGGAAGTGCCTTTTATCCACAACCTGGGAGTCTGTTACTTGTCAAACGAAGCAAATAGCATGTGGAACTAGTGCCTTGTCATGCTCTGCTTTTACTGTGAAGTGTAAGGGATTTTAGTTTGCATTACCTGTATTTCTCATGTCTACATTTGTTGTGAAGTTCATAGATGCAAACTATCTGGAAATTGAATCCTCCAAATTGGACAGAGAGAATACATGGCTTAACAAGGCATCCATGTGTTCCATGGATCTGGACGAGTTTAGGCAGGAATTTTTTGCACTTCTTCAGCCATAGAATTGACTCTGGGGATTTGAAGTGTGTTGAATCCTATGCACCAGTTCCTTGATCTCGTGCTGGTTTTTATTTCTTTAAGTGGATTTTGCAGTATACATGCTTGTGTTCAGAGTTATGAAGCTTGTACCAAGTGATGATTGAGCTTCCAAACCAACAAACTGTGGTTGTTCAGAAAAAGAAATTTGGGATATTTTGTTTAAGTGGTGAATATGGAACTCGAGTTAATCTCACTGTTTTTTGTACACAGGCCTTTAGACAGAGGAAGAGTCTCACTATTTCAGCCGATGACTCATTCCTGGGGTCCTCCAAGTGTTTGCAAACAGGAACTGCATCTGTGTCAAGGTAGAGCTTTTTCCCTTTATATTAAGTTCTGGATTTCCAGTCAGTCTTCTTCAATTCCCTGCATTGTACTGCCTCTGTTAAGTTGTTTCAAACTTGCCTAAAAGTGAATTCTCCTTGTGATCTTTTTCATGCTAGAATCTATTCTGAACCATTGCTTATTTCATCAGGTATGAGAAGGGGTCTGTTGCAGTGAGGGCAACAGCCACTGAGATTCCACTTGCACGTCCAAGTAAGACTCTCTCCTATGACCTGTGTTAATGATACTGAGAACATGGGTGGCAAAGCTCAAGTTTTAGGTTTTTCTGTCTCATCAGTCATTCTTATGTGTCAGTTTGTCACTAGAATTAGCTACATCTTTCAACTTTTGAGCCCTAAGTATGTACAGGTTTATTCTGAACAATATGAGTCTCTGGGTTGTGCTGTAGGTAGATGGGCATAGGCAGTTATGCCTGTCCACATGAAGCAGGCTCATGTTTGACTGGTGATTGTTTTTTTGCACCCCAGGGTCAGAAACTAAGGGCAAGATCCGCATTGGAATCAATGGTGAGTCTGCTCAGTCCTTTCAAATCGTTTAATGGGAAACTTGTGTATCAAATTATACTGCTTGGTTCCAAAATAGTTGTGGTACGTTGAATAGGGGTCCACTCAGTCCACATGGGCCAATTTCCTTCTACACTGAAAGTCATTTGTAAGCAGTCCTTATGGGTTTCCCTCACAAGGCAACGTGCTATCTTGCCAGGCTTTGGAAGAATTGGGAGACTTGTCCTTCGTATTTGTCTTCAGCATGATGACATTGAAGTTGTTGCTGTAAATGACCCGTTCATTGACTCCAAATACATGGTGAGCATTTCAGCCTTTCACTATGTGCTGTTTTCTTGGTGCTCCAGCTATGCTGTTTTTGGACCATAAATCAGATGTTGTATCCTCAACTTTTCCTCAGCGCAGTGATATCACCCTTGGCATTAGTGTTTGTAAATTTGGACTCCATATCAATTGTGACTGTGACTGTCAATTCAGGATTCTATACAATCCATGACAGGCTCTCCTTTGGCATGCAGGCATACCTGTTTAAGTACGATTCTACACACGGCATTGCAAAAGTTGATGTGCATGCAGTTGATGACAAAACACTTCAGATTGGCTCTCAAACTGTCAAGGTCTTTGGATCTCGGTAACAACCTCTCCTTGTAACTAGGAGGTTTTTTTCCCCTTGACAGGTCTCTCTGTGGATGATCGAAGTTCGGTGTTCTCTTCCAGTCTCAGTTTCCTTGGTCTGTAATAGACATGTAAACTTAGAATGAAGTGACATCTATGATAAGGCCAACAAATTTTCAGTACCTCATGAAGGTGCAAGTTCAAAAGGGTTTTCTTCAAAGATCATTGTAGGTCTCGTATAAGCTCTGATGCTGCATGCACAGTTCACTGGTGAAGATGTCTAGGTGTGACTTGAGATTTCCTCTTTTAATGTTTGGTGGTACAGTGTTCGGATGCATTTTAAGTACTGTGTCAAAAGAGATCAAACTCATAAGCACTAGGAGAGTGAAGGAGCATGGGACTGGATTTTGCAGTCAGGGTTAGTCTTAGGCCTTCAATCTTTAGGGGGTTACTTTGAGCAGTTCTATTGCAAAGGAGCCAAGACAGTTACTGACCTTTTAAGACCCACAGGGACCCTTCTGAGATCCCGTGGGGATCAGCTGGTGCTGACTTTATTGTGGAATCTACTGGTGTTTTCACAACAACAGCCAAGGCAGAAGCCCATTTCAAGGTTGTATTCCCCACTTTGTCAAATATTTTTACACTTTGGTATTCTCTAAAGGCAGAAACAGAGTGATGCTGAAAATCAGTACTGCATCCTACATCCTGACAAGTAGGTTTGCTTTTTCAGGGTGGAGCCAAGAAGGTGGTCATTTCAGCACCATCTGCTGACGCTCCCATGTTTGTGATGGGGGTGAACCATGAATCATACAGATCAGGAACGAACATCGTTTCCAATGCCAGTTGTACGACCAACTGTCTTGCTCCACTTGCCAAGGTCCCATATAAATGATAAGCTTGTGGTTGCATGGATATGCATAGCATGACGTAAGGCCTTGTACTGCATAGTCAATTAATGTACCAGTATTCTGAAGGGTTTTTTATTTGAGTTACAGGTTATCAATGATAATTTTGGCATAATTGAGGGCCTCATGACCACTGTCCATGCTACCACTGGTAAAGACTGCTGCCCAAGTTTGATGTTATTTCTCAAACTCCTTCCAAGGGATTATAGTTCAACAATAGATGCCTGTCTGTTTTACTTGGATCATTCCTTCTTATGCTGCATTGCTTCAATATGTTCTTTATCCATGCACTTAAATTTCCATCAAATGCAGAATATTTGACTGGTTAGGTGATTAATCCTGATTACTTATGCTGCTCAGATTTCCTCACTTTCATACCACCTGTGAACATGTGTAGCTACCCAGAAGACAGTTGATGGGCCATCAGGGAAGGATTGGAGAGGAGGCAGAGGTGCAGGCCAGAACATCATTCCCAGTTCGACTGGTGCTGCTAAGGTTGCTATTTGTCTTCCCCTTTCCTTTATCTTCCAGTGGCCTCTCGTTGTTAGTTGGTCACAACTGCAGCTAAGCAAGTCTTGATGAAATGCTGGACTTCACCTTAATCCTCATTTCTTGGGTGCCTTCTATGTACCTCAATGCTGGACTTTCAGACACTCCAACACAAACTTCTGTCCTGAAGTATCATGAGTGTTCAATCATCATAAGTGATACATAAGTGTAATTAGCACAAGGAATTGTGATACCAGGCTAGTGATATGCATCCTGGAAATGATTTCATTACAATATAGTATTGCAATTTTCATCTAATTGTTTTTTAGTCGAAAGCTACATCATGGGAGGGGATGCCTCATTTTGTTTTTTTCTCCCACTGAACTCAATGCTTTGTTCTTCAGGCTGTTGGCAAAGTGTTGCCAGAACTAAATGGGAAGCTCACAGGAATGTCTTTCCGTGTTCCCACTCCAAATGTGTCAGTTGTGGATCTGACTTGTCGAATTGAGAAAGGAGCTTCTTACGATGAGATCAAAGCAGCCATTAAGTGAGTATCGAATTTCCTTTTCTGATTGCTGGCATCTGGTTTTTCATATCTTGTTTGTCTGGAGGTATGGCTACTACCAATCTTGTGCCAGAAACTAAGTACATTAGGTGATGCATGACATTTAACTCCATTGCTGATGTGAGTTTCTGAAGTTAGGTGGCTGGTCATTACCACCATACACACCAGCACATATGAGGGTCTCAGAATATGCATGTGACTGTATTGACATTCAAATTGCTCCTTAGTCTCTTCTTTCCTGTTAAGATTAGGTTCCTTGGTTGTGTTCCTTTCTCCTTTCCTGTTATATCTTTGGATCTGGCACCTTTTTGTTCTGTCATCTTGTAATTCTATTTAGGTTAAATTTAATCATGCCAATATATGTTTGTGCACACACCCGTGTGTGTGTGTTGGCCTGGAGTGTGAAGTCACAGCTATCATATTCTGAAGATATTTGTTTGAGGAAGATGCAGAACTGCAATCTGTTCATAAATAATGTACCTCATGTCTGCCTTCAGGTCTGAGCTTTCAGGAGAGGAGAGCAGGTAGTACTTGCATCGAAGAGTTAATGCAATATCATTTTTTGACCATGATTGTTTGAAATGATTTATACAGAGCGGCTTCTGAAGGACCTATGTTTGGCTACTTGGGTTACACTGAAGATGATGTCGTGTCAACTGATTTTGTGGGTGACAGCCGGTAGGCTTACCTCCACTTGAAGTAGATGCTCTGGGCAGTTCACTCATGATTGTGCCCTCATGTCATGAATGATTGCTGGAAGGATTTGTGTTAGTCTTTGACCATCCTAAGTTTCCAACTCCTGGACTTTGCAGATCAAGCATCTTTGATGCTAAGGCAGGAATTGCATTGAACTCAAACTTCATAAAGCTAGTATCATGGTATGACAACGAGTGGGGTTACAGGTATTTCACCTTCTCCTGAATTGGTAATTCAATGATCAAGTGCAGGATTTTTACAACTAAATTTCTTTTTCATTTGATCCTTTCCTTGTTCACCAACACATTTTGCTGATGTATGTCTGTTTGATGGGGGGCAGTAACCGAGTGGTGGACTTGATCAAGCACGTGGCCGGTGTCACTGCCAATGTCAACTAGACACCATTTTTGAAATTATGAACCTTAGCAGGTGGATATGGGTTATTTGCAACTGTGTTGATTTGGTTTGGTATACTGTTAAAGGAATGCTAATGAGGTTTGGTCATGAATAAATATGCTTAGTCCAGATGACACACAGGTGAAGGTAGTGAACAGCTATTCAACAGGTTGTACAGTGCCAATTCTCACCCATGCACAACATACTTCAGGTTTACTCACCCGAGTCATTTCAGATTTTGGAATCCTGGAATTGTTATAGGAATAGTGTTTGTTGCAAGAGATAGAGAAAGAGAGAAACCCTGGCTACTGCTAGGCATGGGAGATTGTCACAAACTTATGTGTCAAGGAATGCTGCTCTCTTCACTGAATACAAAGTGAGGTCTGATTGAGATTGGTGTTGGTGTGCTTGGTCTTGTGATTTTCTTTCCCATGAGCACTTTTAGTATGAAACTTCAAAAGTTCAATTTCTTTTCATCTTGTAGCTATACAAGATGGCTTCATACGAAGGCAAGGCCATTTGGTTGTGAACCCTGATTTGTTCTACTGAGCGAGCCAATTCTAAACATTTGAACTTGATGCAATGTATATGATGGTTTCATCCAAGTGGAAGGGCATTTGCTTGTGGATGGACAACCATTCACTCCCCAATTGAGATATCAGTTTAGTGATAGTTAGCCAAATGACTGATACTTTTCTTCAAATTATTCCCCAAAATTTTTAAACTTTCCTTCAAATTAGTTTAGTGAAATACCTTGAAATTGAGATATTTCACTAAACTAATTTTGTAGTAAAGTTTTAATCAGTTGTTGTACAAACCCTAAGAGGATCAAACCCATGCAACTACCAAAATTGTGTCCTCATGAACATAGAGTCTCTACTGATGTTTTGTGCCTTAAGTGTAAAATGGTGACTATCAAAGCCATGTGCTTGTGAACCTAAACTTTTTGCCATTGTTGTGTGCAAGTGTAAATGGCCATGTAATGCAACCATGTAAAACTACGGAATTCTAAATCATTTATTCAAGTTAACACATTGAAGTTTTTTCTCCATTGTGTAAAATTTGAGTTGTAAAATTTACACTTTTATGGTGTACACGTTTGTATTCTTTAAATACATTTACATGATTTTGTTTGTATATTTTTGGTTGTGTAAGCCTATGCAAGTGTAATTATGATGCAATATCTTCATCTATATAAAGAAGCGGAATCTTCATTGACATTGGTAGATGCAATATTTTTAGGGGAAGTTCTCTATGGGAGAATCAACAAATGAATACAATACATTTTGAATATGCATTATATTTCCTCCTTTTTTTTTATTCTCTTTCACCAGTCTCAAAATAATGTTTACAGAAGTGGAACTTATTTAACAAAGAAAGAAAGGAAGAAAAGGGGGAGAGGGCACACGGTAGGCATTAAGAGAAAATAGGTAGGAGAGAAAAGGGAGTTAGCTGGGGAGGAATGAGTTCCCCAATTTGCAAAGACCCTTTTTTGTAGTTTTGTAAGCTTCTTCATGTTGTTCCCTTTCATTAAGGTTTTTGGCAATTGAAATTGGCAACATTGTGCACATCTTGTTACTCCTACCATTATTGCAAGTTCCAACAATGACCTATTTCAAATGAGCTTCTTACCTACTTTATCGTTTTTGGCTCTTTTTTGTCGTGATCATTTTGTAACTGTTTTCATTGTCATCTTGCATGGCAAGGTTTAGGGTGAGCACCCTTCCATGTTGTTCCCCTTCATTTTCATATATTGCTAGTGTAGATGGTGATGTTTTGATTGTCTTATAATTCTTGTTTTGAAAATCACAATTGTCAATGGTAATGGGAGGTGTGCAATACCTTCATCCTTGTGCAAATCATAACCTTCAAAGATAATGGGAGATATAATTTTATCGTTTTTTTTTTGCAAACCACAATCCTCCATGGTAGTGAAAGGTGTACTACCCTCATTTTTTTTACAAACCAAAGTCTTCAATGATAATGGGAGATACAATATTCTCATTTTTTTAAAGCCACAATTTTCCATGGTAATGAAAGGTGCAATACCCTATTTTTTTGCAAACCATAATCTTCAATGACAAGAGAAAATACAATGCTTTCATTTTTCTACAAACCAAAATCTACCATGGTAGTGAAAGGTGCAATACTCTCATTTTGTTATAAACCTTTATTTGCGAGAAAATGATCATAATACCTTTTGCATATGAATTTTTCATTTTACCTTTTTTTGTTCTATCTTCATAACAATTTGATTCTAATTTACACATGATGTGCTTGAAATGATGGATATCAAAGCAAAATGTAAGCACAACAAAAATGAAAAAAACAACTTCAATTTGTTGATTGAAAAACTATTTCATATCCCCTTGCTTCCAATTGCTTTTACATTTAGGGACACCTAAACCTTTTCATCCACAAGTTTTAGTATAAACATTGAGATTTTTACAAATTAAGAATGGCAATCGGAAGAATCTTTATTGACTTTGCATAAACAAGGCATGTTTTAAACAATGTATAAATGATGGCCATCACTATGAAGAACTTTGACTCCTCTCATTAGCAACAAAACAAACATAGGAAAGTAAAAGGGGTTTGGGATGTGGTTTTCCTCTATATGAAGGTTTATTTCGAACATCTAAATTTCCTTTCAATGTTACCTTGTGTAGGTCACAAGAGCTCTTAGTGATGGAAGAAAGAAGCTCTTGTGACCTACACAAGGTAACATTGAAAGGAAATTTAGATGTTTTAAAATAAACCTTCATATAGAGGAAAACCTAGTAGCATGACTACAAAACCAGTAGCATTATGAAAGGAGGGGAGAACCTACTTAGGTGTGCATGCGAAATGGTGGACGTTCTACATTGCAATAGCTACAAGAAGCTGACGATTATGAAAATGGAGCTAGTTCAACAAAGAGGACTAAAAAATAAAAGGAAAAGGGGTTGGGTCATAAAGGCTCCTGTTCTACACTCATTTTGTCCCTCATTTGTGTTTTATATTATTTTACATGGCTTGAAATGGTCTTCACAGGGTTGTATGCTTACAATTACACATTCCAGTTATACATTCACATGTACATACATATCTATACACTTATACATTGTATGTGCATATTTTTGAAATACGATTGCACTTAAAGCAAGTATGTGACCCTGCAAATTGGAATTGGATGAAGAAAAGTCAAAATATGCTCCACCA
>Ga0116229_10016038_pt1 | contig 10115 bp, 6 predicted proteins | sample S1TSphgellanicum_3_FD_87313 | JGI IMG/M metagenome (GOLD analysis project Ga0116229, IMG submission 87313) | Host-associated microbial communities from peat moss isolated from Minnesota, USA - S1T2_Fc - Sphagnum magellanicum MG | ecosystem: Host-associated > Plants > Peat moss > Unclassified... | reverse complement strand
CAGCGCCGCTTACGTCCCCGGCACCGGCCTCGAAATCAGCAATGGCGCCAGGACCGTGATGCTGGACCTCCCGGACGCCCCGCAACTCGGCGTGATCCAGGACGGCGCCGACACGGACATCACCACCGGCACCAACTACGCCCCGAACCTGACCGGCACGACGCCACTCGTGTCGACGACGGACGAATCCACGGCCAAACCCTTTGCCAATTTGTCCGTGACCGACGCGAATGTGGGTGCTTCCGAAACCGTGACGGTGACCTTGTCCAACGCCGCCAACGGCGTCCTCTCCGGCACCGGCCTGACCGCCAAGGGCAATGGCGTGTATGCGCTGACCGCCGGCAGCCCGGCCGCCGTGACGGCGGAACTGGAAAACCTGGTGTTCACCCCCACCGCGCATCAGGTGCCGCCGGGGTCACCCGTGACCACCGGCGTGACCCTGTCCGTTTCCAATAACGGCGGTCCCGCCGTCATCAGCACCTCCAGCATCAAGGCCACCGCCGTCAACGACGCCCCCAGCATCACCGGCGCGGTGGCCGGGCAGACCACGCCGGCCGGCACGGCGATAAAACCTTTCAGCGGCGTACAAATATCCGACGTTGACGTGAGCGTGACCGACAGCCTGACAATTAAGCTGACAAAGAACGGCTTGGCCACCGATGCGGATGGCACGCTTTCCGGCACCGGGCTGAGCAAGACCGGCACGGGCACGTACACCCTGGCCGCCGCCACGCCGGCGGCACTTTCCGCCGAGGTGAAGGCGCTGCTCTTCACCCCGGCCGCCGGCACCAGTGCCGTGACCACCGGCTTTACCCTGACTGCCAGCCAGACCGCCGGCGGCAGCACGGTGACCGCCACCAACAGCGCCACCACCGTCACCGTCACCGGCACCAATTACATCTACGGTCCGATTTACGGCAACGGCGTCATCCAGGGCACTTCGGGAACGGATGTGATCACCGCCTATCAATATTACAACACGATCTATGACAATGGCGGGAATGACACAGTGTATGCCGGCCAGGGCAACGCCACGGTCAACACCAGCTCTGGCAATGTCACCGTCAATCTCGGCGGCTATTACAATACGGTGAGCGGCGGCGACGGCAATGATTCCGTCTCCGGCGCGCTGGGCAACACCGCGATATCGCTCGGCAACGGCAATGACACGATTTCCGTCGGCGGGTATTACGATACGGTCACGCTGGGCAACGGCAACGACACCATCACCGGCCCGCAAGGCAACGCGACGGTAACCGTCGGCACCGGGGCGGACGACATCACGCTCGGCGGTTACAACAATATCGTGCACGCCGGGTCCACCACCGGGACGGATATCATCAACGCCGGTCTCGGAAATTCAACGGTGATCGGCGGCAACGGCAATTTCAGCGTCACCATCAGCGGCGATAGCGACAATGTCACGCTGGGCAACGGCACCGACCTGGTGACCGGCATGCAAGGCCTGGCGAAAATCACCACCGGGTCAGGCAATGACACGATCGTGCTGGGCGGCTATGGCAGCACGGTGAATGCCGGCGGCGGGATGAATTTCATCACCGGCGGGGCGGGCAATGATACGTTCTACCTGCCCACGGCCGGCGCCGGGCTCGACACGATCAGCAATTTTTCGCTGACCAACGGCGATGTTCTGAATCTGACGGCGGCGCTCACTGCGAGCGGCTGGAATTTTCAGGCGAGCTCGCTTGGCAATTACCTGAAAGTGACGGAGGTGGGCAACAACGCCATGATCGGCATCGCCGTTGGCGGCAACACCACCAACATCGCCGAACTGGTCGGCGCCAACCTGACGCTGACCAAGCTGCTGCCGCACATCGTGACCTAGAGCAACATCCGATCAGGTTGAATCGTAGATTCAACCTGATCGGATAAAGTTGCTCGCCAAACTATAAGCTAGAGCGTTCCCGATTGATCGGAAAACGCTCTAACGGGACCAGCCGCCGTTCTTCATCGTGGAGACCAGCTTGGCACGGAAATTGGCAGCTGCTTCCTGAATCGTCACACGACTTGCGGACTTGGCACGCAATAGGGTTTCCAATGCATGGTAGGCATCGCGTGCGGCCCGGTGCCGGGCGCCCGGCCCGGCGAAATAGTTGCACAGCGAATAAGGGTTGTGGCGGTGAAGAAAGCTCAATATCGGTTCATGCGAGCGCATAAACTCAAAGGAGCGTATCCAGTTTGTGTGCAGCGCGTAGGCACCGAGCAAGGTTTCCGGCGTTTTCGATGCCTGGCGCGGCCGGTAGTTCCGCAGCCAGTCTACCAGCGCTCCACCGGCCATCGGCGGCGCCACCACATAGCCCTGAACATGGCGCACGCCCACCATCCGCAGCGCATCCAGCACCGGCTCATCCTCGACACCCTCGACGATGAGCTTGATGCCCATGGCGGCGGTCAGGGTCTGCATGACCGAGATAAAGATCAGGTCGTCCGGCTGCTCTCGCAGGCCGGCGAGGAAGGCACGGTCGAGCTTGACGACATCGAACGGGAGTTCGCGGATTTTCAGGATGGATGAATACCCGGCGCCGAGATCATCAAGTGCCGCGCGCACCCCAAGGGCGCGTACCGCCTTGATCTGCGCCGCGGCGCGCCTGAGGTCCAGAAAGTCGTGGGTTTCGAGGATTTCAAGGACCAGGCGGCGTGGCTGGATGCCGGTTCTGGCCAGTTTCTTTTTGATATATGGCAGGGTGCTATCCAACAGGAGCACCTGCGCGTCCAGATTGACTGAGACATTAAGCGCGAGGTTCTCCTTATCGAGTTCGACGAGTTGGCCCAGGCTTGCGTCGAGGACTTGGCGGAACAGCAGACAGCGGTCATCCGACGTGAGGTCCGGCAGAAAGTTCCAGGGTTGTAAGAGTTTGTCGCCGTCACGGAGCCTTGCCAGGGCCTCCACCGCGATGATCTTCTCGTCATCGAGGTTCAGCACCGGCTGGAAATGGACTTCCACGGCACCCTTCTGGAGAAGGCGGCGACGATGGTACTGATCGTCGTTTTCGAGGCTGGGATCCTGGTACAGCCGCCAGAACCGGCCAGACTCTCCCTTGGCGGCCTTCGCCGCGTAGACGGCCATGTCCGCATGGCGGACCAGCAGGTCCGGCACCACATTGTCGAGCGGGAAAAGGGTAAAACCAGCGGAAAGAGAGATGCTGACCGCATGGCCGTTCGTTAGACTCACTGGTTCGCTTACGGCATCGCGCAACCGGCCGCATAATTCCTCGACCGCATCGGGCCATGGCGCAGGCGCTACGGCCGGGCCTTCGAGGATCAGGGCAAATTCGTCGCCGCCGAGGCGGGCGATGAAATCCGTCTCCCGTAGTATGGCCTGAATGCGGTGCCCGATGACCCGCAGCACATGGTCGCCGGCTGCGTGGCCCCAATGGTCGTTGATCTGCTTGAAATCGTCGAGATCGATCATGGCAACGGTGAAATCCGCTCCAGACTTGACCGCTCGCTGCAGGCGTTCCTGGAAGGCGAGGCGGTTGGGGAGCTCGGTGAGGCTGTCCTGCCGTGCGAGGTGGCTCTGCGCCTCGCGTTCGCGGCGAAGGGCAGCTTTCAGGTCCAGCTCGTCGAGCGCATGGCCGACCAGCGCGGCCATGCGCTCGAGGAGCTGGATCAGCTCATCGTCGAAATAATGCTCTTCGCCCGCGCTGACACTCATCACCGCCCAGGGTTTGCCGCCGCGGCGGATGATCAGTGCAGCGATCGATCTGAAGCCGATCTTGCGAGCCAAGGGATAGGTAGGCGCGAAGCGCGGGTTGCTGAAATATTCGTTGGCAATCGTGGTTTTGCCGGCTTCCCATGCTTCCAGCGTTAACGGCCGTTCCTGCTGCCCTTTCACATAGGGGAAGCTCACTTTGCGCAGCGCGCGGGCGTACCGAATCGCGGCGGCGGCGATGTGCCGGTAGCGGTTATCGGCACCAACAATGCCGACGCCGGCCGCGACGAATAGGCCGCTTGCGACCAGCGTGTCGCAGAGCTGGCGGAAAAGACGGCTCTCGGACCGGGTGGAGAGCAGATGATCGGCGCCATTGAACAGGGTCTGGTACAGGCGCTGGGCGCGTTGCAAAGCAGCATGTTTTTCGCGGTTTTCAAGGGCATTCCCGATCAGCGCCGCCATTAACTCCAGGACGTCAGGTGTCCAGACGCTGGAGAAGAAGCTTTGGACGTTGCTATACATGACCAGGAGGCTCTGATGCCCAGCCCGGCCGCGCAGCGGCACCGCGGCGGCGGAGCGGTAGTTCAAATGCGCCGTGCCCTGTTGCCAGATCGAGACAGTTGGGTCGCTGGTCCTGTCATCGACGATCTCCGGCTGGCCTGAGCGCCATGCGCGGCCTGCCGGACCGCCGCTATACGGGCCGTGGATAACGTTCATCAGCCTAATGCTATCCGCTTGTTCGGTAGCGAATTTCCCGGACCAGGCCAACGGCGTCACGCTGCCGTCAGCGTCCGGCTCGGCGATCCAGCTGGCTTCGATTTCCGGGACTTCGTGCATGGCCTGCATCACGCCCTGCATCATTGAGACCGGGCTCATTTCAGCGGTCAGAATCTGGTTCAGCCGAAGCAGGAACTGCCACGGATCAGTCTTAGCTGCGACGCTTAAGCCGCCGGGCACGACTGTTTTGCCCATAAACATGTTATGAATTTGCCACTTTGTAGCGGACCCCGGTTAGAGATTTCAATCGCATCGTAACAGAAGTTATAAGATTTTCAAGTTAAAGTAGATATTTTCCGCAACGAAAACTGCTCCCGCGCGGTGTTTTACGAGACTCGATCCATGCCGCGAGATCATTCGACGGTGGTCGATTTTGCGAGATTGGGCCGCTAGCATCACAGTTGCATGTTTGATTTGAATGGCGCTTCAGAAAACGATGCGGGCGGCAATGCGGCGGACGTCTCGGCGCTGGTGGCGGAGCCGCTGCAACTGCCGATCGGCCCAGCGACGGTGTTGACAGCGGCCAGTACCGCCATCAGCCACCTGGCGCCGGGTGAGGCGACGCAGTTCATTCTGGTGATCAGCCAGAATGTGGACATTAACACCGCTGGCGGGACGCCGACTTTGGCGCTGAGCAATGGCGGGACCGCCACCTATAACGCGGCGCTGACCGCGGTTGTGGCCTCGGATGGGCCAGACTCGGTCGGGCAGATCATGTTCGATTATACCGGCGGGTGGATTGCCGCCGGCATCCGTACCCGGAAACGGTGTGGCCTGTGCAAGTAAGCGCCGGCGCGTTTGAACCAGACGTGCCGCGGCGGCCGCTATATCTCTCGCCGGAACATGCGGTGTTTTACGATGGTCCTCTGATCCCGATCAAATGTCTGATAAACGGGACATCCATCCTGCAGATGGCTTGCGATGCGGTGACGTGCTGGCACGTGGAGCTCCAGCAGCACGATGTGCTGCTCGCCGAAGGGCTGTCTTGCGAGAGTTATCTCGATACCGGGACACGGCGTTCCTTTGTCAATGGCGGCTCCCTTGTGCAGATGCACGCGGATTTCGCCGGCGGGACGGATTGCGGCATTATCTAATGTTTGCCGAAAACGAAGGTCTTCCGCCGAGCCGCCATTTTGACCCAGCCTGGTATCGGGCGCGCCATAGCATCAAACTCACGGCGTCACCTGTGGTGCATTACCTCATGCACCGCCGCACGCAGCGATTCAGCCCGCTTTCATCCAGCCAACTGCCGCGATGACACCGCCACCAGCCCCGCCGCCGGCCCAGCCCCCCGCGCCCATCGAACCGGCCGCTGGCGTTCTCTCGCCCTCCGTGATTCATGAATAAAGCTCAATAATCATCGCGCCCGAAACTCCTCCCCTTTTTTTGCGCCGCGCCTCGCATACCTACGAATCAAACGAAGGGTAAGGCTACATTATGTGCATCGTGGGTTTTTCGGTCACCGTCAACGGACACGTGGAAAGGCTTGAGCTCGATTCGCGCACCACCCTGCTTGATGCATTGCGTGAACACCTCCTGCTTACCGGCTCGAAGAAAGGTTGCGACCACGGCCAATGCGGGGCCTGCACGGTGCTGGTGAACGGACGGCGGATCAATTCCTGCCTGACCCTCGCGGTGATGCATGACGGGGATGATATTGCGACCATCGAAGGCTTTGCCGATAATGGCCGCATGAGCGCTATGCAGAGCGCCTTTGTGGAACATGACGGTTTCCAATGCGGCTACTGTACGCCCGGGCAAATCTGTTCCGCTATCGGCATGTTGAACGAGGCCGGGGCCGGCATGCCAAGCCATGTTACCGCCGCTCTGGATGGGGGCGTATCGCTGACCGATGAAGAAATCCGCGAGCGCATGAGCGGCAATCTATGCCGCTGCGCCGCCTACCCGAACATTGTCGCGGCAATCGCCCAGACGGCCGGTCGCGCGCCATGAAGGAATTCACTTATAGCCGCGCAACCGGGCCCGAAGCGGCTTCGCGGGACGCCGGTGCACCGGGCGCAAAGTTTATCGCGGGCGGCACTAATCTACTCGATCTCATGAAACTGCAGATCGAAACGCCGGCGCATCTGATCGATATCAACCATACCGGGCTGGAAACAATCGAAGACACGCCGGAAGGGGGATTGCGGATTGGCGCTCTTGTCCGCAACAGCGATCTCGCGGCGGATAGCCGCGTGCGGATGCGGTATGAGGTGCTGAGCCGGGCACTTCTGTCGGGCGCTTCTGCGCAGCTGCGCAACAAGGCGACCACCGGCGGCAATTTGCTGCAGCGGACGCGCTGCTATTATTTCTACGACACCACCAAACCCTGCAACAAGCGGACCCCCGGTACAGGCTGCGCGGCGCTGGGAGGGTTCAACCGTGTGCACGCGATTCTTGGTGTCAGTGATCACTGCATCGCGTCCCACCCCTCCGACATGGCGGTGGCGATGCTGGTACTTGATGCGAAGATTGAGACAATCAAACCACAAGGCGAGATGCGCCGCTTTGCGCTGGCGGAACTGCATCGGCTTCCCGGCGACACACCAGATATCGAAACGACGCTGGCGCAAGGCGAGATGATCACCGCCGTCGTGCTGCCGCCCGCGCCGCCTGGCAAACAGATATACCGGAAAGTACGGGACCGCGCGTCCTACGCTTTCGCTTTGGTTTCGGTGGCCGCGATTATCGATATCGCGCATGATTCCATAAAATCCGCGCGCTTTGCTTTTGGTGGGCTGGCGCCGAAGCCCTGGCGCGATGAAGCGGCAGAGGCGGCGTTGACCGATGCGCCGGCAACCGACAAGACCGCGCTGGATTTCGGCGACACAATTCTGGAAAACGCCAAGGGCCATGGCGGCAATGATTTCAAAATTCCGCTCACACGGCGCACCGTGCGCGCCGTTCTGGCGCAAGGCGCCTGAAAGGAGCAAAAATGGAATTCAACACGCCCGAGGCCGAGACACCAATTGATGAAGGCCGGCTCGTCGGCAAACCGCTTGACCGTGTGGACGGCCCGCTGAAAGTTCAGGGTGCCGCGCCCTATGCTTATGAAATTAACGAAGGCGGCAAGGCAGCTTATGGCTTTCTGCTTACGGCCGGCAGCGGCAAGGGCAGAATCACATCCATCGATACGGCCAAGGCGGAAGCAGCACCCGGCGTGCTACTGGTCTGGACGTACAAGAACGCCCCGAAGCAGGCGGACCCATCCCCGCAAACCGTCCCGCAAATGCGCAGCGCCGAAATTGCCCATAACGGCGAAGCAGTCGCCCTGGTTGTCGCGGAAAATTTTGAACAGGCCCGCGCCGGCACACTGCTGATCGACGTAACTTACGAATCAGCCGATGCCGCCTACGTCCTTTCCGAACACACCGCCACCGCAAAAAAGCCGCCGGAAGGCATGTTCAAACCGGATTCCGGCGCCGGCGATTTCGCTTCGGGTTTTGCCGAAGCCCCGGTACAGCTGGATGTGACATATACCACGCCCGAGCAAAGCCAGGCGATGATGGAACCCCACGCCTCTCACGCCTATTGGGACGGTGACGAGCTGATCATCCACACCGCCAACCAGATGCTCAACCCCGCGCAAAAAACCATCGCCGCGACGCTGCAGATTCCGCCGGAAAAAGTGCGCGTGCTGGCGCATTATGTCGGCGGCGGCTTCGGCTCCAAGCTGAAGGTTTTTGGTGATGCGATTCTCGCCGCTCTTGCGGCGAAGGAACTGCAACGGCCGGTCAAAATCGCCCTCACGCGGCAGCAGATTTTCAACCACACCACCCACCGCACCGCGACCATCCAGCGCCTGCGCCTGGGCGCGGACAGGACCGGGAAACTCACCGCACTCGCGCACGAAACCTTTGTCAGCAACCTGCCCGGCAAAACATTTTTCGAGCCTGTCGGTCTCGCCACCACCATGTTGTACGCAGCACCCAATCGCAAAATCACCCATCGCATGGCGGAACTCGATCTGCCCGAAGCCGCATCCATGCGCGCCCCCGGCGAAGCGGTCGGCATGTTGGCGCTGGAATGCGCGATGGATGAGCTGGCGATCAAGCTGGACATGGACCCGATCGAGCTGCGCATCCGAAATGAACCGTCGCAAAACCCGGAAGACGGCACGCCCTATTCCGCGCGCAAGCTGGTGGAGTGCATGAAAGAAGGCGCGCGTCTCTTTGGCTGGGACAAACGGAATAAAAAACCAGGCCAGCGGCGGAGCAAAAATTTTCTCATCGGCATCGGCATGGCCGCGGCCGCGCGCGGCAATCTGCTGCAACCTTCAAAAGCCGAACTTCATTTGTCGCCAGATGGCCGGCTCAGGGTCCGCACGGCAATGACGGATATCGGCACCGGCACCTACACCATCCTCACGCAGATCGCGGGCGAAATGCTGGGGCTGGAAATGGAAGAAGTGGACGTTGCCATCGGCGACACTGATTTTCCGGAAGCGGCCGGCTCCGGCGGGTCCTGGGGCGCCTCCAGCGCCGGCTCGTCGGTCTTCCACGCGGCGCAAGCGTTGCGCACAAAGCTCGCCGCCGCCGCCGGCTTCGAACCATCCGAATCCAGCTTCGCCGGTGGTTTAATCCGCGCCGGCAACAAATCCCGCCGCATCGCCGAACTTGCCGGTGCGGAGGGCATGACAGCCGAAGGCGAGGTAAAGCCCGGCGCGCTGGAAGATGCCTACACCCAGGCCGGTTACGGCGCGCATTTCGCCGAAGTGGGCGTGGATATCGACACTGGCGAAATCCGCATCCGCCGCATGCTGGGCGTGTTCGCCGCCGGGCGCATCCTCAACCTCAAAACCGCCCGCAGCCAGGCCATCGGCGGCATGGTGTTCGGCGTCGGCGCCGCACTCATGGAACACGCGGTGGTCGACAAACGCCACGGCTATTTCGTCAACCATGATTTCGCGGAATACCATATTCCGGTCCATGCCGACATTCCGGACATCGACGCGATTTATCTGCCGGAGCTGGATGACAAAGCAAATCCATTAAAAACAAAAGGGGTGGGTGAACTCGGCATCTCCGGCGCCGGAGCTGCCATCGCCAACGCCGTCTACAACGCCTGCGGCGTGCGAATTCGCGACTATCCGCTCACACTAGACAGAGTCATTCAAGGGATGGACGCTCTTTAGCCGCCCGGCTTCAGCACAATCATGCTGGCGGCCGCCGGGTCGGCGGGCAAGGTGATGTTCTGCCCATCGCGCCAGCGCCCAAGAAAATCCGCGGCGTGCCGGCTGAAAAAATTGCCGGATTCCCCAGGCGCGATCACAAATTGGCTGGCGTCCAAATCAGACAAGTCGAACACCGCACGGAACTCCGGACCATGGACAGCGGTGAAGTCGGTCGGGCTCGGATCGACTAAATAAAATCCGGCGGCATCGATGGTCGTCCCATCGCCCGAAACCGGGATCGCGAACCGGCCGAATCGCCCAATGACCGGCAGCAACCCCAGGATCGGGTGGGCGAAGCTGGCCCGGTGGGCCGCCGACCAACGCCAGGCCGACGGGTCATCCCCATACGCCGCCGAGAGTGCCGCAAACGCGGTCTCCAGCGACGCATGCAGAGCATCGTCACAATCCCCGCCACACCACATGTCCAGCTGCGCCGGCGCCGCGTCCTGCCCAAGCAGCGAGGGTACAAAATCATCAACAACAGGAGCGGTT
>Ga0116229_10016037_pt1 | contig 10116 bp, 10 predicted proteins | sample S1TSphgellanicum_3_FD_87313 | JGI IMG/M metagenome (GOLD analysis project Ga0116229, IMG submission 87313) | Host-associated microbial communities from peat moss isolated from Minnesota, USA - S1T2_Fc - Sphagnum magellanicum MG | ecosystem: Host-associated > Plants > Peat moss > Unclassified... | reverse complement strand
CGGCGTGCCCCCCGATGGCCCCCGAGCCCGCACTCGCGGGCTCCGTTGGCTGGTGCGAACCGTTTGGGGACGGACTTGTTGTCCGAAACGGCCGCAGACGCGATGGTGCGCTGGCCGGTACACTGCGAGGATGGGTTGGCAAGGACGGTTTTTCGAGGACTTCGTGGTGGGCGACCGCTATCGGCATCCGCTCGGGCGCTCGATCACGGAGACCGACAACATTTGGTTCACGTTGCTCACGCAGAACACGAACCCGATTCATTTCGACAAAGTGTATGCCGAGCGGACCGCGTTCAAGAAGCCGCTCGTCAATAGTTGCCTGACGCTCTCGCTCGTGACGGGTCAGTCGGTCACCGACCTGAGTCAGAACGCGCTCGCAAATCTCGCGTGGACCGACATCACGCTCCCGCATCCGGTGTTCGAAGGCGACACGATTCACTCGCGAAGCGTGGTCCTCTCCGTGCGCGAATCGCGGACGCGGCACGACGTCGGCATCGTCGAGGTCGAGACCGAAGGGTTCAATCAAGACGACGTGGTGGTGATCGCGTACAAGCGCACGTTCATGGTGTATCGGCGCGGCTTCGGGCCGGACGCGGGTGCGTAACGCGTGACGGAGCGGGTACCGCTTCCGCTCGACGGCATCACCGTCGTCTCGCTGGAGCAGGCCGTCGCCGCACCGTTCGCAACGCGTCAGCTCGCCGATATGGGCGCGCGCGTCATCAAGATCGAGCGTCCCGACGGCGGCGATTTCGCGCGCGGATACGATGCGAGCGTGCGCGGCTATTCGTCGTTTTTCGTCTGGCTCAATCGCTCGAAAGAGAGCGTCGCGCTCGATCTCAAAACGCCGGACGGGCTGCGGATTCTCGAGCGCTTGATCGGCCGCGCCGACGTGTTCGTACAGAATCTCGCGCCGGGCGCCGCCGACCGTCTCGGGCTCGATGCGGCATCGCTGCGCGCGCGCGACGCGCGACTCGTCGTGTGCAACGTATCGGGATACGGACCGGGCGGACCGTTTCGCGATAAGCGCGCGTACGATTTACTGGTGCAAGCGGAAGCGGCGGTTCCCGCGATTACCGGAACGCCCGACACCCCTTCGAAAGTGGGCTTTTCCGTCGCGGACATCTCGGCCGGGATGTACGCGTTCTCGAGTATCTTGCTCGCGCTCTTCGCACGCGAGCGCGACGGCGTGGGCGCGACGCTCGACGTATCGCTGTTCGATTCCATCGCCGAGTGGATGTCGGCGCCGGCGTACTTCACGCGGTATAGCGGGCGCGAGCCGACGCGCGCCGGTTTACATCACGCGACGATCGCGCCGTACGGTCCGGTACGATGCGCCGACGGATACGACGTGATCGTCGCGATCCAGAATCGGCGCGAGTGGGAGCGTTTCTGTGCGCGCGTCTTGCGCGACGCGAGCCTCAGCGCGGATCCGCGCTTTTCGACCGTGGCGGCGCGCGTGGAACATCGTGCGGAACTCGACGCGCTCGTCGGTGCGGCGTGCGTGATGCGGACGCGTGACGAACTCGAGCGCGAACTCGACGACGCCGAGATCGCGCACGCGCGCGCGAACGACGTCTCCGCGTTCGTCGCGCATCCACAACTCGCGGCGCGCGAGCGATGGCGCGAGGTCGAGAGCGAGGTGGGGCCGCTCGAGGCGCTGCTTCCGCCATTTTTCGGTCTCGGCGAGCCGCGTATGGATCCGATCCCCGCGCTCGGCGAGCACACGGCGCGCGTGCTGGCCGAACTGGGCTTCGACCTAGGCTAGACGCACTTCGTCGACGGCGGCCTCCGTGCGCGCCCAAATCTCGGCGGCCATCGGCTCGCGCGACTCTTCGAGGATGTGGCCCACGAGACCGACCGCGCGCGCCATCACGCCGAGTCCGCGTGCGATGCGCCACGGAATCTGCAGTTCGCTCGCGAGCGCGCCGATCGCGCCCGTCGCATTGAGCGGTAGGATTTTGCCCGTCGCGGCTTCCGCCTCGCGTCGCACGGCTTCCATCAGCGCGACGTATCGGCCGCGCAAACCATGCTCTTCCGCGATCGCGAAGAGGCGGGGCGTACGCGGATCGTTCGGCTTGTGAACCGGATGGCCGAGGCCCGCGATGCTCGCGCGGCGCGCGCGATGGTCGGCGACGATCGTGCGTGCGATCTCGTCGAGATCGGCGTCGGCCGGCGCGTTCGCGAGCGACTCTTGCAGATAGCGCGCCGACCCTTCGATCGTGCCGACGAACACGGTGCCGAGGCCGCAGAGGCCGGCGGCGACGGCGGCTTGCAGCGACTCCGGTGCGCCGAGGTAGGTCATACGCGCGGCGATCGCACTCGGCGTCATGCCGTGTTCCACGAGCGTGACGAGGAGCGAGTTGAAGACGACGGCCTCATCCGCATTCGGGAGCCGGCCCGTGAGTTCGAGGAACGCCATCCCTCCGAAATCGACTTTCCCGAGCAGGTCGTTCGGCAGGTCGAAGCCGCGAACGACGATATGGTCGGCATCGCTCCAACCCAGTTCGCTCTTCATCGGGCGGCCCGTTCTCATAGCGGCGCCAAGCCCGTCGTACGGCCGCCGTCGACGTTGATCGTTTGCCCCGTCACGAACGACGAATCGTCCGACGCGAGGAAGAGCGCGACCGACGCGATCTCCTCGGGTTGCGCCGTGCGATGCAGCGGCGTCGCGGCGATGATACGGTCGCGAACTTTTTCGGGGAGTACCGCCGTCATCGGCGTCTCGACGAATCCCGGCGCGATCGCGTTGACGCGCACGTTGTCGCGGCCGAACTCGAGCGCGAGCGTGCGCGTCAGGCCGATCACGCCGGCCTTCGATGCGGAATAATTCGCCTGGCCGACGTTGCCGTACGCGGAGCGCGAGGAAACGAGTACGATGCTGCCGTGGCCCTGTGCCGACATCACGAGCGCGACGGCGCGTGCCACCACGAACGACCCCGTGAGATTGACGCGCAAGACGGCATCCCACTGGTCGAGCGTCATCTTTGCCGCGAGCGCGTCGCGGGTGATGCCGGCGAAGTGCACGAGGGCATCGACGGATCCGAAGTGCTCGCGCGCTTGGGCGACCGCAGCGGTAACGGCGGCTTCGTCGGTGACGTCGGCACCGAGTGCGAGCACGCGATCGTCGCCTGCCGCCTCGCGGACGCGATCCGCATCGACGTCGAGCGCGGCCACGCTCGCACCCGCGGCCGTAAAGGCGCGCACGGCGGCACGCCCGATGCCGCTCGCCGCTCCGGTGATGAGCGCGACGCGGCCGTTCAATCGTTCGTTTTGCATCTGCCGACGATTGTACGGTCGGGGTTCCGAAACCGTCTGCGTTCGTATCGGACAAGCGCGCGGCGGAATTTCCGGCCGTTTGGGCCAAAGCGCGCCGACGGGCGAACTGCTACGCTCGAGCTAGTGAGCGACGTATGAGCACCACGACCAAGACCTTCACGCGCCCGATGTTGCCGGAGGGCATGCTTCGCGGCAAGACGGCAATCGTGACGGGCGGCGGCACCGGCCTGGGTAAGGGCATGGCCCTCGAATACGCACGTCTTGGAGCGAACGTCGCGATCGCGGGGCGGCGCGAGGACGTGCTCGCCGAGGCGGAAGCCGAGATCGGGCGACACGGCGGCGGGACGCTCGCGATGCGCACCGACGTGCGCAAACCGGAAGACGTGGACGCGTTCGTCGAAGCGGTCCTCGCAAAGTTCGGCGGCGTCGATATCTTGGTGAACAACGCGGCCGGTAACTTCGTGGTACCGTCGATCGACCTGACGCCGAACGGCTGGCGCGCCGTCATCGACATCGTGCTCAACGGCACGTGGTTTTTCAGTCAACGGTGCGCGAAAGCGATGATCGCATCCGGGAACGGTGGCTCGATCGTCAACATCGGCGCTACCTATGCGTGGACCGGAAATCCGTTGACCGTGCACTCCGCGGCCGCGAAAGCCGGCGTGCTCGCGATGACGCAGACGCTCGCGGTCGAGTGGGCGCCGCACGGCATTCGCGTGAACATGATCGCACCGGGGCCCATCGCCGAGACCGGCGCCGTGACGCAGCTCTTCAACTCTCCGGAAAAAGCGCAGCGCGTGATCGACGGCGTTCCGCTCAGGCGTCTCGGTGAAGTCGAAGAGGTCGCGAACGTCGCGGCGTATCTCGTGAGCGATTTCGCCGCGTACGTGTCCGGCGCGTGTATCGTGATCGACGGAGGCCGTTGGCTTGGAAAGGGCGCGTTCGCGCAGTGAGCGCGGAGCCGCATACGCTCGCCGAGTTGATCGCCGCACACGCGCGCGAAACTCCCGCGCGGATGGCGCTCGCCATCGACGGTGCGGAACTGACGTTCGCCGAACTCGACGCCGCGATCGAGCGCACGGCCGACGCATTGTTCGCGGCGGGCATTCGCCACGGCGATCGCGTCGCGCTGATGCTCGGCAACTCGCTACCGTTCGTGACGGCGTTCTACGGCGCGATGCGTATCGGAGCGGTCGCCGTCGCCCTCAATCCGATGTATCGCGACCGCGAGGTCGGAACGATTCTCGAGGATTCCGAACCGGCGCTCGCCATCGTGCAAAGCGAGCTTTGGCCACAAGCCGCGGCGTCGTTCCTCGCATCGCCCGTTCCGTCGCTCGTGTTTACCGAAGGCGATCCGCCCGTCGCCGACGCGCGCATGAGGTCGTGGGCGACGTTTCTTGCGGCCGGCGTGCCGCGCGGTGCCGCGGCGCGCACGCCGGAACCGAACGATCTCGCGCTCCTCTGCTATACGTCGGGAACGACGGGTCGCCCGAAAGGCGCGATGCACTCGCACGCGACGCTCCTCGCGAATTGTCGCCAGGCCGGTACGCAATTGCGGCGTCACCCCGGTTCCGAAGATCGCGTGCTCGTGTCGGTGCCGCTCGGGCATCTCTACGGCTTGCAGAGCGGCATCAATGGCTTGTTTCGCGTGGGCGGAAGTTGCGTCGTCTTGCGTCGCTTCGACGCGACCGCCACGCTACGCGCGATCGAAGACTATCGGTGCACGTACATGCTCGGCGCGCCCGCGATGTTCGGCAAGTGGCTGGAGGTGCTCGAGCACGAACGCTTCGACCTCACGTCGTTGCGCGTCGTCACGACCGGTACGGCATCGCTTGCGGCGAGCGTTCTGGATCGTTTCGTCGCGATCGCGAACGTCGCGATCAGCGAGAGTTACGGTCTCACCGAGGCGGGCCCCACGACGCACAGCAATTCGAACGGCCCCGTCGATAAGATCGGCTCGGTCGGACCGCCCGCGCCGCTGGTCGATTCGCGGCTGGTCGGCCCCGATGGGCGGGACGTCGCGCCGGGTGAACCCGGTGAGATCGCCGTGCGCAGCCCGAGCCTGATGCTCGGCTACTGGCGCAACCAGCAGGCGACCGACGATACGATCCGCGACGGCTGGCTCTTCACCGGCGACGTTGCGACCATCGACGCCGACGGCTACTACACGATCGTCGACCGCCTCAAGGACATGATCTCCGCGGGCGGTTACAAGATCTGGCCGCGCGAGATCGAGGACATGCTGGCGAGCCATCCCGCCGTCTCGGAAGTCGCGGTCGTCGGCATGCCCGACGACGACTTGGGCGAACGCCCGGCGGCCTTCGTCGTCGCCCGCCCGGGCGCGACCGTCAGCGCCGCGGACCTCCTGGCCTTCGCAAGCGAGAACCTGGCCGCGTACAAACGTCCCGCGCACATCGAAATCGTCACCGACTTGCCGCGCCTCACCACCGGCAAGGTGCTGCGCCGCGACCTGCGTGACCGCGCGAAGTTGCTCGCGCCCCGCTAGCGGTCGCGGCTGTTCCCTTGCGGCGAAGGGCCGCCGCGGTCGTGCTTCTCGATCACTTTGAGGTCGAGTTCGATGCCATTTTCACCACCGCAGACACCGCTTGCCGGGCCGCAATCGTGGTTTCATGCTCCGGTCCCAGATTGCTTTCCCAAATCGCCAGCGCGCGTTCGAACAGCGGCTGCGCCTGGGCGTAGCGCCCTTGCCCGCACAGGAGTTCGGCTAGACTGGTCAGCGTCTGCGCGACGTAGAGGTGATCGGGACCCAACGCCTGCTGCCGGATCGCGAGCGCACGCTCGTAGAGCGACTGCGCCTCGGCATAGCGCCCTTGCGCGTCAAACAAGAGCGCCAGGTTGTTGACCGTCGTCGCGACGGATGCGTGATCGGGCCCCAACATCTTCTCGGAGATCGCCAAAACGCGCTCGTATAGCGGCTGAAGCTCGGCGAAGCGCCCTTGCGCGTCTAACACAAGGGCGAGGTTCTTGAGGCTCTGAGCAACGTCGAGGTGCTCGGGGCCGAACGCCTCTTCACGAATCGCCAGCGCGCGCTCGTGCATCGGCTGCGCTTCGGCGTAGCGCCCCTGCACGTACAAGATAAAGCCCAGGTCGTTGAGGCTCTGCGCATCGTCGGGATGATCGGGCATGGGGTCCTCCGACGGTCATAGCTTCTGAGCTTAGCGATCTCGAGCCTCGCGGCGTCGTGCCTTCGGTCGAAACGCGTCGCAGCCCCCGGATGACCGCTGCACCAAGCGGATAGTCCGGCCTGCCCGGCCGCGCTACGATAGCGGACATGAGCGGTACGACGATTTCCGTCCGCGCGTCCGACGGCGCGGGCACTTTCGATGCGTTTCTGGCCTTGCCGGCGAGCGGTTCCGGTCCCGGGCTCGTCCTGTGCCAGGAAATCTTCGGCGTCAATGCCGTGATGCGCGACCTCGCGGCGTTCTACGCGGAAGAAGGCTATGTGGTCGTCGTCCCGGACCTGTTCTGGCGCCTCGAGCCGCACGTCGATCTCGGGTATACCGAAGCCGATTTCAAGCGCGCCTTCGGCTACTTCGAGCGTTTCGACGCCGGGCTCGGCGTCAGCGACATCGGCGCCACGATCGCCGCGCTGCGCGCACATCCCGCGTGTACCGGGGGCGTCGGCGTGCTCGGTTTCTGTCTCGGCGGAAAGCTCGCGTACCTCGCGGCGGCGCGAACCGACGTCGACGCCGCCGTCGGCTACTACGGCGTCGGTATCGAGCAGGCGCTCGAAGAGAGCGCGTCCATCAGCTGCCCGCTCGTCCTGCACATCGCGGCGAACGACGGTTTCTGCCCGCCCGCGGCGCAGACGGCGATCGTCGCCGCGCTCGCGGATAAACCGAACGTCAAGACTTACGTATATCCCGGCGTCGATCACGCGTTCGCCCGCGCCGGCGGCGACCACTACGACGCATCCGCCGCGCAGATGGCGGCCACGCGCACGCTCGCGGTGTTGCGCAAAGCGCTCGGCCCCGACTACGATCTGAGCGCGATCGCCGACCATCACTTCGCGCTCGAATTCGCCACGCGCGATCCCGACGCCACGATGGCGACGATGGTCCCCGAACCGTACGTCAATCACGTGCCGACGATGACGGGCGGCGTCGGGTACGCGATGCTACGCCGCTTCTACGCGAACCACTTCATCTTCAGCAATCCGGCCGATATGGCGATGATCCCCGTGTCGCGCACGGTCGGAGTCGATCGCATGGTCGACGAATTCATCCTCACGTTCACGCACGATCGCGAGATCGATTGGCTGCTGCCGGGCGTGCCGCCGACGGGAAAGAAGGTCGAGATCCCGATGCTCGCGGTGGTCGCGTTCCGCGGCGACAAACTCTTCAACGAGCACATCTATTGGGATCAGGCGAGCGTCCTGGTTCAGGTCGGCCTGCTGGATCCCGCGCTCGTGCCGGCCGTCTGCGGCGTGGAGCAAGCGCGTAAGCTCCTAGATCCCTCACTGCCGTCGAACGGCTTGATGGCGCGCTGGGCGGAAAGCGCCGCACAGCCGAGCGCCACCCAAGCGAGCGCAACAGAGCCGAGCGCTCCGCAACCCAGCGCGGCGCTGGCGTAGAGGACGTCGTCATGCGTGGAATCGATAAGCGGGTCGTCATCGTTACGGGTGGTGCGACCCACATCGGCGCGACCGTCGCGCGTGCGTTCGTCAACTATGGTGCAAGCGCGGTGCTCGTCGACATCGACGAAGCCGCCGGTCTGGCGGCGGCGCGGACGATCGGCCCCGCGGCACATTTCGTCAAGGCGGATTTGAAGAGCGATGCCGATATCGCGAGCGCCGTATCGGAGACCGTCGCGCGGTTCGGCGGCGTCGACTTTCTCGTCAACCTCGCGGCCACGTACGTTGACGACGGCTACGCCTCCACACGCGCGCAGTGGCTCGAAAGCTACGATGTGAACGTGGTCGGCGGCGTGATGATGCTGCAGGCGGTTCGGCCGCATATGGTCGCGCGCGGCGGCGGCGCCGTCGTCAACTTCGGCAGCATCAGCGCGAAGGTGGCGCAGACCGGCCGCTGGCTGTATCCCGTCAGCAAGGCCGCGATCTTGCAACTCACGCGCAACGAAGCGATGGATCTCGCGGGCGACGGCATCCGCGTGAATGCGGTGTCGCCCGGCTGGACGTGGAGCCGCGTGATCTCCGAGGTCTCCGGCGGCAACCGTGAGAAAGCGGATCGCGTCGGCGGGGAGTTCCACTTCCCGAAGCGCATCGGCGATGCGGAAGAAGTCGCCGAGGCCGTCGTCTTCCTCTGCTCGGAGCACGCCTCGTTCGTCACGGGCACCGACCTCGCCGTCGACGGCGGCTACTCCGCGATGGGCCCCGAGATGGCGGAACCCGCCATCCCAAAGCTCGCCGTCTAAGAACGCTTGAAGCGCGCGGTTTTCGAGGGCGTCTCGCCGAAACGCGAGCGGTAACTCGCGGCGAACCGGCTGAGGTGGGAGAACCCGCAATCCAGCGCGATGTTCGTGACCTGCGCGACGTCGGCCGCGCCGCCCGCGAGCAGCGACTGACGCGCCTTGTCGAGCCGGAGGTCCTTGAGATACGCCATCGGCGTCGTGTTCCGAAATTCACGGAAACCGGCGAAGAGCGTGCGGGCACTCACGCCCGCGACTTCGGCCAAGCGCTCGACGGTCACGTGCTCGCGATAGCGTTCGTGGATGTACTCCTCGGCGCGCCGGACGCAATGCGGCGCCACCCGGCCCGCGGGCCGCAAAAGTTCATCGCTGAACGAGTGGGTCTGACCGTAGAGTAGCGCGCTCAGCAACGACGCGGCGAATTGATCGCCGACGCGGTCGAACATCAACGGATGGATGCGTCCGTCGTCGTCGCGCGCAAGCGTCAGCTCGTCGATGCACAGCGCCAGTAACTTCAAGAAATATCGGGCGGAGGGACCCTCGAGCGCCAGGTTCGGATCGAAGGACAGCGGGGCGCCGAGCGCGTGGCCCAGGTGCGACGCGCAATGCTGCTCCACGAACGCCCGCTCGAAGCGCACGCAGATCTGCGCGTTGCCGGCCCGCCAGAGCATCCGCAGCGGCAGGGTGGGCGAGACGAGCGACGCGGCGCGCGGCGTCGATTCGAAGCGGACGCCGCCGCACGCGATGTCGGCGCTGCCGGCGACCGGAATTTGCACGAGAAAGAAATCGTCCAGCCGGTCCGGGTCGATCTCGACGTCGGCCCCGTACTCGAGGCGGCTCACGGAGAAATTGCCGCGCCGGATCGTGCTCATCTGGGCCCGGAGCCCGGAATCGCTGCCGCGCACGCGCAGGGAGTGCGGCTTGAAGACGCGGGCCACGTCCCGCGTCACCTGGCGCGGATCGCTCGACGAGAACAGCAGCGTTTCGGGCGTGAACAGCGCCTTCCCGAGTTCGAAGTCCTTCGGCTCCATAGGCCATCTCCCGCAACCGCGGCGAACGTCGGTCGCTGACGGGATTATACCTCTCCCCAGCGGGGCCGCCCATATCCCGGAGGCCAAGAAAGCCGTCCTCGAATCGTCAAATCGGCGTGGCGAGGAGCGTCGCGACCCGCAGGGTATCGTAGATGACCCGCTTTTCCTTGAAGCGCCAACCCTCGGCAGTGCGTACGACGAGATCCTTGTAGCACCCGGCCTGATAGACGGACGAAGTCCCATCTTGGCCCGTGTTCACCACCAGATAATTCGACTCGAGCGCGACCGTATCGGGGTCGCGCCGCTCGACCGCGAGCCCGGAGAACATGTGGCGATAGGTGTGCTCTTCGTAGATATTGGCATTGCGCAGCGACGTGACGCGATCGCGCACCATCTTCGCATTGGCGCAGTGGATGACCGG
>Ga0116229_10016033_pt1 | contig 10117 bp, 12 predicted proteins | sample S1TSphgellanicum_3_FD_87313 | JGI IMG/M metagenome (GOLD analysis project Ga0116229, IMG submission 87313) | Host-associated microbial communities from peat moss isolated from Minnesota, USA - S1T2_Fc - Sphagnum magellanicum MG | ecosystem: Host-associated > Plants > Peat moss > Unclassified... | reverse complement strand
ATCTAAATTGAAAAAGACAATGGATAGTTTCCATATAACCAGAGATATTTGACAACTCGCACTATATGTCAATCCAAACAGCATCTTTTCTCCATGGAGCCTAAAAAGCACTTTTGGAACACTAATGGGCATTTTATTTATGATATATTGGATGAAACCTTTCAATGGTAAGGCGTAATGAATCAATAAAAAATGAATAATTAAATCTTCATCTTTTTTTGACGATATAGTTATAGCTTATTATATATAAAATATTTTTTTTCCATCTTTTTCTCCCCCCCCCCCCCCTTTTGAGGTTCTTTCGTTCCCACTATAAATTGAATGGGACAAATCTCTGCATTGTTATATGAAACATATAAATGTTAAACTATTTCTATTTGTTTTTATTAACAAGAATAAAATTGATACCTTGATTTTTATTTATTCCCCATCATTGAAAAAGGTAAAACTTCTTAAATAATGAAATATTGGTTTAATCTTGTTACGATATAGTCCTTGATGAATGCAAAAAAGTTACATAGTCTCTACTTCTCTTTGAGAAAGGGGTATATCTCCATGGGTTTACCTTGGTATCATGTCCATACTATCGTATTAAATTATCTTGGTTGTTTAATTGTTGTGCATTTAATGCATACAGCTTCGGTTTTTGATTGGGCTAGTTCTATGGCCCTATACGAATTAACCATTTTTGATCTGTTTGATCCTATTCTTGATCCAATGTGGAGACAAGGTATGTTTGTTATACCATTTATGATTCATCTAGGAATAAGAAAATCTCGGGGGGGCTACAGTATTACCAAAAAAATTGTAATTAATGCAAGTCTTTGGAGTTATGAAGGTGTGGCCGCAGTGCATATTGTATTATCAGGTTTGCTTTTCTTAGCAACTATTTGGCATTGGGTCATTCGAGATTTGGAGCTATTCCGTGATGAACGCACAAGTAAACCTTGTTTGGATTTACCCAAAATCTTTGGAATTCATTTATTTCTTTTGGGAGTTCTTTGTTTTGGATTCGAAACATTCCACGTAATAGGTCTATTTGGTCCCATTATATGGGTATCAAATCCCTATGGATTGACCGGAAAAGTACAACCCGTAGTTCCAGCTTAGGGAGTCAAGGGTTTTAATCCCTTTGTTTTAGGAGGGATAGTTTCTCACCATATTGCAGCTAGTATATTAGTAGGTTTATTCCACCCTAATGTTCTTGCCCCCCAAAGATTATATAAAAGATTACATATGGGGAATGTTGAGACTGTTCTATTTAATAATATTACTGTTGTATTTTTTGCTTTTTTTTGTCGTTGTTAGAACTATGTGGTACAATTCTACAACAACTGTAGTAGAATTATTTGGTCACACCCACTATCAATGGGATCATGGATTTTCCCAACATGAAATAGGTCAAAAGATTCATTCCAGTAAAGCCGAAAATCTTAATTTATCATAGGCTTGGCCCAAAATTCCCAAAAAATTAGCTTTTTATGATTATATCAATAATAATCTAGCCAAGGGAGGAATATTCAGAGCAGGCACGATGGATAATGGAGATGGAATAGTTGTTGGGTGGTTAAGCCATGGTGTTTTTAGAGACAAAGAAGGACATGAGCTTTTCGTATATCGCATGCTTACTTTCTTTGAAACTTTTTGGGTCGTTTTAATAGATGACGAAGGAATTGTTAGGGTGGATGTTCCGTTTAAAAGAACAAAATTTAAATATAATGTTAAACAAGTAGGTGTAACTATCAAATTTTCTGGCAGTGAATTCGATGGAGTAAATCTTAATGATCCGATTACCGTGAAAAAGTATGTCAAACGTGTTCAATTGGGTGAAATTTTCAAATTTGATCACGCTATTCTAAAATCAGACGGTGTTTTCCATAGTAGTCCAAGGGGTTGGTTTACCTTCAACCATGCCACATTTGCTTTTCTTTTCTTTTTCAGACATCTCTGGCATGGTGTCGAAACTTTATTTAGAGGTGTTTTTGTTGGTATTGATCCTGATCAAGATTCTCAAATCGAATTCAAAGCATTCCAGAAAATAAAGGATCCAACTACTAAAAGACAAATAGTTTAAGTTTCATGAAAAACAAATTTCTACCTTTTTAAATAGAGAAGTGATATATATACATTATAGAATTCTTAAATGAATATATTTATTTATTAGTACAAAAGTTATATTCATACTTCTCGCTCTTAATTAAATCTACGGAAGCATTAATTTATAAATTTTTGTTGGTAAGTACTTCAAGAATCTTTTTTTTGCTATTTTTTTTTCGCAAACCACCTAAAATTCCAAGTAAAGCAAAAAAAATTCCTATTTCATTTATTTTTCTTAGGTCCCTCCTTTCCTATCCCTCCCTTTAACAGGAAACTAATGACCCTCCCTTCATTTATAGGGAAGGTCATTGATGAATTTGATTTTTGTGCTCTTCGAAAGGATCCCTAAATTCTCTATAGGATTGCCCAAATGTTGTATAAAAGGCATAAGTGGTAAAGCTTGCAAGTAAACATGATATGGGGATAACAACTAAGGTTGAAGTTTCCATTGTTGGGTAATCCCAAAAAAGTGGTTTTTTTTTTTAACATAATAGTATACAAATTTAATAAATCTCAACTTATGCAATATGTTTTATGCCTACACAAATTATTGATGATACTCCCAAAACTAAAGGAAAATGAAGTGTTATAAAACATATTCTGAAACCGCTTAATTCAGAATATGGTAAAGTGGTTCCTGGGTGGGGAACAACTCTTTTAATGGGTGTTGTAATAACATTATTTGTAGTTTTCCCAGTTATTATTCTAGAAATTTATAACTCTTCTGTTTGATTAGATGGAGTTTTTGTGAGTTGGTAATAGATTCAAAAGATTCAGTAAAAAAAGTTCAATAAAAAAGGGATATTCCTTGCTTTATTGAACCTCTTTTCAAATATCTAAAAAAAAAGGGGGAAGAGGTGCTTCCTATTCAAGATTTTATTTCCCTCTATTCAATCGATCCTATGGTGGTTTAATCTTGTGATCAATTATTTAATTAAAGGGTCTTTGGATTATGGGCATGCGACTTGTTGAATGGATCCTAATCAATAGTACAAAATGATTTGTTAATCTTTTTATAAGATTATCCCTCTCCTCGCTAGATGTTTATAAAATTTAGTATCTAAAGCACGTTATTCTTTAGGTATTTCTGAAACAGGGAAAAAAAAAAAAAAAAAAAACCTCTTGGGAGAATTAAACTATGGTTAATTTACAAAAATTTGCTTTTTAGATTTCGATATCAAAATGGAAACTCTTTTTCGGAAAAAGGGGCAAGTCTTATTCGTTTACCAAGTCAATGATAATGAAAGAATATTTACCCATTTTACCTTTCTTTTTTGAGTCATCGGAGTTCAATAGAGTTCTAAGGTTTCGTCATCTCTATTAGGATTTGAACGAAAAAATATCTAGGAATTTTTTGATATTATTAGGAATTAAATATCTCAAAATAGGTGGGGTAAAGATCACTCAAGAAAACAAAAGAAACAAGCCAACTTGAAATTGGGACGATGAAAAAAGCGTGATGGAGTAGGAAAACAAAGAAAGATATATATCTTTTTTTGTCTAAACCATACAAAAGTAAACCACCATGTATGGTTTTTGGCGGGGGAATATATAAAGGTTTATCTATCTTAATAAAATATATGATTGGTTCAAAAAGTGTTTCAAAATTCAGGCGATTGCAGATGATATTATTAGTAAGTATGTTCCTCCCCATGTCAATATATTCTATTGTTTAGGAGGAATTACTTTGACTTGTTTTTTGGTACATGTAGCCACTGGTTTTGCCATGATTTTCTATTATCGTCCCACAGTAACAGAAGTTTTTGCCTATGTCTAATATATAACGACTAAGGTCAATTTTGGTTAGTTAATCCGATCAGTTCATTGATGGTCGGCAAGCATGATGGTTTTAATGATGATCTTACACGTATTTCATGTTTACCTCACGGGAGGTTTTAAAAAGCCTCATGAATTAACGTGGGTTATTGGTGTAATTCTAGTTGTGTTAATAGTTTCGTTCGATGTAACTAAATATTCCCTGCCTTTTATCAAATTGGCTATTGGACCATCAAGATTGTAACCAATGTACCTAAAGTTATTCATGTTATAGATCCCCCTTGGGAAACTTATTACATGGAAATGTTGTTGTGGGTGAATCCACACTAACTTGTTTCTATAGTTTACATACTTTTATACTACCTCTTCTTATTATGGTTTTTATGTTAATGCATTTCCCAATGATTTGTAAATAGGGTATTTCAAGTCCTTTATGAATATAAATTGTTATAGTTACCATGAATATTTATAGTATTACAAGAATTATTACATGAGAATTCAATCGCCATAAAAATTTCTATTGAATAAATCCATCACATAATATATGAAATATTTAGTAATATTGTATGGATTTCTTTATTTCGGAGTATTTTGAATACTTCATTAAAATAAATAAAATTAGAGAGATGATAGATTATGGGAGTGTGTGACCTAAATTACTTATTGGACTATGTAGATAATCAATTTGTCGCATTAATATAAAAAAAGGAATGTGTTTCTATCCCAATTTATCTTTTTCTCCAATAGAGAAATAAAAAGCTTGGCTAAAAAAAACGAATTTCATTTTCAAGGGAAATTTCTTTCTATGATTTGTTTCATTAGTTGAATATTCACCAATCAAATAGGCTTCGTTAAATTTGATAGGAAGAAAAGAAACAAATAAATATATTGTATGATAAGAAAAAGCACATCCATTTCCTTTGTGTTTTTAAATAGGCATCATCGGAGTAAAAGAAAGGTCTAATGAAAAGAATAAGTCAACATATTGATGCGTCAATACCTAGTATAGTTTTAAAAATTCAAAGTGTCCAAAAAAACATGACTTACAAGGAATAAGATTGTCCAAAAATATATTGATTTTTATATAGAAACTCATAAATAAACTTGGATCATGAGTTTACGATTGAAATGAAATTCGTTTTATTTAATAAATAGAAAATTTCTTTAATTTGTTTCAACTTATATCACTTGAAATGAATTAAAGATGCGGAATACATAGACATAGCACGAGTTAAACGGAAAAAAAGTTCATGTCCGGTTCTTTTGGGGGAATATTCTTTTTCAATAACCTATTCTAATAACAAAAAAACCAAAGTTGAAAGATCATGTATTGCAGGCCAAATTAGTTAAAGGTATGGGACATAACTATTATGGAGAACTTGATTGGCCGAAGGATCTTTTGTATATCTTTCCAATAGTTATTTTAGGTACTATTACATGTACCATAGATCTAGTAGTTCTAGAACCCTCAATGATTGGTGAACGAGCAAATCCATTTGTAACTCCGTTGGAAATATTAAATGAATGGTATTTTTTTCATGTTTTTCATATATTTCATACAATCCCTAATAAGTTATTAGGTGTTCTTTTAATGGCTACAGTAACCGTGGGATTATTGACAGTACCTTTCCTAGAAAATGTTAATAAATTTCAAAATCCTTTTCGTCGTTTAGTAATTACAACGGTTTTTTAATTAGGACTGCAATAGTTTTTTGGTTGGGTATCAAAATTGCTCTACCTATTGAAAAATCTCTAACTTTAGGACTTTTCTGAAATAATTTTTTTTCTTATTAATCCCCATATTTAGTTAGCATCTAGGGAGTATTTAGTCTGAAACAAATACTCCTTAGAGATTCTATATGAACCAATCAAATAGAAGGGAAAGAAACTTTCACAAATGGGCAAAAAAGGAATGGGAACATTCCCAATGATTTGTTTTGTTTCAAATAATTATGAGAAGGGCCTAATCTATCTATTCTTTTATCTATAAAAAAAAAGATGGAATCATTCACTACTTAATGGGAGTAAAGTTTATTTTTGGGTAATTTTATTGAAAAACGTTTTTGTAGAATTTCTAATGCTTGTTCAACTGATTTCTTTTTCGAATTTATTATTTTCATCAAATCATCCTGACTATAATTTAATAAATCAGATATTGTATGTACATAAACTCTCTTGGGACAATTATAAGCTTTGGCAGATAACTCTAATTAGTCAATAAATATATGTTTAAAAGTCATTTCCTTTTCCATCTTATCCTCCGATGGTGAGGAGGAAAAATGGAGCATATTAGATTCATTTTTATTTCTTAATCCATGCATTATTTCTTCTTTCTCTACATGTAGGAAAGGAATAAACAAATCAATTAGACTTCGAAAAGCCTCATAAAGTGCCTCTTTGGGAGTAATACTTCCATTGGTCCCTATTTCAATAAAAAATATTTCTTATGTCTCGTTTTTATTTTCAAAAGAATGAACACTATAATGTGCATTTTGGATAGGTGTAAATATAACATCTACAGAAAAGTAACCATCTGCAGATTTTATTGAATCTTGCGTATGATACCCACAATCTTTTTCAATTTTTAATTCAATATCTAAATGAATTGCTTTAGTAAGGGTGGTTACATATTGTGTAGTATCAATCACTTCAACAGAAGGTGGGAATACGATATCTCGAACTATGACCTTTTTGGGTCCAAAAATAGATAGAAATGTTTTTTGAATTTCACAAGAATTACTTTTACTTTTAAGTACAATTTCTTTCAAGTTGATTAAAATATTATGCACCAATTCATGAATGCTTAATAGTGTAGAATATTCATGCGTCACTTTTTCAATTTTTGCAAATGTGATACATGTTCCTTGGACTCCTCTAAGTAGTGTTATACGCACAATAATCCTACTATCTTAGCTTGACCACTTCTAAATGGAGATCTGGAGAATTGACCATAATGAAGACATTCACTATCTACTTTGGATTCAACACATTCCATTGCAGTATTCTAGTGGAGACTGGTACTTCTTCATTCTGAATCATATTAAGTAGGAGTTCTTTACATTATATTTCATCCTTATACACGTCTTTTTTTAGGAGGTCTACATCCATTATGTGGTATGGGAGCCACGTCACGTACAAAATTAAGTATTACACCACTTCTTTGAATGGTTTGTAATGTTGTATCCCTTCTTGGATCGGGACCATTTATCATGATTTCTAATTCTTTCATACCTTGTTCAATTAACATATGAATAGCATTTTCCACCGCAATTTGAGTAGTAAAAGGCGTACTTTTTTTCGTACCCCTAAAACCACATGTGCCCATAAAGGACCAAGAAATAGCGTGTCCCCGAATATGAATAACTCCTTTAGGTATTCTACGTCTTCCTTTATGTTTAACTAATTTTTTTTATAGGTTTTGTCATAGTTATTCTTGTGTATATGATTTTAAAATCGGAAAAAATATAAAATATAAAATTTATGTTATTATTTTTACTTATTAGATTCATTTGGGTTCCTGACACTGATAACTTAGAAAAAAGGGTTACCCTTATCTTTGCTTATGCTTCGAATTAGAACAAACCACCATAATTCATCTTCGTCTACGAATCAGTTGACAATTCTCACAAATTTTACGAACATAAACACAAATTTTCATGTTTGTATTCCTCATTCTAATACAATCATTAATATTAAAAAATGTAAAACTTTTTATTTATGCCAATTAACTCCATTTTTATTTTCCCTATCTCCCGTTTTTAGTTTGGAGAGTTACTTAACCATTTGGAGATTTCATACAAAGTCAATGGATTATATGTCCTTTAGTTAGATCATAGGGACTCAATTCTACTTTTACCCTATCCCCTGGTAGTATTCTTATATAATTGCGTCTTATTTTTCCTGAAATATGGGTTAGAACTTCACATCCATTAACTAGAGAAACCTGAAACATGACATTGGGGAGTGATTTAGTAACTATACCTTCCATATCAATTAGATTTTGTTTATTCATTACAAGGGAAATTTCCTTCTTTTTTTTTTGATTGATTAACATTGGTAAATATAGCATAAACTAGCCTCTTTTATTTATGAGGATTCCCCCATGCAAAATGGTTTAAATAAAATGTAGTTGAATTACCACTAGTAGAAAAACCCCATTTTTCAACTTGTCTTAGCTGACTAAAAGTGTCTTTTGCGACTATTTTTGAACCCTATACCATACATAACATAAAAAGTTTCCTCCTATTTGTTTTTGGCATGTGTCCCGATCTGTTACAATTCCTTGAGAAGTGGAAAGAATAGCAATTCCCATTCCACCTAGAACTTTGGGAATTTCTTTATGGTTGGAATAAATCCTTAAACTAGGTTTGCTAATATGTCATAAAGTAATTATTTGTGGTTTTTTTTTCTTTCCTTGATATTTTTGTGTAAAAATTAAATTATTTTTTTATCTTCTTGATGTTCCCTGAAACTTTCCACAAAACTTTCTCGTAGAAGAATTTTTCCAATATCTCTAGTAGTATTAGTAGTAGGTATCTGAACTACTTTTGTTCTTCTTAAGTTTGCATTTCTTATAAATGTAATCATACTAACAATGGTATTGTCATGGAGACTCCTTCTTACTATTAATATAAATAAGCTTTTTAAGTATGTTGGGGGAAAAAAAAGTTCTAAGATAAAAATTCATTTTATTCTTTTTGGGAATTCTCCTCAATCATAAAATAAAAATAGTGAAATTCTAGAGGAAAATATATACAATAACCAATTATTTGGTTTTTTTCTGAGGAGATTAAGTAATTGAGGAAAGATTGTCATTTCCATTAAAAAAAAAGTTAGTAATAGTATTTATTACTCAAATTACCCATGGGAAGCCGTAAAAGATATAATAATATATATGTAAATGCAAAGTTTTTTTAGTTCCAACTTATTAAACTTGAAATACTATCAATTCAAGTATTTCATTACTTCCCCTCTTCATTTATAATACTTCGGGAGCCAATGAAACTATTTTGGTAAAATATTTTTTTGTTATTTAAAAAAATGGAAGAATTCGTAATTCTTGAGCAATTGGACCAAAAAATGAGTTCCTTTAGGATTTCCTTCTTCATTTATGATGATGATAGCATTGTCACACTTGTTCCATTTTTATGTTTGAATTCTTTACAAATACATACAACTATTGCCTTAACTACTTCTAATTTTTTTAGAGGAATATTCGGTATCGCTTCCTTAATCACGACAATAATAACATCACCAATATGTGCATATTTTGGATTACTAGCTCTTAATACTCCAATACACATTAGTTTTCAAACCCCACTATTATTTGCTACATTCAAGTAAGTTTGATTCTGAATCATTTTTCCATTTTATTAGAGGGATTAACCCCTCACCCCCCCCTCCCCCCCTAGGAGGGAGAATTTATTTTTTTAAAGGGTAAGGGGGGATATTACTAATTTCATTTATATAATAATTCTTTGTTATTTTTATAGGGAGTTTTTCTCATCTATTACTTGTCCCTATCCATCATTTGTCTCTACCCATCACTCATATTTTTATGGGATATAACAATAACAAATTGAGTAGTACGTATAAGCATTTTGTATGCAATTATTCTCATGGCTACTTTAGCAATAGTTTTTAGTACTCCACTTATTTCATAAAGTATTCTACTTGGTTTAACGAAAGATACCTAGTATTTTGGGGACCATTTTCTAAACCCATACGTGTTTTTGTAGGTTGCATAGTTATAGTTTTGTCGAAAAATACACATATCCATATTTTTCCATTGCGATGGGCATAACGAGTAATTGTTCGTCGTCTTGCTTCTATTTCTCTAGATGTAATCCAAGCCGATTTGAGTGCTTGGAGGCCAAATCTACCAAAACAGATGGAATTACCTTGAGTAATTATCCCCCTCATTTGTCCTCTATGTTGTTTACAAAATTTAGTTCTTTTAGGATTATAGTCGATTCATCCTCCCATCTCTACTTCAAAATTGCACATGAAAGTTTTCTTTCGTCTGACTTTTCGTGAGTAAAATTTTCCATTCTACAAAATTAGTAATTCGATAAACTTTTGCAATAAAGGTTTCATGGGCGAATATTAACTCATTTAGAATTGACTCGAAAGATTATCTCTAGTTAATCATTTGTAGCTTCCTTATGGATTGGGAATTGCTATCAATTCGGTTTATTTCACCATCCTACCCAAAAATGAAATAAGATTGAACATTCCATCTATT
>Ga0116229_10016032_pt1 | contig 10117 bp, 14 predicted proteins | sample S1TSphgellanicum_3_FD_87313 | JGI IMG/M metagenome (GOLD analysis project Ga0116229, IMG submission 87313) | Host-associated microbial communities from peat moss isolated from Minnesota, USA - S1T2_Fc - Sphagnum magellanicum MG | ecosystem: Host-associated > Plants > Peat moss > Unclassified... | reverse complement strand
GCGCCTTGATCGCCATTACGCGCCGTTCCGCCGTCAGTTCGTCACCTCGGCGCCAGGCGGAGACGCATTCCTTCAGCAGCCGACGGACGCGCCGCGAATCTTCAGCGGTCATTGGCCGCGGGCGACTTGGGGACGCAATCATGGGCTCACCGACCGGTCGCTGCGCTTGTCATCACCGGTTGGATATTGCGCACTTTCACCGGGTGAAGTTGCACACGCGACCCCTATCCTCGGCGGGGGGGTCAAGCGGGCCGGTGCGTGCACCGGCCCCCGCGTCCCCCCGGCCCCGATGCCACGTTGGCGGCTCCTCGTTGCGAGGGGGCGCCGGTGTACGGAGCGGATCGACTCGTGCGACTTCGACAGATGCTGGATGAGGGCCTCTCCAAGAGCATGATCGCCGTGCGGCTCGGGGTGAGCCGCCGCGTCATCTATCACTGGATCACCAGCGGGCAGCTGGACCGCGAGCTGGACGCGCCCCGGACGCGGGCGGCGCCGCCGACCAAGCTGGATCCGTACCACGGGATCATCGACGCCCGGCTCGCGACGTACGGCGAGCTCAGTGCGATCCGCCTCTTCGCCGAGGTGCGGGCCGCCGGGTATACCGGCGGGATCACGCAGCTCCGGGACTACGTCGCCCGCGTCCGCCCCCGGCCCGAGCCGGAGCCCCCCATCCGGTTCGAGACGGCCCCCGGCGTCCAGGCGCAGCTCGACTTCGCCACGGTCCGCTTCCCGTGGGGCCGCCGCTATGCGCTGCTCATCGTCCTCGGCTACTCGCGCCTCCTCTGGGTCGCGTTCTACCCGCGGCAGACGATGGCCACGGTGATCGATGGGCTGGAGCGCGCGTTCGCGGCCTTCGGCGGCGTGCCGCGCGAGGTCCTCTTCGATCAGATGAAGGCCGTGATCACCGGTGATCACCGGCCCGACGGCGGCCGCCTCCTCGAGAACGTCGAGTTCCTCCGCGTCGCCGCCCACTGGGGGTTCCGCATCCGGGCCTGCCGCCCCTATCGGGCGCAGACCAAGGGGAAGGTCGAGCGCCCGGTCCGCTATCTCCGGACGAACTTCCTCTACGGCCGCGAGTTCCTGGGCGACGCCGATCTCGCGGCGCAGACCGAGACCTGGCTCGAGACGACGGCGAACACGCGGCTCCACGGCACGACGCACGAGGCCCCGTGCGTGCGCTTCGCGCGCGACGAGCAGGCGCTCCTCCTGCCGCTCGCCGCCCGCCGGTATCACCCGGTCGCCCCCCTCGCATCGCCGGCGGTGGTCCACATCGCGCCGCCCGCGCCCCGGGCCGTCGTCGTCGAACGCCGCCCGCTCGCGGCGTACGCCGCGCTCGCGGAGGGTCGATGACCGCGACCAGTCCCTCGCTCCGCGACCGGCTCCGGCAGCAGCTCGCCGATCTCAAGATGCCGGGCGCGCTGGAAGCGCTGGACGGCGTGCTGCAGCGTGTCGACGCCGGCACGCTCCCCGGCCCCGCCGCCCTCGAGGCCGTACTTGGCGCGCAGATCGGCCTCCGCAACCACCGGCGCCTAGAAGCCGCGATGCGCTCCTCGCGGCTGCCGGCGGTCAAGACGCTCGCCGACTTCGACTTCACCTTCCAGCCCTCGCTCAAGCGCGAGCAGATCGAGAGCCTCCACACCCTGGGCTTCGTCGAGCGGAAGGAGAACGTCATCCTCCTGGGGCCGCCCGGCGTCGGCAAGAGTCACCTGGCGATCAGTCTCGCCATCGCCACCGCGCAGAGCGGGCGCCGCGTCTACTACGGCACCCTGGCCGAGCTCATCACGTCGCTCGAAGAGGCGCAGCAGGCCGGTCGCCTCCTGCAGCGGCTCAAGACGCTCGTGTTCCCAAGCGTCCTCGTCGTCGACGAGATCGGCTACCTGCCGATCACGCGCACCGGCGCGATGCTCTTCTTCCAGCTCATGAGTCGCCGCTACGAGCACGCCGCCACGGTCCTCACCAGCAACAAGGGGTTCGACGAGTGGGGCGAAGTCTTCGGCGACGAGGTCATGGCGAGCGCGCTGATCGACCGCCTCGTCCACCACTGCCACATCGTCAACATCCGCGGCAACAGCTACCGGATGCGCCAGCACGCGGAACTCGCCGCCAGTCTCCGGGCCCCCGGGGCGGACCCGCGGCCGACCCCCAAGCCGCGGAGTCGCCTCCGGGAGGCCCCGACGTCCTAGGGCTCGTCCCCACCGGTGTGCAATTTCAACCGGTGAAAGTGTGCAACGTCACCCGGTGTTGACACGAATCATCAGGTGATCTGCCCGCGCGTCCGCCGGAATGGCGTCTCGACCCTCCGGAAGTGGGAGAGTGCCGGCATGCCCACCATCAGGAATAGGGAAGACGAACTCCCATTCGGGCCACTTTGCGAAGCGTACCCGCGCCCAGCCGTTCGCGGTCTTGATCGTGCCGCTCACGTCGCCGCTGCTGAGAATCGTCCACGGGGCAGCGAGCGAAACGCCACCCGGAAGCCACGCGCGCGCACCGCGCACCTTCCACTCGTTGAGCGTATCCGACATGCCTATGGGCAGGAGCAGGCCTCCTCGCCGAGCGCCGACGACGGAAACACTGTCAAACCGAAACACAGCGACGCCTGGCCAGCGTGCCCCCTCTGAGCTTCGAATGCGTGTGCTGTCCACACGCGCGGACGGGCAAGTACGCAACAGTTCGCGGACAGAAGCCCGGACCGGCAACGGCCCGATGGAATCGCGCGTGACCAGGACCGTGCCTTGGAACGGACAGAGCCCAACCACCGGAGTGTTCATTCGCTCGAGTGTGCTCATTTGGGCCCCGCCGGGTGTCGGGCCAAGGATGCACACCGCTTGGAGCAGCCGCAGCGAATGACGGCCAAGAGACCGCAATAGCGCGGAGTGCACGGATATAGATTGTCGCACGCATCCCCCGTGATGTACGCTGACATCGGTCCTTTCAAACCAGTTCGCGCGTCATGATTCAGATCTCCGGCGTATGCCACGCGAATCAATCCAACGTCGCGAAACCTCTGCTGCGCGATGGTATTGGCCAATGAGACACTCGGATGCTATTCAAACAGCGCTCCGTCAATCCGGTCTCGCGACTCACTGGCGCCGGATCACCGTTGCCCCCGAGATAGCCCAAATACTTGACCATTACCAGGGAAACGCAGACTGGGCCGCCTTCGCGATCTTCTCACTTCTGATGATGTTCTTTGTCGGGCGACGCTATTGGAGGGAGCATAGGGCAGGTCATAAGGTTGAGCCGCGTGAGGTGTTTGTTGTGATGCTGTTTCTTCTGTACTTTGTGGGAAGCGCGGTCTACGAGATCATGACGCATCAATGACTGGAACGCGGCGTCGGCCGCGACGACGCGCGCAACGCGAACGAGGTTTCGGAGTCACCCACTCATGACCGGCAGCTGCGGGATCCCGCGTTTCTCCCGGACTTCACCCGGCTGCGATGCTACACGGCCTCAGATCACTCGCGGTACAGCCCATCCGGAAGCGCGGGACGGGCGCGACCAGCGCGAGCGCGTGCGAACTCACGGGATCACCTAGTTCAGACAGGTTTGTGGCTGTCGTGAATGGTGAGCCAGGATCGGAACTCCTGCGGATTGACGTAGCCGTAACTCCGGTCTTCGTCCGTTGGCGAGCGGACTGTCCATTCCACCTTTTCATGCACAGCGGAATAGTGATCTATCTCATCGGGACGAAAGGCCGCGTCGGCCTCGTCGTCTATGTAGCACTCAGCGTAGGCTCGCTGGAACGCGTCGAAGGTCAGCTCGTCGCGCAGATACTGTTCGATGAGCCTGTCGAGGTCGTGCCGAAAGTCACGCATGCAGGTCCGGGGCGGGAGAACACTAACCGGGCGCGATTGGCGCGCGACCCAACCGCTCAAGGATCACAGCGCGTATCCCAACGGGAACCAGATACCGCGAACGGCCGGATTGCCCATGTTCGGACGGACGTGGCGGTCATCCAGTGTCCTGACGTCGAGATCGCACACTATGGATATGATGGGCGGCAATTTCCGTCCGTCGAACACCGCGCTTCTGATCAGAGCCATGCAGTCCGCCTCATCGGCCGCAGTGACGCCGCAGCCGAGCTGCAGAACAGGCGGAACGTCGGGGGGCAGGTCGTCAAAGCGAACCCAGAATCGATGGAGTGGCATCGGCGAGTTCGTCCTGGGGCTCGCGATTACGAATGCGCCGCTGCGAGCGCTTCCAACTGCGTGGCGAGCGACCCGTGCGGTGTAACGAGATTCATGCCGATGCCGTCGCCGAGACCGAGCGCACACGCCGATTCAAGCATCCAGGACTGCAGTCCGGGCGATAGTGCGTCAACGCTGAGATCTGCCGGCGCCACGATCCCCACGCCTGCGGGCAAAGGCGTCACTGGACGCGCGTCGAACAGATAGACCTCGTCGAAACCGGTGAAGAGGTTGAATTCGGTGGGCACTCGCGGCCCCAGGTCGCGTGGGATGAGTACGCTCGCCCCGAGGAAGGCGCAGCCCACATGGCGTTCGACGATGCGTCCGGGCGTCCGGTTGTCGGCGAGCGCTATGTCGCTGTCGATGGAAGTGATCATCCAGTAGGCGAAGCGCGACAGGAAGGCTGGCTCGTGGCGCACGAGCGTGCCGATACTGGTATCTATCCAGCCGGCAACGAGCTTGTCGACCGTTCTAGTGCTCATTCTAGCCACTCAGTCATTCAGGTCTCGGCAGCATGATCGAAGCCCGGGTGGCCGCCCACGACGCTGCCGCGGCGCAAGGCGAAGCTCGACTGCCCACCGGCGCGCTCGCCTGCGCGAACATCGGCGTCATTGCGTTGGAGCATGGGTCTCGCCAGTAGGTCGTGCTGGCGGCGCCCCATTCACGGTACGGATAGTCCGGCCCCATGGCAACCGGAAGGTTGTGCCGGTTCGTCCGCCCCGCTTGGCACACAAAGGTTTTCCTGTGTGCGCATCGTTTGCAGCGAATCCCGATCTCTGCCGTCCGCTACACTTCGGCTGTCGCGCGTACGAGCTGACGACAGGGGCACGGGGACGATGGGCATCATCGCGATTCTACTGATCGATGAAAACGGGAACGAGCAGGCCGCGGTCTCGGGCAATCCGCACTCGCTGGACCGCGCGCTGGCGCATTGCGACGGTCCGGACTATCAGTGTCTTCGCTTCATTGATCCGTATGACGATACCTGCTTCAACCGTCTGCAACTCTCGCAGCTCCTGGTCGAGTGGGACGCCGTCGAGAAGCGATTGACAGATCCGGAAGCGCTGGCGGTGGCCGTCGAGGTCCGAGACCTGATCAAGCGCGGATTGGCGGCGCCGCACACATATCTCGAGTTCTATGGCGATTAGTCTCTGTGGTGGTTCCGGGCGAGTGGATCGGGTTGACCGATGACCGGTCACGTGGTGCGCCCGACATTGCGGCGACTGCATAGCCCGGACGCGCTCGACCTGCGCGAGTTTCGGCCGACGGATCCGGAGTGTTTCGGAATCCTTGTGCAGGCGATGATCGGAAGCGACGACGCCGAGGGCGAGGAGTCGTTCGATTTCATCCTGTGCACGCCGCGATGGATCGCCCGCGAACTCGAAACGCGAGACTTTCGGTGGGGCAGACCGACGCTCGTGGTCCAGGGGTACGCCTATGAGACGCTCGAGCGCGCGGTCGTGGCGCTCTGTCGGCGCACTGAGGGTGCCGACTGGGCTGCGGTCGCCGAGAAGCTCAATCGATGCATGGGCTGGGAATTCGAGGACTACCGCGAGTCGCCGAATCCATGACTGCCGCGCGGAGAGGCGCGATGTCGAGCCGAGGAAGGGTGGCTCGTGAGTCCTAGACGGCGCCTCGCCCAGATGACCTTTCTGGACCCGGATGGGCTTCGTGAAGTCCTCTGGGTCGAGCGAGTTCACGACGACGCTTTCCTGGTACTTAATGTGCCCGTCTTCGTCTTTGGCGTGTCCCTCGGGACGGTCGTCCAGGGCATGAACGCGACACGACGGGCGGCGGACAAGCAACCGGTGGAGCTCCGGGTTCGTCGGGTGCTGCGCGCCTCGGTAGGCGGAACGGTGAGGGTCATCGTCCCCGCTGGCATGCTCGCCAGTCACTGGTATACGGCGCATTTCCTCCCGCACGTACGCCAGCGCGGAAGACTGCGGGTCGGTCCGGCGACATTCTTCGATCCGCGGATGGTCGCGATACATGTGAAGCAGCGGCACCAGGTATGGGGGGCGCTTGCCGGGTATATGTCAGACGCGCTGGATCGCGGCGTCATCCAACAGTGGACAGCGGCTGATCCGGAAGAGGGCCAGCGCCGGCCAGCGGTAGATCGCGCGCTGCGTGGCGACGATCTCGGAGCAAGGGCGGCCGACGAGGGGATTCTCATCCATCCGGCGCCGGAGATGAGCGGTCGCAAGTACATGGCTACGGCGCGACCGCGGCCGCGGTCAGAGATCCGGAGAGGGCGGCGACGTGCAGGATGAGACCGTTCCGCCAGAATGGCACCAAATCACCGTCCCGCAGCCCGCACTTTGCTACGGACGCCCACTGCGCGACTTCCTCGCGACCGTGCTGACGGCGGCGTTGTCGGAGATCACCACCGTCGTGGTGAATCGCGTGGACGGCGCAGGCGACTCGGATCGTGGCCTCCACCGGCTGGACTGTGCAAGACTGGCCACGGAGGAGTTCTTCTTCCGCCTCGGATTCACGGAGCAGATGGATTGGGGCGACTTCTATTTCTTCCGTGAGACAGACGACGCGGCGGTGCTGCGTATCTGCGGCGGCTGCCCGGTGGCCGAGGCGATTGGGGTGTCGGCGCTGACCATTCGGATCATCGATGATGCGGAACTGAACATCTTCACGACTGATGCCGACCTCGTTGCGCACGTCAGAACGCTATCTCCTGGTTCCCATGCCATCGCCGTGCAACTCAGCGAGATCGTGTATCCCTCCTAGCGCGCGCCATGGACGTGTGAATGCGACGTGTGGCGTTCAATGCGCCGGCCGATCAATGACAGAGAGGCACGCCGAGATAGTCCCGGCGAAACGCATCGTTCTCGGACGCATCGCGAGGTGTGCCGAGATCGTGGCTCGTACCCGCCACGACCCACGTCACGCGGTCGGCGAACGCGAGGAGTGCCGTGGCGTCGTGCCCGGTGATGATCACCGCGCACCCGTCGGCTGCCAAGCGGACGAAAACGCTCCAAAGCAATTCGGCGTCGTACGGCGCGACTTCCCGCAGTGGTTCGTCGGCGAGGAGAATGCGCGGGCGGCGCGCGAGCGCCATGGCGACTTCTGCACGACGGAGTTCGCCGCCGGAAAGCGATCCGGCGGTCCGGTCCGCAACCGCGGTAAGGCCGGTCGCAATGATGGCGTGTTCAGCGGCTACCTCGCCTGCGTCGCTGGACGCCATGCGGCAATGCTGGCGCGGCGTCAGACCACGCATCAGGAACGCATGCTGCGGCAGGTAGAAGATCCCACGTCTCGCGAGCCGGGCGAGAGATGGTCGCGCGAGAACCTCCCCGTCGTATCGGATCGTACCGTAGTCGGCCCGGGCGACACCCGCGGCGACTCGGAGGAGCGTCGATTTCCCCGAGCCATTCCGGCCCATGAGCGCTGTGATCGTGCCTACCTCGGCGCGGAGTGAGGCGCTCGTGAGTACTGGGCGTCCCCGAAACGACTTGCCGACGCAGTCGACGTCGAGCGCGTTCACGGTGCGAGGGCGGAGAGGATCGCCGTTCCGACGAGCGCCGGCACCGCTGCCAGAAGGGCGACTGAGGTGAGTGGCACCCCAAGGTTGGCGAGCAGGATCGCCTCGTGACACCGTTTGACCTCCATGAGGACGAGGCCGACCGTCAGCGCAGCGATGGCGACGTCCGTCGTGATCGGGAGTCGCAGCTCCGGCGCGCCAAAGACGCCGGCGAGCAGCAGCACGGCGAGCGCATAACATCCTCGCACTCCGGCCCAGATGACGGCCGCGCGCACCAGGAGGCGTTTCGCAATCACCAGATCAGGAAGCGTGAGCGGCATCGATCTCATTCCGAGTGTAGCACTCAGAGTACGCTCGCTGGAATGCGTCGAAGGTCGGTTCGTCGCGCAGATACTGTTGGATGAGCCTCTCGAGGTCGTGCCGAAAGTCCCGCATTTCAGATGTTCGCGAAGAGATCGACGGTACTCTGCGGGGCGCGCTCGTCAAAGAACCTCGTGAGGTTGTCGGCGGACTGCCGGGCAAACGTTTCGCTCCGAACAAAAAGATCGTTCTCATATTCGGCGAGGGCAGCGTCCGTCCTGTCGGGATTCGTGGCGATGCACCGGCCCAATTCCGAGCCGTCGTACATCGCAAGGTTTGCCCCTTCACCCGCGAACGGCGACATCAGATGCGCCGCATCGCCGAGCAAGGTGACACCCGGCACCCTATCCCATCGAATCCCCACCGGAAGGGCATAAATCGGTCTCAGCACTGGCTCGATCTCACTGTCCGTGATGAGTGCGGTCAGCGGTGTGGCCCACCCCTCAAACTGCCCTGCAATCTGCATTAAGCCGGTCTTCGCATTGCGGAAGTCAATGGACGCGACCCACTCCTCCGGCCTGTTCAAGGCGACGTAGACGTGCACACTCCCGTCCGCATTGCGATGCGCCAGAATGCCTTTCCCGGGAGCCACCGCCATGAGTGTGCCGCTCCCGATTGCCTCCACGCTCTCACGGTGCCCTGGATCGTTTCCCGAGAGATGTGTCTCGACGAAGCAGGTACCGGTATATCTGGGCTTTATCTCGGTGACGAGCGCTCGGACCTTCGACCACGCGCCATCCGCTCCCACGACGAGGTCGGAAATGCAGGTCGACCCGTTGGAGAAGACGACTGCGTGTCTCCCGCCGCCCACCGCACTAACAGACGTAACCTTGTGACCCCACTTGATCATTTCCTCCGGAAGAGATTTGATGAGCAATCTGCGAAGATCGCCGCGATCGACCTCGGGGCGCTTGCCGGAGTCGCCACCGGGTTTGTCGAACAGAACATCGCCATCCTGATTGACAATGCGTTTCGCATCTTCTCCGGGACGCACGAGTGGCAGGAAGGCGTCGAACAGGCCTGCCTCCTTGAGGGCGATCTGCCCGTTGTATTCGTGCATGTCGAGAAGGCCGCCCTGCGCTCGCGCATGAACGGAGGGTTCTGCTTCGTAGATGATGGCGGGAATGCCGTGAATGTGGAGGACGCGGGCGAGGATAAGGCCGCCGGGGCCCGCACCGATAATTGCGATGGGGTTTTGCATGCAGCGCTCCTTTGAGGCAATGTGCCTGGCGAGTTCATCAGGCAGTTGGCTTCGGAGACGCTGGCCTAACCACGAAGCGTGTGGCTGGCTTATCCTCGACAAACCGCTAAGCGGATCGTCGTTTTTCGCGGCTTCAGTGAGTGTAACGCCGACGGCATGTGGCGGCAACACGCTGGGGACGTGCACGGGCAAACGGAGAGTGTGGTCTCCGTCCACGTGGCGAACCGTCGAAGCTTGACGACGAACCGCCTCGCGGCCTCGACATCGGCCTGGTGATCGCCGAAACAGTCGGCCGGTGACCCTACTGCACGTTCAGATCGATTATCCCCCGCTTCAACGCAATCATCACCGCGTGCGTGCGGTCACTGGCGGCCAGCTTCGACAAAATGCTCTTCAGGTGAATCCTGACGGTGTGCTCCGCGATGTTGAGGCTCCCGGCGATGATCTTGTACGAGTGACCACCGCGCGACCGTCGACGCGGATATACACCTCCGTATGCGGGAGGAGCCCGAGCCGTTCGCGAATCTCCACCGGAATCGTCACTTGCCGCTTCGCAGTGATCCTCACACGCGCCCCTCGGCAGTGGATAACCAGTTTGGATAGCCGGTTACCGACCGCTCGCGACTGCCTGCTTCGCCCCGGTGCGTTCCGAGGATCCGCGACTAAGCCCCGTACTCCTCGTTCGTCACCGGCTCGATCCAGTCGACCGCTTTGCCGTCGACCGTCTCGGTGATCGCGATGTGCACCATGCCGACCGTCGCCGACGCCCCGTGCCAGTGCCGCTCCGCCGGCTCGAAGAAGACGACGTCGCCGGGCCGCACCGCTTCTTTCGGCCCGCCCTCCCGCTGCACCCAGCCCAACCCCTGCGTGATG
>Ga0116229_10016031_pt1 | contig 10117 bp, 5 predicted proteins | sample S1TSphgellanicum_3_FD_87313 | JGI IMG/M metagenome (GOLD analysis project Ga0116229, IMG submission 87313) | Host-associated microbial communities from peat moss isolated from Minnesota, USA - S1T2_Fc - Sphagnum magellanicum MG | ecosystem: Host-associated > Plants > Peat moss > Unclassified... | reverse complement strand
TTTCCTTTACAAATTATCATCTCATTGTGCAATTTTACTATTTTGATTACACTTGGAAGCTCTTTTGTTTGTGTAAATTTTCAACAATTCACTTTGTATTTTGATGTTTGATTTTTATTGTGTATCACCATGGAGTTGGTGTTTAGCTCCAAAAGAGGTCATCATTGTCAAATTGAGTAAGAAGAGGAAAGCCCTTGTGAATCATGTTGTCTATATTATTGATGTCCAATAAAAGACATTGGGTGGGTCATTTTGACAAGTGCATTTTGAGTCATCATGGCTCCCATGATATTGTTGACAATGGATATGACTAATGACTATGGGTATATGACTATTACTTTGACTATGGGTTCCAACTTTGTGAGCATTTATTTTTTCTAATTGAATGTCGGGGGATACATCATAATCATGAATTTTGTTGTTATATATGTTCAAGAATTTGTTTTGAAAAAGGTAATTGGATGTTTGTGTTGAAGGTTGGCCCACAACAATCAGTGAGAACATAAAGCAATAAATCTTATTTTTTCAAATTTGTTACAACATACTATTTGAAACTTTATCCAAAAGGATGAACTTGAAGAGCTTAGTACCCTCCAAATGGTAGTGATTGAGATCTATAATAGATATCTTTTAAGTCATTCATTCTTGTGGTTTCTAATGGTGATGATGCAAATGATATTTAATCACTTGTGTTCTTCATGGAATTTTATGCATAATATATGCAATTGGTAGAGATTTACAACATTGGGAAACCAAATATTCCCTATGAAAAACATTAGCAACATTATCTACAATGGACATCAATTGATAACCAACTATGTCAAACTTTGCAAATTTTGATGACCCAAATTTCTAGATGGTGTTCATTTCATTTGTCTATTTTTTGTTGTTTTGAGACAATCTTGTTTGTAGATCTTGCAAATAATTTCAACTGAGATTTTGCCAATTATTATGGTGTAAATTCCCACATGATGTTTATCTTGTTTGTTTGGTTTTTGTTGTTTTGAAATAATATCATTTCTAATTTGAATGCACGTTTTGTTGTAGTTGGTCATTTTGAATGTAGTTCTCGAATGCAAATTAAATTTTTTGTTCTATTTTTATTGTGACATTGACCAATATTAATATTTCAAATTATAAAATGTATTGACAATTATTGTTGTTTAATCCAAAAATCTCATATCTTTAAAGTGTAATGGAAATTAAATAGGCCACAAAATTTGTTGAGCATACCTATAATGAAGTGAATTGTTGAAATACAATGCAAATCGTTTATATGATGAATGTAGTTTCATCTTCTAGCTTTCAAATAATACATCTAGAAAAATCCTAACTTTTGAATAGTGATGTAGGTCTTATGCATGATTAATGTCATATGGTTTGTGTAAGATTTTTTTTTTATGAAAAAATCCTATTTGTGTTTTTTCTAATGACTTGTATGATGTTGGTCTACATTTCTTGCATGATGAATGTTGTATCATTTTTGTGCCTTTCAAATAGTGTGTTTATAAAAATTCTAGATTTTGCAAAGTGGCATATATAGTTGGGCATGACATTAATGAATAAAGTGATCTTGCTTGGACTACCTTATTTTGTGGTATCCTATATAAATGAGTGAAGGTCTAGAAAGGTTTTGTTCATATGAAAACAATTTTACATGAATTTGTAAATATGTGATAAAAGATCATGAATTTTTTTTGTTTTGACATATGTATATGTGTTATCAACACTAATTTTTTGTGGTTATGCTTTACTACCTATTGTAAGCAAGTTGAACATTCTAATTCCAACATTTCATGATTTAAATGTGTGTGTTAGGTGTTATCTAACCTCATTCACAAACACAAATTTTGGATGATATTGTTATGTTTACATGTGTATGATGTTGAAGGATAATAAACCTCACACCAACTATAAGATTAATCACAAATTTTTTTTAAAAAAACATGACTACATTCTTTATGGACCTGGATACAATCTTTTTGGGGTTGGATGTTGCAGACTCTTAATAAATTCAAGGCAAAAAAACACATGTATATGAGATTGTTCAATGACAAGAATTTTTTTTGCAAGTTCACTTTGAGTTCAATCACAAAATTATCAAGTATTCAGTTTTGAAAACAAAGGACTAACCTCTTTTGATACTTCTTACCATTTTAGTTTTTTCAAATTTTGTGACAAGTTTTTGCTATTCCATATCAAATTACATTTTGTGCCTTATTACAAATATTGTGATGAATATTGAGTCCAATAAACAAATATTGAATATTAATAAATGAATGTTAAATTTGTGGATAATGGATATTAGGTAATAACTTATGACATATTTTATGGGACAAGGCTAAATTGATGGGTCTTGTTGGGTTTTTATTATAAATCAAAGACACTTTAATTGTCACTTGTTATTTTGTGGTGACAACGATTATTGTTTTTTCTATTTTTTTCTTTTCAATGTTGCTTCAATGTTTTATATTTCATAGTAATGTAGTCTTGTATTTGTCATTGGTGTCCTTGCTTGCAAATGCCAAAGATATTATCAAGATGCAAGTGTATTAATCATGCAAAAATTGTGGTTAATACTTTTTATAAAGACCATCCATTTCAAACTATGTTACATGTAAAATGTTTTAATGATTATGCTCTAATAATCTATTTAAAGGTAATTTAGTGTTTCTTAAAATTTTGATTGGATCTTCAAAGTTGTCACTTTACTTTATTTGATCCTTTTACTTAATCTTGCATTCACTTGTAGGCTATTATACATGTGTTATTTTTTACTTCTTGTATAAAAGCGAAAGATTGACTATTGGTGATCACAATTTTTTACTTCCATTTAAATTGTATAAATTGTGCATTGTTGGATTAGATTTTTCAAACATTTGCTTTTATGTAAATAACTTTATAAATGTTTTTGTTTTTCCTTTTTATATATATATATATTTTTTAAAGCTTTGCATTTGTTAGATTTTTTTTGCATTTTGGAATAGTTTTACGAAACCTCTCATAAATAGTTTTTAAACTTTTGTGTTGTTTTTTTTGTGTAGAACATATTCTACAACTTCATATATGCTTCCATATTTTTGGGTTCTTAAATAGTTGTAAAATATTTCTTGTGTTTTGGTAGAAGGTTTAGAACTTGTTGCAATTGATTTTTGTGTTATATATATATATATATGAAGATTTTTTTTTAATATTCTCAACAAATATGAGTGGTATTTTGGGAACTTTTAAATTTGTTTCATTTCTTTTGTGTGTCTTTGTAACATAGATGTCATAAGAATTAAAATTTTCCAAAATCTTGCAAACCTATTACCATTGTGCATTGTTGTTAATGTTATACAATCATTCTCAAAACTAACTTAAATTTTGTTGCATTTTTTCATATCATAAAGCTTCTTATGTTATCATAACTATCAAAGATTTTTATTTATTTTTATTCTTGTGGAATTTTAAAGAAATCATCTCTTGGAATACAATCACAATAAATATTATTATTACCTAGCAAACCCTTTTTACTTTTTTTATATATTATGTGTTTCTATAATATAGAACTTGTACTAATTGTAGTGTTTGATGTTATATCTAATTGTTATTATACCATCTACATTGCAATTTTTGATTCCAAGGCTCAATATAAATTTTTGTATATTTGTATAGAATTCATAATTTTACAATATTCATTTAGTTGAACGCTAGACTTTTAAATCTTTCAAGCAAATTTCAAGTTTTATGTCAATTCAAACAATTCTATCTTGTTTGGAAAATTAATTTTGACAATATTCAATTTACATACAATTCTTTAGGTTCAAAAAAATTAGGTTATTTTTTATAAATAATTTTAATAACTCTTAATATTGTCGTTTCTAAGTATTCTTGAACCAAATTTCTTAAATCCAAAATTGAAAATTGAAATGATTTTTTAAAAGGCTTGATTTTTACATTTAATCAATTTTAATATACAAATTTATTGCAAAGTTGCAGATTTCTTGTATATCCAAAAATATTCATAAATAATATATGTATTTAAGTTTCATTTTGAAAGAAAAAAATTTACTTGATTTTATTCTTGTAAATGAGTGAAAGCATGTTAAAGTATACAAAAACAGTAGTCTTCACAAGTAAAAAAACACAAATTTGTGACAAGTAGATTAGAAAGTAAGTGATGCCTAAGGAGATTATCTTTTTGAACTACATGAGGGCATCAAATGTGATATGTTCAAGTTTTTGAGAGTTTCAAAAGTTGTATCAAGCTTTTTAGAAACCTACTTTGAATCTACTTTGTAAAATTTACTAGCTTGTGAGAAAGTAGATTCAAAATAGGTCAAAAAAATTTAATTTGGAAATTACACTCATATTTTGCATTTTGAAAAGGTTTAAGGCATGATTTAATGAGTCAAGCACATCCAATGCACTTTAGTATCATAACAAAAAACATGTTTTGGATGTCAAATCTGAGCTTATGGAAAATTTACTTTTGAATGGCTTCACATTGTCATAATCCAAATATTCAAATTCCAAAAAATGGGTGCAGTCACAATCAATCGAGCCAAAAAACATGTCAAGCAACTGCCAAAACTTTATAAAAATTGCAATTTTGTTAGATTTATTTTTATGGTGCCACTTTAATGGCATGTTTATCATAAAATGTAGTGTTAAATGACTAATATGAATGTTGAAAAATTCAAAATAAATTATTTTGTGTTTCAGTCTTAATAAAAAACCTTTGAACTTGAACAACATTTGCATAAAAAATAATCAATTTTGTAAATTACTAAGTGAAAAAATTTCTTTATAAAGGAATTTTGATGAGGAGAAAACTGAAATGATGTTAATTCATTATCCAAATTTAAAAAGCACTCACAATTTCAAAGTTGTGAAATTTTAAAATTTCAAAAGTCCTTTACCACATGTAAATGGGGTGTTATGTAAATGACATCTAAAAAAAAGTTTTAATTTATGAAAAAATTGAATAAAAAATTGAATAATTAACATATTTTCATACAATTTGAATTTTAAATAATTTTCAAAACAAAATGCAGAATTTGGTAGAATCTATACATTTTAAAAAAATTCTTAATCATTCATGAAAATTTAATACAAAAATTGTGATGTATTGAAAAATATATATGTATTTTTAGTAACATATTGCAAAATATTTCATCCCAAAAGTCCTTTCTATGAGAAAATGAAAATGACCACAAAAAATACTACAATCCTTGAGTTCTTCATCACCATTGGTTCATTTGATTGTGATCACACTCAATGTGTATCAAGGTGCATAATGGCTCAAACATTAGTAGCACATCATTTGAATTGTTTGATTTGGAAAATGTGCAATATCAATTAGAATATAAACTTTCAATAAATTAATTAATTAGTGATAATGATAATATACATTAAAAATGATCACATATACCAATGCTTGCTTGATTTAAAATTGCCACATGACCTTAGACAAATGATAAGACTGAATCAAAGATAATAATGAAGTGAAAATGCTGATCTTTGACAAGAAAATTATTATTTCAAAAAAAAACTTAAAATAGCAGAAATCATCATGGAAAAATCTTGTTTAGCACATTAGAAACAATATTAATTGCTTAAAATAGTTTGCTCCATTTAGAAATCTTCCTATCACCATTTATGATTCAAAGTTTTTAGAAACTAACAGAGAACTAGGGGGTCCTTTGATTTTGAAATTTTTGAAAAACCCAAAACCGAAGGGTAAATGAAAATCAATGCACTTGACCAACACCACATCTCATCAGTGTATGGAGGTGCCTTACAATGGGGAGCAAGAAAGCTCCATACAAGGGCCAACCTTGCACACTACAAGTTCCTCCACCAGTTAAAGCAGCTTGCAGGTACACTAGAAAACTCCATGAAGTGCTTTACATATGAGAAAGTTATGATGACATAAAATAACCAAGTTCCTCATTCTCCCCCTCCACGCAAACCATCTGGTGCCAACACAAGTAAGTTCCAGTTCTTCTAAGAAGTCCTACCAAGCAAGAAAGCTAGTGCAGGACACCTGTAGTTTCATAAGGGTCATATACTATGGGCTTTTTCCACCCACGAACGTAAGAGTATATCCCCACAGGTGCTCAGTATGTGACCATGCACATTAAAATTTGATGAAGAAAAGTCAAAACATGGTTATCCCGGGAAAATCGTTTTCCTCCTGCGAATGTTTTACAGTTTTCTGATTCACAGCAAATCTGTGCAGCTGCTAGAGAAGAGTGTAATAAATATGACCTGACTGCTGCTGATTCTTGTTTCAGATTGGCCAATCATAATGATTGGTCCATGTGGTTTTTTCTATTAGTAGTTCTCAGCTATAGCAAGTCACAGTTTCAGTTTTATTGGTGGGGTTGCAAAAAAGTAAATAACTAAAACTAGGATGTGAGAAATATTTTGCTTTTGCCTTTGCTTTTGCTCAAGGCCAAAAGCAAGTGTCTCTTAGTTAGTCATGCTTGTTCTATGGAGCATAGCGTCAAGGACACTTTTATTCTCTTTTCTTTTGAATGTTTTTTCCTTCGCCTCTTTCCCAACCAAGACATGTCAAAGCAAAGATCCTATCCAAGAGAGAGGTGGCCGATTATTTTTGGGGGAAGGGGGAGGGGAGAGGAGAGGAGGGATGAAGAGTATATGCTTCACAAAAGAGGCATATGTGTGAAGCAAAAGCATATGTGTGAAGCATGTAAGGGTGTCTAAGGATATATATTCGGCATATCCCAAACTCCCTTTAGAAAAGCTTGCTAAAAAAGAAAACAATCCTTTGAGCATATGCTGCCCTCCAACTGACTCCAGTGTGTGGGTGGGTGAATAAAAAATAAAAATAAAAAGCCAAGGTTCCAACTACTCATACGTACACTTCTCGATGTTTTGTAACTGCAGATTCATGAATTGTGTGGGGTCATGGTGCTGAAACGGAAAGCTGACCCAACCATTTTTCTTTTCTTTTATATATTTTTCGAAAAGTTGATTGGAGTAACCCAAACCTTGTCAGTGGGGACGAGGTCCCTTTTCCATAACTCCTTAAATTAATAGGTACCCGGAATTTGGGACAAAATAGATATCTGTTTAGGGATCTTATGATATGCGGAAGACTCCAACTTCTCACAGTTGCTGATATGTACGGCCTGTTTGTTGTTCGGAATGCCCGCTCTCTTGGGGAGGAAAAATTCTGCTTGACAAAAAAAATTACCTATGATTTATAAGGTGCCTTCCAGATGCACTAGAAAATGGTTTTGATGATGCTTTCACAATGCCGAAAACAAACACTGACCGGAGATAGCAAATATGAAATAAATTCCAGTGACAATGTGACAATTTCAGAGCCATTCTGGATTATCATTCGTCATAGATTAAATTTCATTTTTAGAATCATTTTTTGTTGTTTGTTTTGCACCTTTTCAATGTTTTTGTCTGTTTGTATCTTGTTGCTTTTCTTACACCCTTTCAATGTTTTTTTTAAAAAAAAATCTGTTTATATCTTGTTGTGAACTTATTTAATGAATCAGACTTTCATTGACAAGAATGAAAAAAATTATTAATGAAAAAAAATGATATACAGTGAAATTTATTAAATTTTATCTTTTGAAAAGACAAAATTATTACAACAAAATTATTATGTCCAAAAAAATAAATTAAATCATTGTCACTGGTAGTGCGAAGCAGCAAGGAGCCCAAATACGAACTTGTTATAATATTGTTACAATGGATACCAACTAAAAAGGACTTCTTTCTCCCGGTGACTTGGGCACACTCTATAATAAACTCACATGCGATAATGTATATACCATAGTTCCTTGGCAACTTTGACACGTTAGTTGAATTATTTATTTATTTATTTATTTTCCACAAATAGAATATTCTTGAACATTTTTTTTAAATCACAAATTTTTTTCTCTTTCAGAAAAAAAATTGAGAAATTTTTATGGCAACATTTCAACATTTCTGAAAGTAAATTATAATATAATTAGTGTCAAAGCTGTCAAGGTACTTGGGCACCTACATATACATGTAAGGAAAGCTGTATCAACTACAGTCCCACACACTGACAAAGAACTCATGAGCCTTAGAGAATATAATTTTAATTAGGGCCACTTTAGATGAGGGTCCAAGGTCCAATGAAATAGAGCAATCCTATTGGATGAGAGCCATAAATAGGACCCACGGCCTTTAGATGAGCATCCAAGACCAAAAAGTGGCAAATCAAGGCTAAACCTACATGGCACTATTTCGGAGGCAAAATCAATTGGTTCCGACCCCCAAAACAAAAAGTAACAAGGAGAGCTCAAGATTTGAAGAACCAAGATGGAAGCTAGGGTCTAAGGCAGGGTCCAACTCAAGGATTCAATTTGCTTCAAATGGGTCTAAATTGGGTCCTAGGAATTTGAACCAAGGACCCCATCTAAAGTGGGCCTTAGTGTGGGGCTGCCAAGGTACTATGATCCTTACTTACATGGGAGGAAAGCTGCACTTGCATTGTGTAGAGTCCCAGACAGACTGACAAAGAACCCCATAAGCTTTAGAGAATGAATTTACTGGCCAGGAGAGTCTTTGAGAACAAGGCATCACAAATACGCTGGCCCTGCCAAGAGATAAGATGTTGTACATCTGCCTATTGTGTCCACACTCTGAACACCAAAAAAATCCGTTCCAATCTAAACAGTCTAAACACTTTCACCAAAGAAACCAGTTCACCTAATGTGAAACCAGTTTTAATAAGGTAAAACTTCCAAAAGTTGGATCCAATGAGATAGTCCCTGGGCAGGGCCCAATAAACAAACCAAAAACAAAACAAATCCTCGACATTCTGGTTGCTTGCAAATAACAAAGAGTTCCACATTTTATGCCCGGCATATGCAAACATCCCCAATTTGTGAATAGCTAGGGACGTGAGTATGATGTCATCCAAATGACCCAAAAGACTTACGGATGTATCATGTAATTATTTTTAAATTATTTCCACGTTTTTAGTTTTTTTCTTTCTGCTCCCGACCACTTGTGTGGTAAAAGAAGTTCAATCTAATGTTACAAGGGGTTTTTATGAGATGGAAACCAAAAAGTAAGGTCAATTGTCCAAAGTCATAGAGAAGGTTGGGTATATTTTTGATGGAAAAGAACCAAAGCTCTTCATACTCATGTGAGTTGTATTGAATGTATATGAAACAGTTCTTCAAGCAAAAGAAGGTTATATGAATTGAATTTTCAAATTTTGACATGGGGAAAATACTTAATGTCTATATTGTTATTCTTTCCTAGCAGAATTCGTTATTTTTTGACAAAGAAATTTGGGGAAAAAAATTATAATGTAAATTTGAATATTTTTTCCTTTTTTTGTTAAATTTTGCCAAAAACTTTTAATCAAAAAATGAAAAAAATAAAATCACATCTTTAGCTGATGAAGGAAGGAAAACGGAGCACAAAGAAGGCAAGATAAGGGAAAGGAACAGGAAAGTGAGTTTGAATATGGTAAGTAGTAAGGAGAAATTTTCATTCTTCATGGAAGCACATTATTTGCTTTCAAAAGCAAAGACACCATCACACACAATGGCCTCTCTTTCTCTCTCCATCACCTTCTTTCATACTCCTTATCAACATTAGTTTTGGCTCTGAATTGTGCTTTCCGTGCCTCTATCATGCCTGCCATTGCTTCACTTTGCTTGGCCTCTCTACCATGAGTGTCATGGTGTAGTTTGGGTCTTGTATCATTGTGTATGAAATAGAATGGATCATGTTGCCAAACCTTTTGCTCCATGATACACAACATGGGGTCTCTATTGTTTTTTTTTCCCCAAAACCCACAATTACAAAATTAAGGTCTGGGATGGCAGATTATGTCATTTCCTTGACCACAATGTATGGCATAATCTTCTGGAGATGATTGTGCACTCATGATAGTGAACACAAGCTCTATCGAACATGAATTTTTCAAGTATTTGTTGAATCTACTAACCCAGACCTTAGTGGCAATGGAATGGTTTTGCCCTTGCCCATTATGTTGGGTTTAGACCATAGGTTACTAATGTAAAAGGGTTTATAGGATAGGTTACCAGTCGTGGTTCATTCATAACTGAGGATTACAAGTAACCTAGCACTCACCAGTACA
>Ga0116229_10016030_pt1 | contig 10118 bp, 6 predicted proteins | sample S1TSphgellanicum_3_FD_87313 | JGI IMG/M metagenome (GOLD analysis project Ga0116229, IMG submission 87313) | Host-associated microbial communities from peat moss isolated from Minnesota, USA - S1T2_Fc - Sphagnum magellanicum MG | ecosystem: Host-associated > Plants > Peat moss > Unclassified... | reverse complement strand
CATGGACATCGCTGCTGCGCAATGGACCTTCGAGCGCATCGGCCAATTGAATCGCGTCGACCTGCGCCTGCCGCCCGGTGGCGACGTCGAGGGATTCCGCCGTGAACTCGCCGCACGGCTGCCGACCGGCGTGCTCGCGCTCGCGCCGCAAATCGAGCGCGACCGGGCCGTGACCGTCACGCGCGCTTATCGCGTCAACCTCAACATGCTCGCGCTGGTCGCACTGTGGACGGGCGCGTTCCTGGTCTTCTCGACGCAGTCCTTGTCGGTCATGCGGCGCCGCAAGTCGCTCGCCTTGCTGCGCGCGCTCGGCGTGACGCGCGGACAGTTACAGTGGGCACTCGTCGGCGAGGGCGCCGTACTGGGTGCGCTCGGGGCGCTGCTTGGCGTGATCGCGGGCGTCTTGTTGGCGGCCGCCATGCTGCGCCTGGTTGCCGGCGATTTGGGCAACGGCCAACTGCATGTCGTCGGGGCCTCGGTGCGCGCCGCACCCTGGTCCTTGTTGGTGTTCTTCCTGATCGGTACCGGCGTCGCAAGCATCGGAGCCTGGTTGCCGGCGCGCCAGGCCGCCTGGCAGGCGCCGGCACGGGCGCTCAAGGGCGGCGACGAAGCGCCCGCCGCGGTTACCCAGTCGGCATCGCGCGGCGGCATGGTCTTGTTGGTGATCGGCGCGGGGCTCGCCTGGTTGCCACCCATCAAGGGTCTGCCGATCTTCGGCTATACGGCCGTGGGCGCGCTGTTGTTCGGCGCCATCCTGCTCGTGCCTGCGCTCACGGTGCGCGTCTTGCGCGGCATCCCGCGCTCCAACCGCGTGGTCTTGGATACGGCGGTCGCGCAGCTGCGCGAAAATGTCGGCATGTCGACCTTGAGTCTGGCCTCGATCATCGTGAGCTTCAGCCTCATGGTCGCCATGGCCATCATGGTGTATTCGTTCCGGGTCTCGTTCGAGCAATGGCTAGACAAGGTATTGCCCGCCGACTTGCAGATGCGTGTGCCGAACGGCAACGACACCGCGTTTCTCACGCCGGCCGAGCAGGCCAAACTTGGCGAGCTGCCCGGCATCGAGCATCTCGAGTTTCGTCGCACGCGACCGATCTTGCTCGATCCCGCGCGCGCGCCCGTGACCCTGATCGCAAGAGACCTCACGCTCGCCAAGATCGGCGAGCAACTACCCTTGATTCATCGCTCCACCCAGGCATTGCCGCCCGGCGCGCACCCGGCCTGGATTTCCGAGGCACTGCAGGACTTGTATGGCTACCAATTGGGCGAGACGATCTCACTGCCCATCGCCGGCCACGTGCAACACTTCGTGGTCGCCGGCGTCTGGCGCGACTACGCGCGCAACACGGGCACGATCGCAATCGAGCGCAGCGTCTATATCGCCGCGACCGGGGATCGCGACGCGACCGAGGCATCGCTGTGGCTGCGGCCGGGCGCGAACGCAGCGGGCATGGAAGCGGCCGTCAAGGGCGCCTTGGGCCAGCCCGACACCGTCGAAGTCATGACGAGCACGCTCGTGCGCGATCGCTCACTGCAAATATTCGACCGAGCATTCGCGATCACCTATGCCTTGGAGGCGATCGCCGTGCTCATTGGACTGACGGGCGTGAGCTTCGCCGCGAGTTCGACCGCGCTCGCGCGCCGCGCCGAGTTCGGCATGCTGCGGCATATCGGCATGCAACGCCGGCAGGTCGTGAGTCTGTTGGCCACCGAGGGCATGCTGCTCAGCCTCCTGGGTGTTCTTTACGGCCTGACGCTGGGCGCGATCTTGAGTCTCGTCTTGGTCTACGTAATCAACCGCCAGTCGTTCAACTGGAGCATCGATCTCGCCGTGCCCTACTGGCAATTGGGTGTGATCAGTGTCGTGCTCGTGGCGGCCGCGGCGCTGACGGCGATCTGGAGCGGTCGGGCGGCGATGAGCGAGGACGCGGTGCGGGCCGTGCGGGAGGACTGGTGAATAGATTGCGGCAAAACTGGCGGACGGCGAGCCTGCTCCTACTCGCCCTGATTGGCCTCCCGGGTCAGCCGCAGGTCAGCCTGATGGCGGCGGAAACCGCACCCTCCGCTGCGACGGCGGCAGGGGCGCCCCCATCTGCAGCGGCCGCCGTCGTTCCGGGCCGCCCCATCGAGTTCCCCGCGGACTACGGCAGTCACCCGGAGTTTCGCACCGAATGGTGGTATGTCACGGGTTGGCTCAAAACGACACGGGGCGAGAATCTCGGCTTCCAGGTCACCTTCTTCCGCACGCGTCCCGACCTGCACGGCGACAATCCCAGCGCCTTCACGCCGCATCAGCTGATCATTGCGCACGCCGCCATCAGCGATCCCGCGCATGGCCATCTTTGGCAGGACCAACGGATCCAGCGTGCCGGCTTCGGTCTCGCCGAGGCGCGCAGCGGCAACACCGATGTTTGGATCGGCCCCTGGAGTCTGCGGCGTAGCGACGGCGTGTATACGGCGCGCGTCTCCGGCGAGGAGTTCACGCTGGATCTGCACTTTGCCGAAACGCAGACGCCGCTCTTGAACGGCGACGCGGGCACGAGCCGCAAGGGTCCGGATGTGCGCTCGGCAAGTTATTACTACAGCGTCCCGCATCTGCGCGTGAGCGGCGCAATCAGTCGTGCCGGGCAAACGCAGGCAGTCACGGGTGATGCCTGGCTGGATCACGAATGGTCGAGCGAATATCTCGACCCGCAGTCCGTGGGCTGGGATTGGATCGGGGTCAATCTCGATGATGGTGGTGCGCTCATGGCCTTCCAAATTCGCGGCGCGAACGGCGAGACTCGCTGGAGCGGCGGTAGCCTACGCGCGGCCGATGGCGGCGTGCGCATCCTCTCGCCCGCCGAAGTGCACTTCCGTCCCGGAAGATCCTGGCGCTCACCGCGCACGGGCATCACCTATCCCGTCGAGTGGCAAGTTCAGGCAGGCCCGCGGCGGTTCGAGATTCGGCCCCTGCTCGACGATCAGGAAAACGACACGCGCTTATCGACCGGCGCCATTTACTGGGAAGGCGCGATCCGGCTCTTTGAGCAGGGCGCGGCGCCTGGACCCGGCACGGAAGTCGGGCACGGCTATCTCGAATTGACCGGCTACGGCGAGAAGCTGCGGCTGCGCTGATGGCGGCGAGCGCTGACGGCTGCAAGCGTCGACGGCGGCGAGCGTCGACGGCTGAGCACATCAGCGCTGAGCGCATCCTCGCTTAGGGCAGATTCTCGATGATCGCGGCAATGCCCTGGCCGCCGCCGATACACATCGTCGCAAGACCGTAGCGGCCGCCGCGGCGCCGCAATTCGTAGACCAGCTTGGTCAGAATGATCGCGCCGGTCGCGCCGATCGGGTGCCCCAAGGAGATACCGCTGCCGTTGGGATTGACGATGGCCGGATCGAAGCCCAGTTCCCGGGTCACCGCACAGGCCTGCGAGGCAAAGGCCTCGTTCGCCTCGACGACGTCGATATCCTTGATCGACAATCCGGCGCGCGCCAGCGCCAGACGCGTGGCAGGCACGGGACCGATCCCCATCACGGCCGGATCGACACCGGCATGGCCGTAGGCGACGAGTCGCGCCAGCGGCTTCTGCGCCAGCCCGGAGAGCGCTTTATCGCTGGCGAGGACCAGGGCTGCAGCGCCGTCGTTGATTCCCGAGGCATTGCCGGCCGTCACCGTGCCCTGCTCTTTCTTGAATACGGGTGTCAGCTTCTGCAGGTCTGCGAGCGTCGTCTCCGCGCGCACATGCTCGTCGGTCGCGAAGCGAGTCAGCTTGCCGCGCAGCTTGAGCTCGACCGGCAGAATCTGCGACTCGAAATACCCAGCCGCGATCGCGGCGCCGGCGCGCCGCTGACTCTCCAGCGCAAGCGCATCTTGGGCGCCCCGATCGATGTTGAAACGTTCGGCGACGTTCTCCGCGGTCACGCCCATGTGGCCATGGCCGAACGGATCGGTGAGCGCGCCACTGAGCGCGTCGAGCATCGTGACATCGCCCAATTTCTTGCCCCAACGCATCGTGGTCACCAAGAACGGTGCGCGGCTCATGACTTCGACGCCGCCGGCGAGCGCCACCTCGGCGTCTCCCAGCAGAATGCTCTGTGCGGCCGAGACGACCGCCTGCAATCCGGATCCGCACAGGCGATTCACCGCCATGGCCGGAGTCTCGTGCGGAATGCCGGCGTTGACCGCGGCGATGCGGGCGACATAGGCGTCGCGCGGCTCGGTCGCGACGACCTGACCAAACACGACCTGGCCCACCGCAGCCGCCGGGATCCCGGCGCGCGCAATCGCCTCGCGCGTGACCAAGGTCGCGAGCTCAGCCGGCGGAGTGTCCTTCAAGGACCCGCCGAAGCTGCCGATCGCCGTACGCACTGCCGAGAGAATGAATACTTCCGTCATGGGGCCAACTCCTGATCATGTCTGGACACCGTCGTCAAGCCGGCAATCATCTCACGGTTTCCCGGCACGGAATCGGTCATCAAGCGCATCGGCCCGGTCGCGGCATCGGTGATCTCGGTTATAGTGCCAGGTCTTAAGGAGTGCCCATGCGTATCGTTGCCAATTTGGACGAACTGAGTACCTTGGTCGGTCAGGAGATTGCGGTCGGCGATTGGTTTCAGATCGATCAAGACCGAATCAATCTGTTTGCCGACGCGACCAACGATCGCCAATGGATCCATGTCGACTCGGAGCGCGCCGAGCGGGAATCGCCGTTCAAGACGACGATTGCGCACGGTTTCCTGACGCTCTCGCTGCTGCCGTTTCTGATCGATCGCGCGCTGCGCATCGAGGGTCTGCGTTTGGTCGTGAATTTCGGACTGTCACGCGTTCGCTTCCCCGGAGCGGTCAAAGTGGGCTCGCGCGTGCGCGCGCGCGTCACGCTCGCTGAATTCAAGGCGAGCGCCGCCGGCGCGCATGTCGAATGGCTCGTGACCATCGATCGCGAAGCGGAAATCAAACCGGCCTGTGTCGCCGGACTGCTGCTGCGTCTGTATACCTAGATGGCGCGCGATCCCCGCTACGACATTCTGTTCGAGCCCATCCGGCTGGGCCCCGTTACCGCCAAGAACCGATTCTTTCAAGTACCGCACTGCAATGGCATGGGCCATGTCAAGCCGCTCGGACATGCGGCGATGCGCGGCGTCAAGGCGGAGGGGGGCTGGGCGGTGGTCAGCACCGAGGAAGTGGAGATTCATCCATCGAGCGATGTCTCCCCCTATATCGAGGGTCGTCTCTGGGACGACCGCGACATTCCTGCGTTGCGGCTTATGACGGACGCGGTGCATGCGCACGGTGCGCTTGCCGCCATTGAACTCGTGCATGCCGGCACGCATGCCGCGAATCTGTACTCGCGCGACGTGGCTCTGGCTCCAAGCCCGATCTGCGTCGTCGGATCTTATACGCCGGCACAGGCGCGCGGCATGAACAAGAACGACATCCGTGCCTACCGACGTTGGCACCGGAACGCCGCACTACGCGCGCGCCGCGCAGGCTTCGATATCATCTATGTCTACGCCGGCCACGATCTTTCGCTGGCCATGCACTTTCTGCAGAAACGCCACAATCAGCGCAGCGACGAGTATGGCGGGAGTCTCGTGAACCGGGCGCGACTGATGCGCGAACTGATCGAGGACACCAAGGACGCGGTCGGCGCCGACTGTGCCGTTGCCGTGCGCTTCGCCGTGGACGAACTACGCGGTGAGGACGGTATCCAATGCCACGAGGAAGGCCGCGAAGTCATCGCGATGCTCGGTGAGTTACCGGATCTGTGGGACGTGAACGTCAGCGACTGGTCGAACGATTCGCAGCCCTCGCGTTTCGCCGCCGAGGGCTACCAAGAACAATTCATCAGCTTCGTCAAGAGCGTGACCTCGAAGCCCGTGATCGGCGTCGGTCGGTTCACATCGCCCGACACGATGGTCTCGCAGATACGCCGTGGCGTGCTCGACATGATCGGTGCCGCGCGTCCGTCGATCGCGGATCCGTTTCTGCCGAACAAAATCGCGAACGGCGACATCGACGACATTCGCGAGTGCATCGGTTGCAACATCTGCATCACGGGGGATATGACCTGCACGCCGATCCGTTGCACGCAGAATCCGACGATGGGCGAGGAATGGCGCAAAGGCTGGCATCCGGAACGCGTGCCGCCCCGCTCGGGCAACGATTCGTTTCTCGTGATCGGTGCGGGCCCGGCGGGGCTCGAATGCGCAAGAATCCTCGGCCAGCGCGGCTATGCCGTCTCGCTCGCCGAGGCAGAGTCCGTCTTGGGCGGCCGCGTGACGCGCGAGTCCCGTCTGCCTGGATTGTCCGCCTGGGCGCGCGTGCGCGACTACCGGCAGCAACAACTGAACAAGCTATCGAACGTCGAGATCTTCCGGACGAGCCGCGTCACCGCCGATGAAATCCTGGAGTTCGGTGCGACGCGCGTGGTGCTCGCGACCGGCGCGCATTGGCGGCGCGACGGTATCGCGCGTGCGAATCTGCGCCCCATTCCCGGGTTCGACAGACCCACGGTCTTGACCCCCGATGATTTGATGAACGGGGCCCTGGCCGTATCGCCGGTCGTGGTGTTCGACGACGATCATTTTTACCTCGGTGCCGTACTCGCGGCGCAGCTGCGCGGCCAGGGTCTCGACGTGACGCTCGTGACGCCGGCCGATCGCGTCTCCGCGTGGACCGTGCATACCATCGAACAATACCGTGTCCAGAAGGAACTGCTGAGCCAGGGCGTTGCTGTCATCACGAGCCGCAATATCAGGGGCTTCGACGGTCAACACCTGCAGCTCGCCTGTACGTACACGGGACGCGAGTCGAGCTTGACGGCCGCCTGCGTCGTTAGCGTGACTTCGCGGCTGCCGGACACGGCGCTCAGCGATGCACTCGAACCTCGCGCTGCGGAGCTCGCCGCGGCTGGGATCGTTTCGGTCACCTCGATCGGCGACTGCCTTGCGCCGAGCACGATCGCGGCGGCCGTCTATGCCGGTCACCGGCATGCACGCGAATTCGACTGGCCCGAGAGCGATGCCGTCGGCTTTCGCCGTGAGTTACCGCACTTGGCCGATGTGCCGCTCGAGGAGCGGATCCCGCTCTGACATTCACGTTCGCGATAGGGACGCTTTCATCATGAAAATCGGATTCATCGGACTCGGCAACATGGGCGAAGGAATTGCGGCCAATTTGGTGCGTGCTGCCCATCACGTCACGGTCTGGAATCGCTCACCAGACAAGGCCAAGGCGCTGATCGGTCTGGGCGCGACACTCGCGGCGAGCCCGCGCGCGCTCGCAGCCGATTGCGATGTCGTATTCACGATGCTGAGCGACGACGCCGCGCTGCAATCAGTAGTCGACGGTGACGCGGGTGTTTATGCGGGGCTTGCACGCGGCGCCGTGCATGTGTCCCTGAGCACGATCGGTGTCGCCACGGCCGATGCGCTTGCCGAGCGCCACGCGGCGCTTGGTCAAGGGTTCGTGAGCGCGCCGGTTTTCGGCCGGCCCGAGGCCGCTGCATCGGCCAAGTTATTCATGGTCGCCGCCGGTGAGCCCGCCGCCTTGCTGCGCGTCAAACCCTTGTTCCCGGCGATCAGCCAACGCGTGTTCGAACTCGGCGCCAAAGCGTCGAGTGCCAACCTCGTCAAGCTGTGTGGAAACTTCATGATTCTTGCCGCCATCGAGTCCCTGGCCGAAGCGATGTCGCTCGCACAGCACGGCGGCGTCGAGAAGGCCAAGCTGCTCGAGATTTTGACCGCGACCCTTTTCGACGCGCCGGTGTACCGCAACTACGGCGCCATTCTGATCGAGGAGCGCTTCCGGCCCGCGGGCTTTGCAGCGCCCTTAGGCCTGAAGGACATGCGGCTCGCCGGCGCAGCCGCCGAAGCTAACCACACCGAAATGCCCTTTCGTCAGGTGCTCGAGAAACAATTGCTGGCCGCCATCGCGACACAAGGGCCCGATATCGATTGGTCAGGTATCGCCAAGGCGCTGGAAGCCTAGGGTCGACGCGTGGCCGCTTGGGATGTCCGCACCGCCTACCGACAGCTCGTCGAAGAGCTCTACAACGGTGACCTCACGCTCGCCGAGGCACTCGTCAGTGCGGATTTTCGGCTCAATATTCCCGGCGCCCCGGCGGGATGCTATCGCGGCCCCGATGGCTTACGTGCCTTGATCGGCGGCGCACGCGCGCCATTCACGACGCTGCGGTTTCAGATCGTGCTCGGACCGATCATTGCCGATGACCTGCTCGCGGCCCGGTGGCGCGCCGACGGCATCTACGGCGGCGGTATTTCTGCAGCCAAAGTTCCAGCCGGTACGGCGATCAGCTTCGGGGGTCATGATTTTCTGCGTTTTCGCGATGACCGTTTCATCGAGTTCTGGGGTGGTGCGGATGACTCGCATCTGATGAGCCAACTCGGCCTATTCCAAGGCGGTTGAGCGCACTCAAAGGATGCTCTAGAGTGCCGCGTCCAGTCGCGAGGTAGATACCCGTATGCGCATAAATCGAATATCGCGGGCCTTGATCCCAGTCCTGCTGATCGCGGCGACCGCGATCGCGACGCAGGCCGCCGGCGCTGCCCCTTCCGCCGTCACCGACACCACGATCCCGGCACCCCAAGACCGCCCCTATCCGGGCGAGCTGCGTCTCGCTGTCGATGCCACCGATGTCGAGCGTGGCATCGTGCACGTCCATGAAACCCTGAGCGGCCTCGGGACGGGAGGCATCGGCGACGATCCGGTATTGCTCTATCCCGAATGGTTGCCGGGTCACCATGCGCCGCAGGGAACGATCGACCGCTTTGCCGGACTCGCGATCCACGCCAACGGTGTCTCGATTCCATGGGTTCGCGATCCGGTGAATGTGTTCGCGTTTCATCTGCGCTTGCCGCCCGGCACGAAGTCCGTGGATGTGGACTTCGATTACCTGTCACCCACGAGCGCGAAAGTCGGCAAGCCGGAAATCAGCCACGAGCTCTTGCTGGTCGAGTGGAATTCGGTCGTGCTCTATCCTGCCGGCTTCTATGTGGAACAAATTCCCGTCGATGCCAGCTTGAAGATTCCGGCCGCGTGGAAATTCGGCTCGGCACTGGAACCCAGCTCGAGCGATGCGGGCGATCTGATCTTCAAGCGCGTCAGTCTCGAGACACTTGTCGACAGCCCCGTCTATGCCGGCAAGTACGCGGGACGCCTGACGCTGGACCCCGGCCCTCACGTACCCGTCGTCATCGACGTGTTTGCCGACCGGCAGGAGCTGCTCGCGATCACACCCGAGCATCTCACCGCCTACCGGACCTTGGTCCAGCAAGCCTACAAGCTGTTCGGATCGCACCACTACGCACACTATGACTTTCTGTACTCCTTGAGCACGCAGATCGAGCAGAATGGGCTCGAGCATCACCAATCGAGCGAGGACGGCGGTGACCCGACCTCCTTGGTCGAATGGGACAAGAACAGCTTCTCGCGCAGTCTGCTGCCGCACGAGTTCACGCACTCCTGGAACGGTAAGTTCCGGCGTCCGGCCGATTTATGGACACCGAACTACAACGTGCCGATGCAGGACAGCCTGCTCTGGGTCTACGAGGGTCAAACGCAGTATTGGGGCGAGGTGCTGACGGCGCGCTCGGGGCTCTGGACCCGGCAACAGGCATTCGACCAATTGGCGCTGACCGCGGCCTACTACGACATCGAAACCGGCGCGCGTTGGCGGCCGCTGCAGGATACGACCAACGATCCGATCATCAATCCGCGGCGTCCGATGTCCTGGCGCGACTGGCAACGCTTTGAGGACTACTACGCCGAAGGCATGTTGATCTGGCTCGACGTCGATACCTTGATCCGCGAACGCTCGCACGGCAAACGTTCCCTCGACGATTTTGCCAAGGCGTTCTTCGGCATCAACGACGGCAGCATCACGACCGTCACCTATACCTTCGATGACGTCGTTGCGGCGCTCAATGCGGTGGAACCCTACGACTGGGCGCGGTTTCTGCGCGAGCGCCTGGACACGGCCAACCGGCCTGCGCCGCTCGACGGGCTGCAGCGAGGCGGCTACCGGCTCGTCTATGACAGCACGCCCAGCGAATTCGAGCGCAACCGCGACGAGGGCCGCAAACGCCTGAACTTGTTGTTCTCGGTGGGT
>Ga0116229_10016029_pt1 | contig 10118 bp, 8 predicted proteins | sample S1TSphgellanicum_3_FD_87313 | JGI IMG/M metagenome (GOLD analysis project Ga0116229, IMG submission 87313) | Host-associated microbial communities from peat moss isolated from Minnesota, USA - S1T2_Fc - Sphagnum magellanicum MG | ecosystem: Host-associated > Plants > Peat moss > Unclassified... | reverse complement strand
GGGGGGTTTTTGGGCCCGGGAAGGCTTTTTGGAGGGGGCCCAGCCGGTCACGCCGCCGCCCCGGGGGGGGGGGGTGGGGGGGGGGGGGGGGGGAAAGAAGCAGTAGAGAGAGAGAGACACACACACACAGTAGTGTTGCGGTCTTCGAAGATCTGTTTTTCTCACAGATTTGATGCATTCTGAGTGGTTTTGGAATCGGTTCTGAAGCTATCCAGGGTATTGGCCTGCTCTCGAGCTTTCTTACGAAGATCTTCTTTAGAGTTTTGGTCGGGTTTTCGTGTTTTTGTTTTGTTTGGTTCTTTGTTGTTGTGTTGGTTGCGAGAGACAGAGAGAGACACACACACATACACTCTTTTTATTCTTCCTTCCTTCACGTCGCAAAAATCTGTTCGACACTACAAGTGCTAAGTTTTTAGTCTTTTTGCTTTTTTCTTTTTGCTTTGGTTTTAGTTTGGTTTGGTTTTCTTCATATACATTTCCGCCGGTTTTCAGATCGCGCTCTCGTGGCTTGCTCTTCATCAGGAACAATGTTCTTTTCTGTGGATATTTTGAATGTCTTCTTCTTCGGCTGAAGCTTTTCATCGTTTGTAAATCTGCGCTTTGCTCCATATCTCTCTCTCTCTCTCTCTCTCTCTCTCTCTCTCTCCTGTCTTGCTGTTTCTTGAGAGCCGCTGGTCGACTGCTACCGTTGCTGGAAGCGTCTGTTACTGTTGATGCAACCTTGTGCCGTGGTGGTTTTTCTGACTTGACACTGGATGTTTCCTTTGCTGCTGCTCTCTCTTTCTTTCGTGACGCTTATCTATTTATAGCTCCTACTCTCTCGCTTGTTTACGTGATCCGATGTTTAATTGCATATCTTCTATCTTCTTCTTCCTTTGGTTTTCTGGTTTTTTTACTCTATTGATGATGAAACTTGAGCTTGCTTGCAGGCCGCGCATCATCTAGTATACGAGGCGTCAACATGCATGCAGCGGGTTGTGTGCGTTTGTCACGTTGATCTGCTGCTGCTGCGGCTTGTTGCAAGCATCGGTGTGTGTCTGCTTGCCCGTGTGCTTGCGTTCTGGTTGGCCGTCCGACGACCTCCTACATGCTTTCCAGTTTGATGGATGCTTCTCTTCGATGACAATGGAAGCAGGAGGCAAAAGCTGCTTCATCATCCTTTACGAGTCTCCGAAGCACGAATGAAGCCTGCTGCGGCGGCTGCTGCAAGGTAGGAAGGTACAAAGCTTTTTACAACACCACCACGGTGGGCAGGAGAGGAATCAGAAGGGGGAAAAAGCCATCCTTCTGGCATATTTTGTCCTTGGAACTGGGCTGGTCTCACATTTCAAGGGAGTTCTGATTTAGAACAACGAGACGAACCTGAGTCATTGTGTTAAGTTTCCTGCTAGAAAGAGCAGCGCAGAAGAAGAACTTCTGGTCGCCGTGAAAGAAGTACTTGCTATTGCTTTTGATTAGCCTGCCGTCCGCGATCTTTTTCACAGCGTGCCTGCTCCTTGTCTTTTTTGTATCTTAGAGTAGGACCTCGGATCGGTTTTTTCTCGGGGCTTCAGCTTGTTGTTGTCCGCGTTTTCGTTCGTGTCGTTTTCATGACTTTTGTTGCATCATTATTACCCTTTCGGAAAAACTGCCTTTAGGAGACGGCGTCGATCCCACGCAGACTTGTGAAAAGAACGACACGTTGGAAAGAAGTAGTAGTAGACACACCAGTTTCGCGAATTGGACAATGGCTATGGCTGTGGACGGGACGCTTGAGCACGCAAGCATCAATGTTGAAACCCAGGCTCCTGAGAATTGCTGGTCAACCACAGCATGGGACGAGCATCATCAGGCTGCCACCGACTCTGGAAGCATGGAGGGCAGTGGACGTGGAGGAGGGGACTACAGCACTGGTCGCATGGAGTGGGATCTCAAGCCCAACCCTTGGGAGTGGGAGAACATCGCAATGGTGTACCCCCCCAATGGTGGTGGTCGCCAAGGGGATGGCGGAGGAGGAGGGAGTCATAATACCCGGATACAAGTTTCTTCTTCTGAGTGGGGTCACGTTGTATGCGGTAATACTACTATGGTTTCCGCGACTTCTTCGCCAGCAGCGATGAAGAATAGCGATTTCTCTATCGGTCTTCCCTCCGGTAGCAGTACCCCCCCATCAGGAGTCTCTTCAGTGTCGTCAGGTATCCCAGGCCTGGCTGCAACCAGAGGTAATAATACCTCGCACAACGAACTCTCTTCGTTGGTTAAAAGCGAGCCCGATGAGCCGATTGCCAGCAGAACCTCAGAGAATAATGCTAGTGAGCAGCAACGGAGGCTCTTTCTTGGACTCGGAGGTGTGCAAGCCGGGGATCTGGATAACGGTGGTGTTTCAGAGAATAGAGGAGGGAAAGAGACCATGCTCTTAAGCGGTAGTGGAAGTTCTACACCTTCTGCTAAAGGTGGGGACGCTTTCATTGGACTGAAACTTGGAAGGCAAACTTACTTCGAGGATTCTGCTGCGGCTGCTGCGGCCGTAATCGTAGGGCAGAAAGTAGCGACTACAGCCGCTCCCGTGTTCTCACCCCCAGGTAAGAGGCAGCGAGCTATGTCACCAGGGATGCAGACCCCACGCTGCCAGGTTGAAGGCTGCAAGACCGACCTTACCCCAGCCAAGGACTACCACCGTCGTCACAAAGTGTGTGAAATGCACTCCAAAGCTTCAAGGTGCATAGCTGGTGGACAAGAGCAGCGTTTTTGCCAGCAATGTTCCAGGTAAGTATCTATCTGCATGTGCTCTGATTGCTATGCGACATTTCGTTTTGGTCATGTTATTATCTGTATGTGCAGTTCAAAATGCCCTTGCCACCTGTCCATGGCTTTAGTCCTGTTGGGTTTCGTTTCTCTTGTGTGCGTGTGTGTGTTTTCCTTCTTTTCTACTTTAATGACCTTTTTTATATAGGTCTATTCCTCTTTTGGATTTCTCCTCACTTTTAGTGTGGTTTTTGTGTGATCTTGGGTCTCTGTTCACATGTCTGCTTGTGTGGGGCTTTTAACTACCACTTGCCCCATTTGTATGTTTAGGGCATACCGAAGGGAAACTACAGACTGCACAAATGGATCTGTTGTTTAAGGATATTGAGCATCAAGCAAGATGTCTTTTCCATCTCACTTGCTCCATAGACAGATTCTCATCCCTTTTTGCTATTCCAGCTCAAGGTTAAACTGTTCAGACCAGTCAATATTTCTGATATCAGTGTTCAGTCTAAATTGTACTTTTGTTGCACTACTCTGACTGATCCTGCTTCACTCTTACTGACACCTTGTGTTCTGGATTGTGCAGGTTCCATGTGTTGACTGAATTTGATGAGGGCAAGCGCAGCTGTCGAAGGCGTCTAGCTGGTCACAATGAACGTCGACGCAAACCACATCCGCAGAGTCACACTGCACTAAGCATCAAGGCCTCATCTCCTTTGCACAGTGACAGTAACACACATCCTTCTGGCTTCACTGCGAAGGGCAAGTCATCTTCTTCTAGTTCTGTATTTTTCTTGTGCAATCTCTTTGAGCTCTGTAGCAGCTCATTTTGCCAATGTCTTGTTTACTTGGACCTGATGCTTAACTATGAGATGATCATCTGCAGCATTCACAGGAGGTTGATGCCAGGATTGTGCTAGAAATCTAGAAATCTGTATAGTGGCCATTACCCTGAGTTCTCTGAGCTGGTTATGGTAGTTGGGGTGTGCAGATAATAAGCGATCCATTTTTCTGCAACACCCAAGGAGGCCAGCTTCTCCATCAGCATCACTTGGTGATGATGAGTATGCAAGCTCATTTGCAAGTAGCTTGAAGCTCAGTCCTTGGCCCAGAGTAGGGCAACAGGATGATAACAGACTTGCATGTCAATTGCAGGTGAGCTGTCTTTGTGTCTCATCACTTGAATGCCTATCTGACAAGAAGAAACACACTGCAAGAGTATCAGTTCACAAAGCCTTCATTTGGAGTTTGAAGATCTTCTTGAGTTATCACTACATCAGATTGTACTTTCTTACAGTTGGTTCCACCTTAAGGCATCCTCAGATGCTGAAGAGAATCATTTTACAGATCACAATCAGTTGTTCATAGACTCAGCAGTAATTGAAATATAGTAACTCTATATTTCTTCCTATTTATGCAGGCTTCAGGTGTAGACAGACAATCGATCTTGTCAACACTCTTGTGTCCAACAGCAGACCGCCTGCTCATGCTTTTGCAGAGTCCTAAAGGACAAATGGCAGCTTCTAGTCCTTGTACTACAGAAATGGCTATAGGTTCATGCCAGTTCATGGAGGGAGCGTTGAGCTCACTTGGTCAGGGCTTATCACTATCTTCCTCTTCTGGAGGGGTTCTGGGAGGTCTTGAGCAAACCCGTATGGCAGCAGGCTCCCAGGGCCTCTCCAGTATCTCTGCCAGAGACTCTGGCCGTGCTCTCTCTCTTCTGTCATCGCAATCGCGGGTCTCTCGCCCACCCTTGCACCTGCCTGCCCAGGACCTCCCTCAGGTTAATACAACTCTGGAGCAATTTGTGGCTGGTAGTAGTGAGGGCAACAACCACAGCACATCTTTTTCTCCTCAATTGCAGCTTCTCCCAACAGGAAGGACAACGACTCCTCAACAGCAACAGCGCTACGCTGCTGTTGAGAAGCTCCTGAGTTGTGCTCATACTAGTTCTGGCAATCGTTCTATGGACAAAAATGTTGATAACAGTGGGGATCAGCACTGCAACAACAGCAGTGACAACTTCATCTCAGCTCTAGATGGTTATGATCGGTCCCATTCCATGCTCACTCTGTTTCAAGCAGGCCAACAGTTTGGGGGCTTTTCATCAGGAACAGCAGCGAATACCCGCCCTACTATTGATCTTATGCAGACACCTACAGCACAGGTGCAGACTCTTCAGAATGGCTCCAATGGTGGAGGTCAGTCTCAATCCCTGCCATCCTCTAATGGCTACGGTGAATATTCACCGATGCGCCATTTTGAAGCTTCCATGTTCAGCAGCCAGCAGATGCTGTAGAGCCTTCAACTTGTTGAATTTCTGTGAATGCCAACTTCATGAAGCAGCAGCAGCAACAGTAGTAGACATATAAATTGCTCTTTTGATGCTGAAAACAATTGAAATGATTTCCTCTAGGGCTCAGAAACAGCTATTTCATCAAAGCTCTTCTGTTCTTGCCTGGTTCCTGTTTAAAGTCGAGCTTGTCATTCTTGACTGAGAAGAAATGTCAAAATTCTCAATACTTGTGATGTACATACTTTTGTTCACCCATAACTTGGCAACAACAAATGCATATCAAAATTGGTGGTAATACTCCCTAAAGATAAAAGTAATTTGTGCATCACTTTCTTCAAAATTTCACCCTCTCACCTTCTTTGAAGGAATTTATCATTATTGGAAATGACATTAAAATATCAAAGTTTCCAATGGATTGAAATTGCTATAAAAGCATCCATATATCAAAAACCAAGGATTTTTAAATTTATAAAATCATGACATGCATGAGGAAACACGTATATATAGAGAGAGTGATGTTTGCCATACTTAAGCAAACCCTTTGAATACATTACAAGTATTATATTAAGCCAATAAACCTGTCTAAAATAACTATGAAAGACATGGACCAAATTTTGACAAATAGTGATATTGATGAAACACTAATGAAACAAGGGGTGTGTCACTCTGTGGCCTTGTCATTTAAATATCTTAAAGGCAAAAGAAGAATTATGGGAACTCAAACATTTCACCATGCAAAAATATGATCTTCAAAAAATCATCTGAAAGAAACTAAAATCCTTCAAGATATTATTAACTCTATAACTAATCTCAAGTTTCAACACAAGTCAAAATTTCATCTTTCAAAAATCCTCATATAAAAATAGACTTATTACCTAGGGACCAGAATGCCTTTAGCTACTATACTCTATAATGAATCTAAACACAATATCCGTGCCTTGGTACGCAAGGCCGATAGAAGGGAAAGTGTTTGGGGGGTTGATGTCCACCATAATGCATTTGCTTCATGAAAGGAGGTCTTAATATGTCTGTCCTAAGGACTTTTGGAATCTCCCCAAGGTCCAAGCAATCTAGGTATATATTAAATAAAATAGGTGGTTTGTTTGTTTGGATCTGATCACGCCAAAACCCTCTCAAACAACCATGGGGCCCTCTGTGCTCAGCATCCACATTTGGTATTGCTAGAAAGCCTTGGATAAGGCAGTGTGCATGTTCGTCCTTTTTCAATTGTCGGACCAATGGAGCAAAAGTTGTTGAATGTTAAAGTGATTTTTGTCTTTGTGGAAATTAGTTAAATTCAAGAAATTTATTTTTTCAGACTCACAATTGAGTTTTTTCTGGTAATTATATTGAAATTAAATATAACACGGTTCAATAAGAACTCTGAAGCTAAGCTCACTTCAACTAGAATACTATTGGGATGGGTGGTTAAATATACTTGGGCCAATCATTTGTCCACTAGTATTTGTTGAACTGCAAAGTATGTGGCACCATTTAGCACAATGATCTGTTAGTGAATGCATAAAGTATGTGGCCACACAATATGGCACACAATTCAACCACTTTAGTGTCATTCTCATTGGCCAATTTGGGATCATCTTTATAACTTTCTCAATAGCAAAAAGAGAATTATTCCTTCATTTCTCCATTAAAAGAGCAAGGGATGGATGCCTACTTAGGCTCCCCTGCTGCCTCACCCAGAGGCAAAATCAGACTCTTTGGGAGGTGCCAATTCTGCAACATGACAAATTTGCACCTTGAATTTTGATCCCAACTACCCTCAAAACTCTTGGACCCCACATGTACAGCCTACCTCCAGTCCCTCTCTTTCAATGAAGCATTCTGGTTTAGAACCAAACTTGCTTCCTCAATAAATTTTCATTATTACACTTCAAAATATGCAAAATCATCTTCAAAAGATGAAAGATGGGAAAAAACCATCTTCCATCTTAAGTGGAGTCACGGTAGTGGGTTTAGCCACCTCTTGAACTTCCCTGCCCATCCAGACTCACCTCCCATTCCGTCTGCTGACTTGTTACAAGTAGTTGGTAGTTGAGTTAGAATCTGGACTTTGAGTCCTTAATGTTCCACATCTGAGTTGGAACAATGTGTTTTGAACTTGAGGTCCTCTTCTTTTGTACTTCCTCTTTGGATTGGTGCCTTTATTAATAAAGTTTGGTAGGGTTGCATCATCAACTAGGGGGACGTGATAATCAAAGCAGCGACGGATGAGAGAGTAGTTAGGGTCTCTATCCATTACATTGTAATGGTCACAAATTCTTCCCTGAGAGTAACTTTCCATTACATTTTTCCATCTAGTTGTGCTCATAGTCACCTCACAATTCCATCTAGTTGTGCTCATAGCCACTTCATAGCTCTACATGTCAAGCATTGACCAGATGCAAAGTCGTGTGAAGCATGAGTCAACTTGTAATGATCATAGGTTGACATTTATCACCCTCTTTTTTGGTATCATATGTTCTCAGCAATTCCTTACAAAGTTTCTTACATATGAAATGTTCCCCATGTTTTCCAGTGTTATCTACAAATTTTTAGCCCAATTGTATATCTCCAACAACAAAAAGTGCCTATCCATGCAACAAGAAATGGCTTTCCATTAGGTTGTTGTTGCCATCATAGTTACCTCATAACATATTGTGTGTAACTATAATCACAACAACCTATTGGAAAGAGACCTTTACCTTTATGTAGGAGGGAATTGGGAATCTTAACTAAATTGAGGTGGAGCGAGAAAAACCCACACTTAAACAATTGGAACTGGAACAACCCATTGCCTCTCCAAAAGTGATAACACCTTTTCTTTCTTCATCCATTGTGTAGGGTACATGGCAACAAGGTGGAACTCATGAATTCCTAATAAATTTGCAAGTACATATCTTGAACTTGTAAAAAATGTTGAATTACATTGCTCGCCAATCTAGGATGGAAGGGTTTTATGTTTTGAAGGAGCAAGATAGGGCCATGTCATAAGCAAAGCAAATTGCCAAGCAATATCAAGAGCATAATGACTTATTGAATTGGCATTTCAAAAACAACTTTAGAAGGCTAGTAATATATATATGCATAAAAATATCCATAAATTGAACAACCTATAAATTTAGATAGTGCCTCATTGTGTAAGGTGTCAAAGGAATTAGCAAGCAAATAACAATATGCCAATTGAATGCATAATGAAAACCCTTCAAGGAAGACAATCAACATAAAGTAGCTTCACCAACTCAATGAAACACATTTTGCAAAATTTGATTCAAGAACACTTCGCAAAATAAAATTGTTTCATGTTTATGGAAATTGGCAAGAAGATTGTGTAAGCATGGAATATGTAATTGTTTTTGCTTGTTTCAATTATCTTCTTGCCAACCTTTCTTTCCTTAATCTTCAAAATGGAAGAATAAACAATGCACCCACAACCTTAGAACATAGGTTGAATAAATGATGCACTTAAAAATTCTATCAACATTTTATCTCTCCAATCCATTGTTTGTGCAAAGTTGGACAACATCATTTACTTGTCATCAATGTATTCAATCAAAACATTGGAGATGTAATATGCATCTCACAATCACATATTGTGTTAAAAACACCAAGATGACATCCATTTTTGCAAAAAAAACCATAACATTTACCATGAGCTTGTTTGTAAATGTTGCTCCAATTACCCAAACAACTTTATAGTTACATGTTTGTGGATTCTTCATTTAAGTTGTTTTGGTCATAAAATTTTATTGATTGTCTTAACATGTTTTCGCCATATTGGTGCATATTCTCTAGTGTAACAATGGCCTATATAGCAACTATATTCTCCTTTAAATGCTTTGTTGAGTGTTGGACAACTTATTAATCAAGTTGTGTATTGACTTCATAAAATAAAATGGCCCATTTCTTTTCCAAATTTTTCTTTGAATTCAATCCCTCTTGCATTGATATTTTATTTGAGGCAAATTGCCCAAGGACTTATTTGGATAGTCCATGTTATGTTTAAAACCTTGGTAGTGAACCATACCATCCACCTAAAATGTTGAAATTAGTTTTTTTTTTCCATGAAGGAGGAGGCCCTAAACATCACTAATATTTGAAAATAGCACATTATTCATATTCTTTCTACATTCATTATAAGTTTAAGCACATCATCACCACAACAATTCCTCAACTTTTGACATAATGTCATTTTTCTTACACCTCTTCCATGGTGTTAATCCCAAATGAATCAACATTTTGTCCTTATAGGAGGTTAGTTGCATATTTAAAAATTGGCAAACTCCACCTTTTTTACTTAGATGTTCTATTGTCCTAATAAAATTCCATGGTTCCTAATCCTTTGCATACATTCCATTTCCACAAAATTAAAAATACATTAAATTTATTTCACACTTCCTAAAATTTGCATAACATTCATTGACATAATTAATGAATTTTAAAAATTCAATTGGAATGCTTGAATAGAATAATTTAAGGATCTTCAATAACATCAAGCTATGAAATCTAGCAATAATTACATGTGTAGTTGAAGATTTTTAGCTTCACCACCCTGTGAAAAGTGGTTACATATGACAATAATTGTGTCATGGACAATATGTAATAATGGAATTTTTTTTAAAAAAAATTAGGGATTATGCTTAAAAGGGTTTAAAGGGCCTAGTTGGTAGAAGTTTCAATAAGGCATAGGTGTTTGAACTTTTTAGAGTGTTGATGAACTTTTTAAAAGTTCCATGGTATACTATAAGTAGTACTCCCATGGACACCACCTTGCAAGTTTGTATGTCAATCAGTCAGTGACATGGCTATACCCAACTGACAGCTAATGGACCTGGCACAAGTGTGAACAAGACCCAGATGATAGAGTCCAATTGTGGGCCGTCTGGGTGGTCTTCTTGCAGTGCAAACGTTTTCTTCTTGCTTTCCTTTCCCACTTACGTCTCTTCTCCCTCTTTCATACAGTGATGGGAAAACATGCGTTCGTGCCCTATTGGGTACGATGGGAACGTACTTTCTTTTCCTACGTGGCGGAACGGGCCATTCCAAGAAATAACTGACATAGTAATTTTGACGAGGAATTTCCCATAGTCATGACTTT
>Ga0116229_10016028_pt1 | contig 10118 bp, 6 predicted proteins | sample S1TSphgellanicum_3_FD_87313 | JGI IMG/M metagenome (GOLD analysis project Ga0116229, IMG submission 87313) | Host-associated microbial communities from peat moss isolated from Minnesota, USA - S1T2_Fc - Sphagnum magellanicum MG | ecosystem: Host-associated > Plants > Peat moss > Unclassified... | reverse complement strand
GTGGTTTGGTGGTCATGAGAAACAAAACAAAAAAAGAATCGGACTTTGTCGAGAAGCCACCCCCCCCCCACGTGGGAAAAACGAATGTGACCCCCCCCCCCCCCCCCCCAAGGATCACCTTGACGAATTCCCATGGAAGATGGGATGATTATAACATCGCCTTCACAATTATAATGATTGTAAAACAAGGGAGATTCAAATACATAGAATGCATGGACAAAAGGGATGAATTGTATGATATCCTCACTTGCTACATGAAGTTTTTCAAATATGATCCTTTTTAACACCGAATTGAAAACATTTGCCACATTTAGTTAATGCCATGGATTATTGCTTCACAACCACCCTTAGTTGTAACTGTAAATTGGTGTGGGGAAAAATGTGTTGCAAAGGTGCCACAAAATTGAAAGCATATAACATAGCTTGTGAATTGATACAATGTTTCCCCCATTGTAATAGGACGAATTCCACCTAAAGGTTTGGTCATGGTTAAAAGGTAAGCCACTCCAAGGACACTTGCAATTTGGGATGAGATGTGACCTTATGCAATATGAAAACAAATTTGAAATAATTGAAGGAATCCATTCATTAAATATTATAGGTGGAAATAGTTTTGAAAGTGTTCAAAAACCATCCCAGATTAACCACTTATCGATAAATGCGGCATGTGTTAGACACCAACTTAAAGGAATAAAAAAAACCTCAAGGTCCAAGTTTGGCTTGTAATTTTGAAAAAAAGCGGGAAGTAGCCATCTAATTTAAGGTGTAATGCGTTGAGAATTAACGTAATGTTAAAAGATGTGGGTGTAGGAAAAAATGGTGCCAAAGTGTGTGTTGCTCAAGAATATTCCCTCACACGCCTAAGAACTAAATTATAAAGTAGATGTTTGTGAGTTGGAAAATCATGTTGGGGAACAAGGATTGAATTCAAATTGGTTGACAAAGCTTGGGCCTGCAAAAAAAAATCCTCCTACAAATTTTTTTAGTCACCTATTAGAAAGTTCTTGAATTGAATCTACATTTCCCTATGCCTTGTCACCTCATTACAAAGGGGCAAAACAAGACACTATTGGGGTAACAATAGGAACAAGTGCCAAGTTACCACATTGTAACAGGTCTTACACTTGCTTATCTATTAGAAAACAAAATGCCACTTGTACATCACATTGTAGAATGGTGAGGATGTAGTTATACAATCGAAGACAACAAAGGCCTAAATGAAAGGACTCGAGGACATCCAATGATGAAACCCATGTCTAAGTTGATGAAAGTGGGGTGAGAACAAAGGAAATTATTAAACCATGATTGATCATAAGGGTTTGGACTAGATGAATTGTATGTTTAATAGGAATGTTGATGACGAGTTAATTTTTGAGTAGTAAATTGGTGCCCACAAGTGGGGCAAAAGACTTTAAGTGGAGGTTGAAAATGTGTTGAAAAGATGGGGGTAGGTTGGGGGGTATGATCATGGTCAATTATAAAGACCAATAAAGTGGGAACGGAACAATGTATTAACTATGCATGATTGAAAGGGGTTTGGGAAAGTGTAAAGTTGGGGCCCCATATTCACATGAAAGGCCGGGGGTTAGTAGGGGGAATTAGTAAATGATGTATGATTTGTTAAAATGGGAGGGGTAATTAGTGGGTGGTCAATGGTTTACATGGGGGACGAGGTGGAAAATAGGTCTGTGGTGGCACATGATCAGGCAACTGGGCAATGGGAACTACGAAGTTTGATGAAACATGATGAGTTGGGGGACATCGGTTGTTTGGTGCCCATGAAGTAGGAGGTCTATTATGAACACGAACCCCATTTTTCAAAGACTATTTACCATTACAAGACAATCTTAAATCTATAAAATTAATCACACAATATTAAACAAAACGAAAGGAAAAAGATAGGAAATTTTCTAAAGAATCTTTTGTTAGGGCATTATGTTAAGGCCAAACCCTAACTTCACTTTAAACTTGGCTATCACAATCATTACTCTATTGGATTCAATAGGACCTAAACACTTTAATACCAAAACATTACAAGTTTCACTCCTTGTTTTTAATTTTGCAAGATATAGAACAAATAACACCACACAAAAATATTTTAATTTTGTGGTGGAAAGCTAGCCATGTATTCACCTGCTTGGAGGACACACTATGACATTTAGGGATGGCTAGTTAGTTGGGTGTCTCAATAAGGTTTGTATTTTATGTTGCATTGGTTTGTACTCGCTTTAGAAGGACCTTTTAATACCAAATGTTACTACTTTTAATTGCTTTTCCTTGTTGCATGGGTCCCATAGCCCATCGATGTCAAAGATTAGATAGAAAAGGGGAGAAAAAATGTTTTAATAAAATGGTCTCTTAAATATGCCCATGAGTGGACTAGTTACCTAAATATAATGGCTTTGCAAGCAAGACAATACACTTATGTGGCCTTTTCCTCTTTATTATGATATAAAAAAATGGAACAATGAACTAAATTTTTATATTGTAAGTGCATGCATGAAAGGTATCATAATTTAAACCTAGTGTTTTGACTAGCTTTAGGGCTTCATAAGTAGTGGTCAACATTTTGCTCACCTTTGGCAATAATTCTAAATGCAAAAATGAGAACAATTCATTCATGAATGCATTGCTAACCCCATGCACAATTCTCAAGTTTAATAATAATAAAATTGTTGACAACATGTTAATGGTAAAACCTTCATATAACGGGGTTGAAGTTTTTGCTAACATTGCATCCATTAAAATTTCATGTTGTTGTTGGTCATCTTGGAAATTGAGATCATAAGGTGGATTTTCCATGGGCTAATTATTTGGTGGGCTTTTGTTGAACATCACATTTCTACTCCAAGTTGTCAAATCTATCAAAAGCTTCAATAAACATTATGTGAATTTGAACATTTGGGTCAAGCATTGTAACTTCAATCAAAGTGTGTGATGCTTGTAACTGCTCCCACATTACATCCATTAGCCCTTGGTGTAAGGTCATCAACTGAGCTCCCTATCCATGTTGCAAAAACTAGTGCAAGATCAACAAAAATACCTAGGGTTCACAACTTAAAGCCAACTTTTCCTTATTTGTTGGTTGTGTATAAATATAAACTAAAACTACTTATGTTTTGGTCTAATTATGTGTAATTAATTTAAAGTTAGACATTCCATCCTCTAAATTTGCAAAAACTAGGAAAAGTTCAACATTCACCATTGGCCATTAGAAAAATGGGCCTTGTCCATGCAACTTCAAATGTTTTAAAATTTTGATATGAGTTTGTGACCTTCCACCATGGCAACAAGTGCACAAACACTCATAACTTGTTGAACCTTACTGATCTACCTCATGTTCCTTGGCTTCAAATAATGCTTGGGTATCAAGTCTCCATTGTATTTGTGAACTTGGCACCTGTCCTTAACACTCTAATGTTCCTGTAGAATTAATGGCAAACATTCAATAGTTGTAACCTATATAAATTCATTTAATAAACTAAAATTTTATTTAGGAATCAAAATCTTGGCAATGCAAATATACAAGACAAAACCCTAGAGTACATAATTCACACTAGTATATATATAGGTTCTACCATGGGCTTCCAACAGCAATTGAAACAACATTCTTGAATGTTTTTTATGAATCCCATGGTAACATACTTCTTTGATTTAAGAATTATGTCCATAGACATGACAGACTGAATTCTGACAAAACTTGAATCCAGCTTGTAATCATTATCTTGATCAGATTTACCACATTTGCGCCCAATACATATATGTGCCAATTATCCTAACTATTTGCCTATGAAAAAGATGACATTTGTCACTACCACTTGAAAACATCTTGCTGATCTTCCTATCAAGAAACACTGTGCAAAATTGATCCTAAAAAATCGAAAATCACTAACTATTGTAATGTACTGTACAAGCCTTATGCACTATACATAAGACTTGCATACTTCATACTCAAACTAATTGCAGGTATTATATATATTGATTACCTACTAGGTGGACCAAGAACTTAAATGCCTTGCATCACAGAGCTGCATTGAAAGTGAGATTGAAGGTGGTACTATTGTGTACGCAGATAAATATTAAGACACTGAAGTTCAAGTGTATGTACTTAGGATTAACATATGTATGTAAGGGTGCAAGTATCATCTAGGTAGATTGTAATATTTTGTAGTAATTTCTGTCATATTTAGTCATTCTTTATTAACTGCCTAGGACTGCACAACCCTAGTGGGAACACTAAGAAGATTTATTTGAAGCTGCCAGTGTAGAATACAGTCAGTTATGGCTCCACAAGATTGCGAATGTTGCCATTTGCATTCTTGGGGATGGTTTTAGACCTTCAGTTTATGAGATTTAGACAACAACAATGCAACCTTTTTCACCATTTCAATTACTGTTGCAACTTTGATGAGCTTTGAGGTGTATAAACAAAGGAAGGAACTATGGGACTAAAGAAGTTGCCAAAATTGCAAACTTATTTACTTAGGGGAGAACATGAAATATACTTGTTGTTAGCAAAGATGTAGAGGCTACAAAGTTGGGATAAGATGGCAAAGTCAAGTATTTATTCAACATGAGAATGGAGGGTGGGAGGGCATTGTCATGTGGCAGAAGGGTGCTTGCTTACCTCATGCAATTACATTTGCAATAGAAGTTGAGAATATGAAGATAGAGGGTGCGCTAGCTGTCACGAACTATGAAAATGTCTGACGACGCACTATGGCCGAAAATGCTGCAAAGCTCCAATCAAGTTTTCAGTTTTTTTCAATTTTGTGACGTAGCCAAGGCGGTGATCATTGGCAGGTCAATTAAGCCAAATTCGGCCATTAAAGATATAGAAAGACAAAAAAAAGGGCTCATGTTTTTTTTTGGAAATCTGGCGATTTCTTGAAGATTTTTTTTTTTAATTCTAATTTTGACAAACTTTCTTTTGTAAAGAATCATTGAATTTGGGACAAAAAATTTCAAAATTTTCACATCAGTGCAAGACTTCACACGAAAAAGAAGGTCCATTCAACATGAAGAGTGCGCTGAGAAGAAAAATCAAAGCTGAGGTAAACTATTGTCATACCTATTCTCCTATCCTCTGCTATTCTCCTCTTCCATTCATTAGGTGAGGTGACTCCTAATTTTATTTTATTTTATTTTATTTTTGCAATAAGCCAATTTGATTGGCCCATCACTCAAAATTTGAAACTATGGAGCCTCCCCAAAATAGCCGGTTTTATTTTGTAGTACAAAATTGCGTCCCTTTAACCACCCCATACAACTGAAAGGAGGGCAACATTTGCCCAAAGCAAAAGGGATAAAAGTGAGGTGCTTGGGATACGTCAGGAAACCTCCACCCCACACCACCAAAACGGGAGGGGGGGGGGGGAAAGAAAAAAGAAAAAAAAGTTGGTGGGAAAGTCTTCTTTCTTTCTTTCTTTCTTTTAATTTAACGTCAATACCCGGACCAGAGAGATCCATTTGTCTACTGTCCACTGTCCCACGAACGCCCTACCTATTCACAGGGCATTCTCACTGCATTTTCTAAGAATTTTCTTTGAAACTGCGTCCGAGGAAACTTCGAAACCTCTCCTCCGTAAGGACTGCCTTCCTTCCGTTGTTCCTCCGCGCTTGTCTTCACTTCTTCTGCATTTATTCATTTCACTGCTTGCTCTTCATGCCGCTTTCTCTGCTCTTCAGCTGCTGTTTTTGTTGTGGAAATCTTCCCAAACAGGTAGAAACTGCTAACGCGCCCTTTGGAGAGCTCGCTCGGTCTGAGAGTCGAAATCTGGAGACGAGGTGTACTGAAGCTGCCGACAGACGTCCCACTCTGGTTATTTTCGATTTCCTTTCTTTGAATTCGTGTTAGGAAGGTTGTATGCTGAATTTGTGCAGGATCTTATAAGTGAATATGGCCACCCAAAAATATGACACGGGATCTGATAGCGTACCCGAAACTTTGAAGAGGCGGTGCATTCGACAAGCTTTGGCCCGACAAGAAAAGAGGCAAAAATGAAAAGAGAGATTTTTTTTTCTTTTTTGGAAAAAGAGAAAAAATCAAAAATATTTTTGATTTTTTTGTTGCGATTTTCAGAAACCTTCGGCCTGAATGAAAAAGCCAAATTTTTGGCTCTTTATTTTCTGCTTTTCTGCAAGCTCTTTTTTTTGTTTTCAAAAATAATTGGAATATTTTTTTTATTGTTCGTGCCTTACCAAAAAGACTGATAAATGTTGGTCATGACTTTCAAAAAGTTCCCATGACTATGAAGATTTCACATGGAGAAAAAGAATCTTGAAATCATTTTGAAGTCGTGCACTACTCAGGTGTGTTCACGCGAGGAAACTTTGAACATCTTTCTTTGATTTCATCTTAGGAGGGCTCTCTGTTGAACTTGCTTATGCATTTAACTATGAGTGTTGAGACGGTTGCTTATATGGCTCCACCTAGTGACTTTTGCTTCTGGGCAGTTTCAAGGGTTTCTCTCTTCACGTTGGTTTTGGTGGCCAGCTTGAGTGCGTGATCTGTTTGCTCTCTACTTGTAGCTGTAGCTTTCAAAGCGATGATGACTCTAGAGCCTAGTTCCAAAACTCTGTAACTTCTCTCCTTGGCAAGTTTGATTCTTTCTTACAGCCTGCATGTCCTTTGGATGTAATCAGTTGGTGAAAAGCATTTTGTGAGGCCCGAAACGACAGGCTGCTTTGCTTGAGAGATGCAACATGATGTGATGCGACGATTCTTCGCCGTGTGGAGTGCGCGAAATGTATTGACCCTGAGACGTTTATACACTGGACACGGAACGTAGCTTGTTCTTAAGTTCCATTAGGCAGCAAACATTTTCAGGGTTACAAGTTACAATCAGTATGGAGCTTGTGAAGTGTAGTCAACCAGCTCTGTAGTTCATAATGGCAAACGCACAAGGATGGCAGAGTTGGTGCACAACAGGGTGGATTTGGGGAGGCGTGTTAAGATGGATTACGATGCACTACATTGGTGGATGTGGGGAGATGGACAATATTGTATTACGATCAGCAACCTCACCATCTTGCAAGATGAGATGTGGTGATGGATTTCGATGTACTACATTGGTGGATGTTGGGAGATGGACAACATTGTATTACGATCCGCAACCATTTTGCAAGATGAGATGTGGCGAAACTACATGTATGACCATCACAATATGGCGAAACTACAATGTATGAACATTCACATTGGTGCATGATATATCATGCACTAATTCACATTGATTATGATATAGCATGCACCAATTCCATTGATTTCGATATAGCATGATTTGATATAGCATGGACCAATTCCATTGATTATGATATACAGTAAACTCTCTCTAAACTAATATCCTTGGGACCGGCCGGAAGATATTAGTTTATGGAGGATACAGTAAACTTTCTTTAAACTAATATCCTTGGGACTGGTTGGAAGATATTAGTTTATGGAGGATACAATAAACTCTCTCTAAACTAAAGTCCTTGGGACCAGCCGGAAGATATTAGTTTATGGAGGATATTAGTTTACACAAATTAGATTAAGTATGAGGCCCGCCACGGGCCTGTGCCCGCATATTACTTTAGAGAGAATATTAGTTTACGCAGTATTAGTTTAGAAAGAGTTTACTGTATTAGTTTACACAAATTAGATTAAGTATGAGGCTCGCCATGGGCCCGTGCCCACATATTAGTTTAGAGAGAATATTAGTTTACACAGTATTAGTTTAGAGAGAGTTTACTGTATTAGTTTACACAGTATTAGTTTAGAGAAAGTTTACTGTATTAGTTTACACAAATTGGATTAAGTATGAGGCCCGCCATGGGCTTGTGCCTGCATATTAGTTTAGAGAGAATATTAGTTTACACAGTATTAGTTTAGAGAGAGTTTACTGTATTAGTTTACATAGTATTAGTTTAGAGAAAGTTTACTGTATTAGTTTACATAGTATTAGTTTAGAGAGAGTTTACTGTATTAGTTTACACAAATTAGATTAAGTATGAGGCTTGCCACAGGCCTGTGCCTGCATATTAGTTTAGAGAGAATATTAATTTACACAGTATTAGTTTAAAGAGAGTTTACTGTAGCATTTATCATGTACCACATCAACAGGGATCATAAGGCAAAAGCATATCAATGGCAAGGTTGTTCTTATGACTACTCCTCAGTAGTGGGAGGACTCTTACACCTAGAAGTAGGCATAATTTTTATAGTTTTATTGCCCCAGGCAAACATTAAACAGTGACACAAGTTAAAGTTGGGGGCATTTTGGGTTTAGACATGCCAAAACTGTAAAGACCTGCCAAAAATTCAGTGGAGAAATTGAGGGAAAAGAGTAGGGTTCATTATGTGTAAGGTAAATCCCTCGGTTGAGGGCATTAGCAAAATCGAGCCTGCACTCAGCTATTGCTTCATGCATAATGCCTTACACATAATGCCCCCAACCCTCAACCCTCGATCTGAATGTAACAAAAAACTTGCCTCTCTTAGTATCACCTTAACATGAACTTAGCATTAGGTGTGAAGCATTAGGGAGCACAGCCCAAGAAGAAGCTTAGTGAAAGTAGATACATGGTTTTTGTGTTGGGCCTGATTGTATTTGAATGTTCATCACAAATCTCTGAAGTTTATACAATTTCACTCATGGCTTACACAATGCCAACAGGTTGCCTTCTTCAATTTAGATTGAGAACACTATGTCAGGGGGTAAGCGCAAGTGTTCAAATGATCAAATTACATCTGCCCGGCCTACATCCCCTTCAGTGTCAAGTCCAACTCTTGATCCACATCACAGGTATTTCTTTACATTATGGTGGGTCATTTTGTTCACCTGCTATCATTAGAATTTCAGCTAGTTGCTTGCCTATATAGCTTTCAGATACACACTGAAGGCTTGTCTAACTTTGCCTTGAAGCAAAATCATGGGCAAGGGTGTGCAGTTTGGAAGCTAGGGCAAGGCCATGCAATGTGGAAGCTCAACAGCTGGTCTCTCATGATGTGGATGCCAAACTCAGACCTTCGATATTAATCTGTCCATCGGGACATCCCATTTTTGAACTCTTGTCTGATATAAGAGAGTTGCTACCATTGAGAATTAAAACTTGTGACACTAGTTTCTTATCATTGAAAATAGAGTCTCCACCTCACAAATGTTATCTTTATATACATCATAATCAGAATGAATATGGTTATGAAGATAACAGAGTTTTTGTTTTCAGTAGACCAAGGTTATGTATATACTATGCTTTCTTCAAACATGATCAATTTTGGGTGAGAATTGGTTATAATAGAGACTGAAGTAAACAGTTTTAAGTGGTATGTCCCTCAAGAGGGAATAACAGAAGTGTTTTCTTCTGGAATTTCACACATGTGATCATGAGTCTAACCTGAAGTCAACTGATGAGATTAAAGACACATGAGCCAGCTTCTAAACTTCCTACCAGAAGATTGTGATACATTAGTAGTTGTTCCTCTTTGTGTCTGAATTGTGGTTGTTTTTGTGTAGATCATTGACTTGATCAATGGAAGTCTGTAACCATACATGTAAGTCTTGACTTTGTATTGACTTTCTGGAGCCCTTGACTATCTATGGTTCTATGTTGTGTGTGAGGTGACTTTCCGTCCCTCTACTCCCGGTTCTACAAGGTGATTATGCTTCCAAGCACAAATGCTACTGGTGAAGGAAAGAATGCTAGTGCAATTCTAGATGTTAGATTGCGTTTGTAGTTAAATTTAATAACCTACCTCCTATGCATTATTTATGATAAAAACTGATAGATTTATTTTTCAAGCTCACACATTACACGTTCTAGGACTTTATGCCAAATTGTCATTCATCCAAAACAATGTTTAAGGACTTAACACCATGTCCAACCTTGCTGTAGACCACTAGTAACTTAAAATGTTGTTTCTCACACATAGATTGTTCAAATTTGGCTTGCCATAACTCTCTGGAAAGCTAACAACAAGGCGCACCAACCTACCAAATCTTATGATCTACAGCTATGACAGTAAGGAGTTATACTACCAAACCCGAGAGGGTTTTACAAAGGTGATGATTAAACCTTGCTGCAGACCACTAGTCACTTAAAATGTTGTTTCTCACACATAGATTGTTCAAATTTGGCTT
>Ga0116229_10016027_pt1 | contig 10118 bp, 6 predicted proteins | sample S1TSphgellanicum_3_FD_87313 | JGI IMG/M metagenome (GOLD analysis project Ga0116229, IMG submission 87313) | Host-associated microbial communities from peat moss isolated from Minnesota, USA - S1T2_Fc - Sphagnum magellanicum MG | ecosystem: Host-associated > Plants > Peat moss > Unclassified... | reverse complement strand
CGTATGGTGATGAGAGGAGGTTGAATAGAGGCAAAATATGATGATAAAAAAGGATTAAAAAGAGAGTGGGTATAGGTGAGGTAGGGGGTGGGGGGTGGGGGGGGGGGGGGGGGGGGGGGGGGGGGGGATGTATTTTAGATATTCAAATGAACATTGTGATTTTGGGGTGTAATTTAAATTGTTTAAAAAAAGAAAGACCTCTTAGTTCTTGATTTTTTCATCTTAAGTATAAGAGCCTTCAAAATAATGTTTCCCAAATTTGTAAATGTGCTTTTCAATTTCACAAGAAGAAACAAATTCATAACCATAAAAATTTGGATTGTAACGTTAGATGTACCCTACATTGTAAAGTCCATTTCTCATTCAATATTGATTTTTTCGATATAATGTTTTCATAGTTGGGGAGATAAAAACATAAATTTTAGCTTCTCATTTCATTTTTCATATGTTTTTCAAATGCATTTGAATTGTATATAACAAGATTGGACTAATTAAGAAAAAACTTCAAGTATGACTCTCACAAAATAACATTGTAATGTGTTTATATCCAATTGTAAATATGAACACAAAACATAAAAAACATCTTTTGCAAAAGGACAAATCAACTCTTAATTTTTTTTCATAATAAGTTTGTTAAAAGCATTCCTATCATGGCAATTAATGATTCAATTTAAAATGGCCACAAGTCACAACATACAGGGGTACAAAAAAATTTATCTTGTCCAAGGTGTTAGAATGCAATTAAAAAATCATGGTGTAAATAAATAAAATTGCAAGTAATTTCATCACAGAATGTGGGTATGCATATAAAGTATTAAAAAAATTGCATTTACCTACCATATTTACCATTTCAAAACAATTTTGTAACCTCCCATAAAAATAATATCATACACATATCATTCAATTAAAGTAAAGAAACTTAGTGTGAAGCATCTACCAATGTGGGGCAATTTTTATATTTTTTAATAACAAACGACTTTGAATATTTCAAAAACCTCATAGAACCACCGTGTTTTATCAAAATTTTGGCAAAGAAATAATAATTTTTCATAAAAATTGAAAACCATGGTTATATATATACATTTTAATTTTTTTTATAATTGCAATTATATGTATTAAAATTGAGCATTTGATTTCATGACAATTGTAATAATATATATCAAAATTGGGTTAAATGTTTTTTATAACCATGATTATCAACTTTTTTTCTTGGTACTTAAGAGGATGGGGTTGGTGTAATTTGTAATCCCCCCCCATTGGTGTTTCCCAATCAAGTAAGACATCCATTCCTAAGTTGATTATAGTATGTATAAGTCTAATTATTGATTTCAAAGTGAATTTCAGTTTCAATTCTAACATTTTATTTATTTATTTTTATTTTTTTATGGAACCTTTAGTTTGGTCTTGAGACTAGTTCTTTGAATTTCGAAAACCTTTTATTTTGGTCATTTTCACACAAAAAATTAAAGTGAATTTAATTTAAGACCAAGTTTATTTCCATCTCCATTACACAAAATAATTGGTGTAATATTAGTTTGTTTAGCTAGTGCACATAATTTAGGATATAAACAATGTATAATTAATCAAATGTAATAACTTGCCTAAAATGTAAGACCAATTTTTTTTTAATAATAAAGTTGTATTTATATACCTAAATAACCTAAACTTCTTTAAAATAGGGCAACCCCTTCAATTTAAGTTCTAATTCAATTTCTAACTGAAGCCAATTGTGCAATTAAGTTCCAACAAAATTCAAAACCTTTGGTTTGGGGACTTAAAAACTTGACCTTTAATTTAAACCTATTTAAATCCTAGAATTTGACAACATTAATATATATATACACCCCATGATCATTTCTTATTAAATGATTTACTTGTCCAACATTCCACTTAAACCACATTCCTTCTATTGAACCCTAAACCCTTGAATAGAAAGAACTAGTATTCATCGATCCTTGTTCTCCCAACTTTCATCATCATCTAAATTCCTTTGAGTTCCATCATAACATCCTTAATTAATGGGAATTGTCCATTCAAATTTCTAAAGAAGTGGACATAAGTGCCAACTTTATGCCCAAAATCCTGGGAATTAGAAGCAAGTAAGAGCATAAAACAAAGACTTGACTTTGGAAAAAAAAAAACCCAAGTTGTTCAATTTCATTGTCATCATCCTTTTCAACTCATCACAAGTTTATTTTGTTTATGTTGTTATAGTAGCAACAAACTTGTTGCAAGCACAAAAAATTTAACTTTCTAATATATGTTATTTCTAAATTGATTTTATAGACCTACAAGGATCCTAAACTAAATATTCAAAAAAATTGACAAACATTTTTTGAACATTGTAAACCATATGTTATTTTGCTTTTGTACTTGTGAAAGCATAGGCAAAAATTGAAATAAAAAATCAGTTTGGGCATCATGACTCACAAAGGCAAAATGATAGAACCAAAAATTATTAACATGTAAAAGGGTGAAACTTTTTTAAACAATTCAAAAATTAGAGAAGTATTTGGAGTGATTCTCTTAAAGAAACATTGTCATCACTAAGAAAAAAAACTTAAAAAACATCGCTTTCGATTGATTACATAACCACACACAAAAAAAATAATAGAAACAAAATTTTCTCTCATTCACAATGTTAGGCCATTTGGTGATGATGGTACAATGTGCATTGTTGCCGAAGTAGGGATAAAAAATGGCAAAGCTAGCTCAATTTTGATGATGTAAGCATTGTAGTGGGAACTATAATGACATTAATTTCCTTTGGTTGTAGGCATGTTTAAGGTATTATAGTGGCAATCTTTTTAAATTACTTTCACCTTATGATGTTTTATTTTGGAATTTATGTGAGATTTGATATGCCCATTTCAAATAGGTTGTATGGATCATGGAAAATAATTATATGAATGGATCTAAGGAGTAAAGATAAGGTTCATTATGTGGATCATGAAAATGCATTTCAAATACTAGCTTTGTTTTTGACTATCCATTCGTTTTTCATCCATGGAAATGATTGGATTTTTTCATCACAAATTTAGCATGTGATGAAATTAATAATGAAAATCATGTGAAGTCCATTCATTCATAGGTTCGTACATTTTACATATGAAAACACATTTGACACATTGATAAATGTGTTAATGAATGAAGTACGAATTATGAATGAATGAATGTCACACGAATTTCTCATTTTTCTATAAATTTGTGTGTCAAATGTGTTTTCAATGCATAATATTAGTGAGTGAAATGTAGGAATTATGAATGAATTTTTTTGCACAATTTTCATTATTAAATCATGAGATGTTATTTGTTATGTTGGTGTGTATGTAAATGTTATGTGCCTAGAATAATAATGGGTGTTTTTTTCAATTACGAAAATGTAACCCTAGCCCTAGATATGTTATTACATGCATTTTAGTTTGTTTAAATAGGTTTCAAGCCTAGGGTATGAAGTAGGGTGACATTTCATGAAATTTGGAAATAATGGGTTTTGCACAAAGATGTTTGATTGGGGAGGTCATTTTCATTTTATTCCAAATGGCTTGTAAAAAAATAGGGTGCAACTTATAAATATTATTTATTTATTTAAATGTAAACATAGTGCCATGAAAATGTTTAAATATAAAATGTGTTTCATGGTGTTTATGTTTACATGTATGCATTTCACAATTTCATAACACATAATTTTTTTAAATTAATTTTAAGTGTTTTTTATATACAAGGAGTGACCTCCCTATGATGTTTTGAGTATTGATTAATGTTGGTTGGTTATTGAAAAAATGGTTAATTACAAATTATCATAAAGGTCTAGGGATAGGTTGCCTTTAATTAACATTTAGGGTCTTAAATTGGTTAAAAATTAGATATGTGCCCTACCTATATAATATATATTTCATTAAGACCCAACATGAGTCTTATGGGTAAAATATAACTTAGATGAAAATGGGAAAATTGATTTGTTCGGATCTCAAAGAAATGTTTTGCATGGTGTTAGTAAACGAGGAAGGATGGGAAACAACCTTAGAGGTGAAAAACAAAACAACATCAAAATCAATTGTGATTTTGATACCCTATGATTTATGTCAATAAGATGTAGGTTCTATTTTAATCCTTCTCATCAAATTATAGATTTGTTAGCCTTGGTATGATTTAGAAGGAAGGTTAATAGGAATGATGGGCAAGGGAGAAAATCTAAGCTTGTAATAAAAGATATAATCAAGCAAAGACAACTTAAAAATGGGGGTCCAAAAAAGGAAATGGGTAGTAGAGAGGAAGGGAAGTTCAAGGTGATGTTATTTTCAAAGGTACAATAAAACAAGTTAATTAATGAAATAGGCTAAAAATGCAAAAGAAGGAGAAGAATGGAACTATGGTGAACAAGAAGGGGTATATAACAATAATAAATAAAAAGGACAAGAAACATGGCAAAAAGGGGAGATCCTTAGTCAATATGGGAACATGTAACTAAGCTTTTGGAGATGGTAAAATCAACTAATAAAAGTGGGGATAAATTGAAAAATGATTATCCAAAAAACATGTTTAAGATACCATGCAAAGGAGGTTGTAGTTGTTGTTAGTTAAAGAATAAAGGATCCATGAACGCAACATGTAGAAACAATGGGGGTGTGGTTAATAAAGAAGGTTTGGTTTTAAACCATGTTGTTGTGGAAGACCAAGGGGTAGAGCTTGGAACGTCAAGGGCATACATGGTTCAATCATGGTATAATGAACCAATTTTTGCATAACCAATGCTCATTTCACATATTTACAAGTCTAATACATCAAATTAATGTTGAAAATGTGTGTTGTTTTTGTGATACACCTTTTTAAATATCAATTTAACATTTAGATAAGTTTGGAAGTATAAAATATCTTTTGACATGTTTAAAAACATGTAACCATTGTTTTTTAGCATAGTCAATAATTTAAAACATTTGCCCAAACACTATTTAAACACTATAATTTACATTTACCTAGGACTATTTGGGAATTGTTTAAACATTATTAATGGCTTTTATTATCCTAAGTGGATCGGACATCACAAAGGAGGAAATAAAGCAACATCCAATTGAAGGCACTATGACATGGTCTTTATACAAGGTGTTGGGGATAAAAACAAAGGTTGAACACTAATTGATCACGGAGGAATCTCAACCAAGGGGCATTGCTAAAAGCCATAACCCCTCTTGCCCACCAAGCCTTTAACTAAAGGTAGGTGGAAATCAATTGTTCGTGGGTTTGTCCACAAATACAACAATTACATTAAAATAACCATTGTCTTTTGTGATCCCAAATAGCTAGGAAGTCATGGCATGAGTAAGAAAGTAGGTCTTATTATAGGTGACTTTTAAAGTCAAAAAATATGGAGTTAGTAATTGTAAGTGGGAGAAAGTAAAATACATGTGTTGATAATAGACTATAATTCTTAGCTTTAGTTTATAGTACATGAAATGGGCAAGTTGTCATTCCAAAACATAAAGGAAACTACAAAGGTTTATGGGCAGAAATGGAACATCACTCAAATTGTTAATCAAAGGTTGCCTTTAATGTACATTCGTAATTCCCTAATGACTATAGAACATTTTTATCATTGTGAAGATGAAAAATGTGGGATGGTTATTCCATTTTAAACCTAGGATGGAACTAAAAATGGTCCAATCTTTATAGAAAACTTTAAGTTTTCACTTTCATGTTGCTAAGTTAAGTACCCATAACCAAATACAAGAAATTGGCCACCCTTGAATAAGATCCAGTCCCTACCAAATGGGTGGAAAGGTGTGAAAGATTAGAAGAAACAAATGTGAAAGTAATGAATACAAATTACAATTTTTTCATTAGTCATGTAAATAAGGATCAAATAATCAAAAGGTTGAATAATCAAATTACAATTCAAAAATTACAATTGTAATAACTAGACCAATTCATTACCATTGATGTTTTATGTATCTAAGAACATAAATGGTGTGGAGAAAAGGCAAATTTTTTGGTCCAAGCCAATTATGGAGTAACTCTAAAAATTAATATTTAAAAATTATGGTTGGTTACACCAATCAAGAAAACATGGTTGACAAAGGTGGAATATACATTTTGGTATTTGGAAAAATTAACAAATTGGTGGTACAAAATAAACAACTAATTGGTAATAGGGTTTCTTGGATCAAATTACATGGGCTGCAAAGAAAGGACCTAGGGATTATATCTATATATATATTTATATATATGCACACACTAAATGATTCCATTAATTGTTGCTACTTTTGGGTCACAATGGTACATGAATTACTTCATGGTTGTAAATGAATTTTTTAAAGTGACTAGAACATGGTGGAAGCAAATAAAGATAAGTCTAGTGCTTGTGGAATATTAATTAATCACTTTGAATGGCTAATGTGAGAACAAATGAAAACCCATTTCAATGTTGCTAATGGCTTTGAAAATAAAGGGAAATTACAATTCATTAGAAGAAATCCAAAAAATGCCAAAAATTCAATAATTTTTTATGTTTAGATTCATCAATAGCCATAGACAAATACCACTAGCATCAAATGGTTACATATTAACATTTGTTTCTTCCAATGATGTGCCATTCTTCCATTCATAACATAACACCTTGTGTTCTTCTTGCATCTTTGGCTTGATTTGCTACTTTGTGTGTCTGCCCATTGATTGATTTTAAAGAAAATAATAAGTTTGTTCACTATCAGTCATTAGTTCATTTGCATCCTCATTACCATACATAATTCACATTGTGTTCCAATTGGGGGCATTAGTAGCCATAAACCCTTGAAATTTGTATTAGGAACATCATTTTTTGCCATCAAATTATTTAACTTCCACCACAAAACACATTGAATGTATGTGTCTTTAAATTGCATGTCACAAACAACATTTGTCATCATTTTACAATAAATTGGAACATACACATGGCCAATAAGGGTCATCCATTCCTTGACACGCTTCACATGATCAAACATGATCCAAGCTATTTGGAGGCCACCACCAAGCAACATCCACTTCACCAAATCACATCTATTACCATCCCCATGCATAGACATGCATATAATTTTTTTTTCAAACTATTGTTCAAGGAAACATTTGTTTTGAATGTAATCATAAACATTATTGGCCTTGAAAGCCCAAATGCTAGAAAAATACCCTTTGTTACCTAGTTGATGTTTAAAGGATGTAACCAAGTTTTTGACATTAAAAGAACATAGGGCAAGGTGCAAAAGAAGTCAAATGAGCCAATGACGTTACTTTAGAGAAGGACTACATGTCGTTTTTCCCAAGCTTTTAATGAATTTTAAATGAATTTTTAAACAATTTTTTCCCCAAATTGTTATAATAAATGCTTATAATTGTCCGAGTACACAACATGTTTTTTAAATAATTTTTTAGTAAATAATTTTTTTTGAAAGTGTGTTGATTCCTTTTAAATTTAGTGTTTCATCTTTAAAAATGATAATAATTTCAAATCATAACCAAAAATTGATTTAAATTGATTTAATGTTTTCTTGTATAATAAACTACAACTTTTTTAAACACATCATGTACATTATGCCCCATTTATATGTAGTAAAGGAATTTTGAAATTCTAGAATTTTGAATCAGTTTTGGAAAGCTCTTTGAAAATTTAAAATTTTAGATTTCCACATATTTTAAGGTATGAGTGGTTTTTCAATGTGACTAATAGGTCTTTATCTTTTTAGTTTTTTTCCCATCAATTTTTAAAAATTATACAAGTCCTTTTGTTAGTCCTTTGCAAAATTGATTCTTTCTAATGTAATAAATGTTTACTTTCAAAGGTCATAAATCAAAATTTAAACTTAAAATTTTATCAAATGAATGTTTGATTTGAATTCCTTGACATTCATATGAATGAAAAAGTAACAACTTGCCATAATTGCCATGTTTTAAAATGGTAAAACATAAGTATTTTTCCAATTTTGACTATTTTTCTTCGTCGTTCAATATCCCTTTTGTTTCATTATGACTATAGATGTGACTAGTGTTCAAATCAATTACTTTTATGACTATAGTTAAGTTAGTCCTACATGTCATTTTAGTTGTAAATGTGTGTAGTCACATATGTGATTATAATGTTGATATAACCAAATGAAATCACAAATGTAATTATAATTTGCAACTATTATTCATTTGGATGGAGAAGTAAAATGAATGTGTACAATTTTCATCCAATATTGAATGGATCCTTGGATGGATGAAAAATTAGTTGCTTTGCAATTGGTCATAGTTATTTTAGCAGCCATGGCCCAATAAATTTTTCATTTACAATGCCTTGATGATTCAAATATATGTGGCATTTTCGGAATTACAATATTTGCTTGATAATCAGCTTGTATTTAACTATTTATTGGTATTAAAAAAAAATTATTGACATTAACAGTAAAAATTATTATTATGCATTAAATATATTTGAGTTATGATCTATTTGTAAAGATTATATATGATGATTATTTAATTAGATATATACATTTAAATTAAAATTTATTGATAAAATTACAACATATTATAATCATAATCACGTATGATATATGTTTTAATCAAATAGAGGTTTAAGATGTTTAAAGAATATATAATTTATTTGATCATAAGACATTTATCATAATTTTTATATAAAATTTATGTTTTTTATTTGTAAAAATATAAAACTTAAAATTCAATCAAATTCATTAATTATTTATATATACTAAATATGTTTTAGATTCAAATATAAAATATAAGAAATACATAATGAATAATATGACTGATATAAAAAAATCATATATATTTATATATTTTCAGAAATATGATTGATATATTACCCATTTATAAAAATTACGTGTGAATTAATTAAATTTATGACAAATAATAATCTCATTGTATAATATGTTTTTTTAATGAAGGAAGGATTAAAATGTGGGAAATAATAATTTATTTATCTAATATTAAAAAAGTCATAAAACATTTTCCATTTACAAATCATGTGCTTCAATTTGATTTTCCAATGAATCTTCATCAAAATGAAATTTAATTTAAAAAATTAAAAAAATTAAATTAATGTATATTTTGATATAATTGTGTACATCATTGAAAGTATTTTAAGAATAAACTTTTAATTTTTTCATTTGGACAAATATCAATAAGGTATGAAGTATCAAAAATTAATGTTTGGCAATCTTTAAAATGAAGTATGGAATAACTAACCTTGAATGAGGGATCTTGGGAAATGTGTTGAACAAATAGGTTGATAAGTGAACTTTTTGAGGAAACATTAACAATCTTATATATTAAAGTTACAGTGTCTGTTTGTCTGTCCGGGCAATGCCTGGAAAATTATTCTAGTCACTGCCCGTTTTCTGTCGTGTGCTTTGTAGAAGGGGGGGCCGGGTAAGTTGAGGAAATTTTTGATTTGGGAATTTTGATTTGTGTGACAGTTATTACTCGATAGATAGCTTCGAGGACCTGAACCGATGTGGCCAGAATTCTCGATAAAGGACCTGAATCGAGATTCTCAGTACCCGGTCCAGACCTCGAGACGGACTTGAAACGAGGTTCCGAGAAAGAAAACCCGTCATTGGGGACCTGAAACGAGGTCCTCAGAGAGAAAACCCGTCGTTAGGGTCCTGAAACGAGGATGCACTCTTTTACTCACCAACACTGAATTTGTTTTTTTTTTTAAATTAATTTTAAAAATTAAATACTTTAGACCCTAAGAGCCGCATGCTTCCTGTTCTTTGAAAAAACAGGCCAGGGCAGCCGTTGCAGGGGGCCGAGCGAGGTGCCATGAGTGGCTAGAGTGGCGTAGCCACGGGTTGCCCTCACTCGTAACATTAATGTCTTTAAAGTGGGGGGGGAGAGTGACATGGTCTTGTGGACAAAACCAAATGTGGGTTCATTTAGATGACATGCACGTTAGGACCATCGTGAGGCAACCCTTCAAAGAGTGGCCAGAGTGAATTAACAGCCACCAATGCACCAGTTGGCCGTTTTGTCCACTGGATGGGTTGCGTTTTTTCATTCGGCGCCGGATGGGGCTCATCACAGTCGATTTCTTTTTGCTGCTGACCACTGTATTTTTTTTATTTATTTTTTTTCTTGGCCGTTTTTCTTGG
>Ga0116229_10016026_pt1 | contig 10118 bp, 6 predicted proteins | sample S1TSphgellanicum_3_FD_87313 | JGI IMG/M metagenome (GOLD analysis project Ga0116229, IMG submission 87313) | Host-associated microbial communities from peat moss isolated from Minnesota, USA - S1T2_Fc - Sphagnum magellanicum MG | ecosystem: Host-associated > Plants > Peat moss > Unclassified... | reverse complement strand
TTGTTGTTTCCTTTTCATTTTTGTTTTGTTTTGTTTATTTAAGAATAAGAAGACTTTTTGGGTCTTTTTGCCCTATATTTTTTTCTATTTTTTTTTATGCTAGAAAAATTTATTTTTCTTTTGTTATGTTTGTCCTAAATATTTCTTTGTTTTCCCCCTATTCTTCCATTTTTTTGGTCTTTAAAATTCCAAAAGACGAAGTTTGATTTTCTATTTCTTTTATTTCTTATCTTCAATTTTCTTTTTCCAAATTTAAAAAAAAAATAAATCAAGTAGACTATATGTGTTCATACCCATGTAGTTTGGGAATTTGGTTTACATTTTTCAAACTTGCATATTAATGTGTATCATGTGTTTGATGCAGATTTTGAATAATTATGAAATACCACTATGTAACCAATGCCATTCAACTCCAATGATATCATTGTCAACTTTACATTCATCAACTTGCTATTTAAGTGGTTGCAACAACTTAGTGATGAACACATGACATGGTGGCTAATGAAAATAGGTTTAAATAAGGATCTATTGAGGTTATATAATAGCATGCATGTTTTACTTAGGTTTTTTTGGCATAAGCAATGACATGGAGTTCACGTTTTTCATTTTTTGGACATTTCTTAAAGTTTTGATAGATGTAATATTTGCATCAAATACATATAAGTTTCTTCTTATATTGTAATTATAACTTCACATTTGTATTGTGTTTGCATGTTTTGAATGTGAGCATTGCATTAATACCTTGTTGAAATTTTCCTTACAAATACGAATTTGAAATATATTGTAATGTTGCATTATTACATTAAAAGAACTTCAAAAACATAAAGTTCAATGTGAAATACTTGCATAAGGGTCACAAAATAAACATTAGTTTTGTTAGAATGATTTTTCAATACCCACATTTGAAGCATAAAATGTTGGCTAATTTTTTTGGATGGTTTGTGCAATATACCCATATGTTGGGCATAAAATATGCATGTTCAATGAAAAAATGATGAAGATAAAAAATAGAAAACTAGAAGAAAAAATTAATTGTGATAAATAATAGAAGGAAATAATCTAAAAAAAGAAAAAAATAGAAAAAAGAAATTAGAAGGAAAAAAAAAGACATAGAAAAAATATTTAAAAAAAGAATAAGAATCCAAAAGAAAAAAAATGCTTGCATTTTGGTCACAAAATATGTAATAATTATTGAAGTGTATTGTATTTTCCTATTGGATCTTCAACTATTTTAACTTATAATAATAACTACCAAATTATGAAATACTTATGTGTGGGTCACAAAAGTTGATCCAATGTGCAATATCCACATTCACGGTTACCATTTATTGACATCAAGGGGTCAAATATGATTAAAATGGTTGTAAATTCATTAGTGCAATACCTTCATATTTTGTGTATCATATAGTGGTAGACAATTGCATCTTGTAAATGATAGGTAAGTAGTGTACACAAATAAGGAAAAAGTTAGGTCAATAATGTAATTACGTTAATAAGATGGCTAGGTCAATAGGGTAGCCAAAAGTTTTGTTAAAAGATTTTGTTAAAAAAATAGTCTTTGGTTTAATTCAAAAATACATAATTTTTTGTCAAAGGTAAAGGTTTTGCCAATAGGTATAAGTTTAACCATGAATAAAAAAGAAGTCATTCCAAAAGATAAAAATTTAAGCAAGAAAAGATAAAGGTTTTGCCAACAAATAGAAGTTTGGCCATGAAGAGACAAAAGTTTTGCCAAGAGGTATATGGTTAGCAAAAAAGAATTAGAAGTTTTTCCAATTTGTAAAGGTTTAACCAAGAAAAGATAGAGGTTTTACTAAGAGGTTTAAATATAGCCCAAAAAAGATAAAAGTTTTGCCAAGACATAGAGGTTTAGATAAAAAGAGTTCAAAGGTTTTCATGAATATATAAGGGTTTTATTCAAAGGTAAAAATTTAGCTAGGAAGAGGTTAAGGTTTTACCAAGAAGTAAAAGTTTAGTCAATAATAAATAGAACTTTTGCCAATGTGTAATGGTCTAACCATGAATAGATGGAGGTTTTGTCAAAGGATATAGGTTTAATAAGAAAAGTTAGAATTTTTACCATAAGGTAGAGGTTTAGCCAAGAAAATATATAGGTTTTGTTGAGAAGTAAAGATTTTGCCAAGAGATCGATGTTTAGCTAAGAAGATATAAAGATTTTGTCAAAGAAAAGGTTTAGCCAATAAGAACTAGATGTTGTGCCAAAAGGAAAGGTTTAGCTAAGAGATATAGGTTTAGCCAAAAGAGTTAAAAGTTGTGCCAAAAGGAAAAGGTTTAGACAAGATATATAGGTTTAACCAAGAAGAGTTAAAAGTTGTGCCAAAAAGAAAAAGTTTAGCCAAGAAGAATTAGAAGTTGTGCCAAAAAGAAAAGGTTTAGCCAAGATATATAAGTTTAGCCAAGAAGAGTTAGACTTTGTGCCAAAAGGAAAAGGTTTAGACAAGATATATAAGTTTAACCAAAAAGAGTTAAAAGTTGTGCCAAAAAGAAAAGGTTTAACCAAGAAGAGTTAGAAGTTATGTAAAAAAAAAAAAGGTTTAACTAATAGATATAAGTTTAGCCAAGAAGGGTTAAAAGTTGTGTTGAAAGGCAAAGGTTGAGCCAAGATATATAAGTTTAGCCAAGAAGAGTTAGACTTTGTGCCAAAAGGAAAAGGTTTAGACAATATATATAAGTTTAACCAAGAAGAGTTAAAAGTTGTGCCAAAAAGAAAAGGTTTAACCAAGAAGAGTTAGAAGTTATGCAAAAAAAAAAGGTTTAACCAATAGATATAAGTTTAGCCAAGAAGGGCTAAAAGTTGTGTTGAAAGGCAAAGGTTTAGCCAAGAGATATAGCTTTAGCCATGACTAGTTAAAAGTTGTGCCAAAAGGCAAAGGTTTAGCCAAGAGAGAGGTTTAACCATGAAAAAATAAAAGGTAGATAGGTAGGGGGTTAGTAGGTAGAGTCAAGATGTAAGTAAATAATGTAGCTAGGTTAGTAGGGTAGCTAAAGAATTAGGGTGACTAGATTGGAGGGTAATAGTGTTAGGGTTGGGAAATAAACACCCAAAAATTAAAAAGGGTCAAAGGTTAGCAACCAAAAAAGGTTGAATAGTACAATGTTGGGTTAACATAGGGTTAGGAACTAAATGAAGAAACACAACCCATCCTATGGACAAAATGGCCAACTAGTGCATTGGTGGGTGCTAATTCACTTTAGCCAAAGTTTCTGATCTTGAAATTAAGAAAGCCTAACATTTCCAAATTTGATGCATTTGCCAATGTAGACAAAAACCTTTACTGGTAAATGATGTACTATGTAAATTTGTGGCAGAGAACATGTATAATAACTTTTGCGTTGTTGTAACTTGCTAAGAATAGTAATATGTTTTTTTATTGCACTAGACTACACTATTTGAAACTTTTATTGAAAACAACAACACAAACATAGTATTGGGCACACCATGAAAATAAGTATTAGGGTTTTTTCTAACACAACATTTCAGTTAGGAGTTGACACAAAAAAATTTAAAAATCTATGACAAGAATGGCAAGAATTTGCTTTCCCCTAATATATAATACTAAAATAGAAGAGTTTCTTATGTAAAAATGGGAATAAAAACTTGCCATGTTTAACTATAGAAACATATTGGGTTTTTTAGAAATAGTTTGGCTTAAAACTGAGGTGAAATCATAATCTTCAAAATTTTCAAAAATCTATAAACTAAACACAAAAAGCTTTAAAAACACAAATTCATAAAAGAAAATTTTTAAATCAAAACAAAACACTCAAATCTATTGTTGAAGCTATTTTTAAAAGATTCTAATGTTGAATTCATGGCATGGTCATCAAATGTTAGTGCGGTTTTCTAACACACTGAGATTCAATGTAGGTGTTTCTTGATGTATTGCCATTGAATGAAATAAATGGTACAAAAAAGGTTTATATGTAATGTTTAGGTTTTAACTAGTAGGTAATATTAATAACCTAATAGCAACACGAACTAATTCAAAATTCAAAATACTAGCCATTAATGTAGTTAATAATTAATTCAAATCTAGACTAATTCAATTTGAACTAGCTATTTAGGTTAATTAGTCGTTAACAAAACTAATATTTATTCAAATATTAAGTAGGTAGTAAAGTAACTAATTATCATAATAACTAATTAACACTTAAATAAAGTAAGAAAGTTATATGGTGAAAATATGAGTTAACAATTCACTAGTCCCATTAATCATTTAAAAAATGTTAAGATAAAAATCATCATCATTCAATTGTTTTGCTATAATTAAAGAAATTCTACCATAGGCTAAAATATATGGTGGCATTTCAACAACATTGGAAATAAATATTTTCTATCATAATCTTCCACCATAGAAATCACTTGTTGTTTACCAATAAAAAAAGAAACCAATATAATATTCTTAAAATTTGGATCTAACATTAAAGATATCATGTTATGGGTCTTGTTTTATACTTCATTAGGAATGAAATGAAACCATTTAAAACATCACATACTTGCTTTCTAATGTTGAAAGTGAGCATAGACAACTCCAAACCCACAACTATATCATCTTCCATCAAATTAGTCATAGAGGGCGTCATTCCATAATCTTCTTTTAGTTTTAAGGCCATGATAATTTTTGCATGCAAGGCATCAAAAAATAACCAATGCCCATGAGATTGGTTAAGCACACATGCACGCACAACAAAAGAAAGAATATCAATAATGATTTGAGAAACATCCCAAATTAGAATCATCACAAATTTATCAAGCTTCATAGGTTTGTACAAATTTCATGTGAAATTCAATTTTCATAGGTTTATACAATAATCGCACGAATTCCCTGTCATGGTTAATATGAATGATATTTGTACATATTCAATATCTTAAATATTCAAATGGGTGAGACATTGTTTTTGAATGACATACATGAATGTTCATAATTAATACACAAAAATCACATAGTTTTATCCAAAATTACAACATGATAATTGCATAGATTTAATTAAAATGTAAATCCTACACTTCACATCAAAACATCAAAAGTAAAAAAAAAAATCATTTTATATAAAAGCAATATGTATATTTTTCATGCCATTTTTACACTTTAAAGCCCATGGAATTTGCATAGACATATTGTTTTACAGTTATCATATGGATTTTTTTGAAATTTTGTGATATTGTAAGTTTGTGATGTAAAGTGAGGGCACAAGTAATATTCATTAATGTTTGATGATTGTAACATAAAACAATTGTGGCCTTGAATTGCAATGTTTTTTAAAAAAATACGATTTTACTCACAAACCTATAAAAATAGATTAAATATCAACACAATAATCTCCAAATTCCACAAACAAAAATTTACACAAAAAAAAATGAAAAACATTATGCTTGAAAATAAAACTGATTTAATTTTCATTGGAGTGCTCATGTTTTTTGGCCTCAAAACAACTTCAATTCAAGCCTTGTTCCAATCTTGCTAACCTTTACCATATTTCTTTGCCCAAGTGGTGCATGATTTTTATAAATTTACATGGGTAGACTTGATGGAAACATATTTAAAACCCTTACAAACTTTCTCATCACTAGTGGAATATTGGTAAGCTTTGGAGAAATCATGCCCAAAATATGTTCCTTAAAAACTCTCCTTTAAACCTAAAACTTCACATTTGACAACAAACTTGAAAATATTTGTCATTGTGTTCAAATTTGAAATTTCATCTTTAACTATTATTTAATCTTATTTCTTAAGCCATATTCATCCAAAAGATTGGTCAAAATTTTTGCCAATGCCTATCTTATAGTTTCAAAAGCCTGAAATAAATCAAAAGTAAGATACTTTAGCTTCTGATCAAATTCCCAAAGAATTATGACTAGGCAAACATATCATGAGTGCTTTTGGACATCTAGACATCAAAACTAATAGTGGGAAAATGACATTTTTCAAGCAAAGGTAAAACATGTGTCTACTTGGTTTTCTCCACTAGGCTACAAAATATCATGTGACAAATACTTTTGTGAAAAGAATTGAATTCAAAAACACAAATGCAAAATTAAATAGTTAACCTCACATTCTTCATAAATTGTAAAGGAAAATGGATTTTTACAATGAAAAGTGCAAGATTCTTCAAAAACTTTTAGTACTCCACATCATCCTTTTTGAAAGGCTCTTTGGAGGCAAAACAATAAAAAATGGATAAATTGGATATGTTTGGTTTTCTTTTAGTAGGGTTTTTTTCCATACTTCTTTTCACTATAGACTTCACTTCCTATTTAATTTTTTAATAAAATTTTGAATGGTTTACATCAACATGTTATTCCATTTATTTATAATCAAATATTATAAACTTCCATAGTTTTGTTCTTGGGTGAAAGGAAAGTTGGGATGACACAACATATAATGCATGACTTGAGGTCCATCAAATGTCACTTTTCCATTATCATTTAGATAGAAAAATGACCAACATAAAACATTCCTATTATGCGGCCTCCATTTTTTCCTTTGGGAATGCAAAAGGGTAAATTGGCTAATGATTGAACACTTAAGGGTTCAAATTGCAAGGGTTCAATAACTGGCCATTTTTTGTTCATGGTCCTCAAAGAAATTAGTTGCCCCTTGAGCTAGAGCATTAGTAGGCCTTTAGAGAAGTTGATTCCAAGCTAGAATAAGAAAGTTATGACCCCCCAAAATTAAGGGGTCTTGTTGTTTGAAAAAATTGGATAAAACATATAAGGCCCTTATTTCCATGCATTTTAGACCTTATGAACAAACATTTAAAAACTTATGAAAGGACATCTTACCTCCTATAAATAGGAAAATATTTAAAACTAAGTCTAGACTATTTTTTATTACCATTCATATTTTTCAAAAAATATATTAACACCAAAAATTTGTAGCACAAGCTGCAGAGTCATGAGGCTTTAAGGATTTCGAAATAGATTATTTTTTGAATATTAGCTTAGTGCCTTAAAATTGACAATGCTTGTGAGGCCACATGGACTAATTTACCCGTTTTTCTCAAGATGTGGGAGAAGAATGTTTCGACAACGGTTGTTGCAATTCTCTTTTTCAATGTCTCCCTCTTATTTGTCTAAGGGAGACGTTGTTGCTCTAAGGGAGACATTGTTGTTCTAAGGGAGATGCCATTGGTTTGGAGTTCAATTCTAGACCTTGGTGGGTATTGTTGTGTGTTTTGGAAGAATAGGAGGAAAGGGAAATGGGTTGAGAGGGAGTGGAGGAATTGGGGCTTGCAGCAATCAAGGCTGTTGTGGCCATCATTAGCATCACTGCTTGCATCAACATCACATGATGGGTGTGTTTTTCTTTCCTTTCCTCTAGATACATCTTGCATTAGATGGAATGTTTTGCAATTGGTAGGTTCATAGGTCTCTCCCATTCTTGAAGGTTGGGTGTTGGGATTGGTTTCATTGGTCAATTAGTTGATAACCTTCTTATATTCTATAAGCAAAAGATTCCATGATGTGGTGGGTAGTGCATATTATGTTGTTCCAAAGGTGTTGAAGAGAAAATCAAGTCCAGAATTTGATGCATGGAATATTGGTGTCATCATGTACATCTTGTTGTGCAAAAGGCGCCCATTTTGGGACAAGATTAAAGTTAGAATCTTTAAAAAGGGGGTCAAAACAAGATAAAGTATACGTAAAAAATAGATGTTTCCACTTTAACCTTGTGCTCCGCATATAATTACCATAAAATAACAGCAAATTAGGTGAAAGTATGTGTTAAGTAATATTAGTTTGCTCTATTAAGTTTATAAGAATTTACATCTAAAGTAATTAAAAGAAAACGTTTAAAAATTGATAAAAAATACATTTGAAACCAACTAAAAAATACGTGTTCAAACCTACTTTTTGGTTAGAAAAATTAATGAAATTGATATGTCATAAGTTAGTAGATGAAGATCAATACATATTTTAGCAAGTCATCAAAAAAAAATTATTAACTTTTCATAAGAACTTACTTTCACCTACTTGAAACCAAAAACCCATAGTGAAAAGTAGATGTCAAAAGTTACTTGTAATTTGAAAAACCTATTTTAAACCTACTTTTACAATTTGAAATATGAAAATCAATGCACATTAGTGTAACCATCTATTATATTTAATCATTAAAATAAAAACATTCAATGTCCCACAATTCTACAATGGGTTTTGTTATTATTTTAAATCTACTTGTTCCAGTTTTGACAAGGTAATCAAGTTGTTCACTTTATCTTGTTTACACCCTAGGTAGGAGAAAAAGTAAAAAAAATAGGTTATTCGACTTGTGTCACCTTGACACATGCTTGTATTCAATTGAAGGATGTTTAAAGGGATGCCTAGTTGATAAAAAAGATCATTACCTTTTGTTCGATGTTAAGAACTTTTGATTTGGTTTTGTTTTGACCAAGTATTATGTCTTTGCAATTTCTTTTCTTTGGTTTCTAGTGAATTGCCAATTGGCTAGTACATAAGAGCGGGGTGGGGGGGAAATCAATTGCTTTTGGAAGGAAACTAGGAAAAATAACTAGCCATATGTTGTTGGTCATCATTTAAAGGACCTGGTATGTAAAAGGTTTTTGTGGAGGTTTTTGCTGCTTATTTGTTTTGGAGATTGTTTTGATTTGACTACCTAAAAAGTTTTTGGAGATTATTTCAGCAATTTGCAACATCCAATATTATTCTAAGTGTGCTCGCATAACACTTTTATAATTTCATGAAAAATCTGCATCAAAAACTACCTTTTCCTTGGTTGCATCATACTTGCAAACATCCATGACATCTTTGTTATGATCATCATATTTTTATGGAATCTAAGAACTTCACAATTTATTTCCCAAAGTTGCAGAAGCTTTTGTTGTTCAAAAAAGTTTGGTTGAAAAAGAAGGTGGGGATTTTTTTATTTACATTTCTACAACAATGTCGTTGGTTTTTTGGACAATATTTTCAATTATCTCTTTTGCTTTCCCAATAGTATCTTTAGCAACTTGTCGCAATATGTCTTCCTAACAAATTTTTGAAAAATGCAACTCATGGTTGAAATAGTGCTACAAATTGAATACAATTTTATGGCAATTTAGAACTTTGTTAGGTTTATTATCAAATAGACTTTTGAGGGAGGATTTTGCAATGTTGTACTAGGTGGAAGAGATGTTGATTTAAAACATGTTTAGCTTAACCAACATCTAACACCATATGAAGACATGTTGAGTATAGTGCTTTCATGAGTAACTATTACTGTTTTTTTTTGCATTTGTAGAGGGGTGACTTTGGAGTCGATTTATGAGGCTTTTACAGAACAATGATTGATGGGTCCATTCACAATAAAAGGAGCCAATATAATTATTGATTGTGTTTAAAATTACATTTATATTATTTTGAAAAATCACCATTAATTGTATTTAATGAATTATTTGTGCATCATTTGGAATTGTGTTTATGTGCTCATGAAATTGGAATCCAATGAATTTGGAATCATTTCACTATGTTATTAGAGTCCTTTGTCATACATAAAATAATTGTTAACAAGGTCTTTTTAAGGACTTTAAAATTTGAGTGTGCTTTTTGTTACTAAAATGTTCACCAAATGTTTTCAAATTTATTATGGGCTCTAATATAATTCATAAGAAGGGCCACATGTGTTTATATTTTTAAATGCATATGTATTGAATCCTTTGAATGGCTGTTGTTAATTTTGATTTTGAATGTCGTTAATGGTAAAAAATGTTCAAAATTTGTAATCATCATTAAAAAAAAAAGTGTAAATTTGATTATAATTTAGGTCTTCATGCAATTTTATTTATTTATATTATAATATGGGTCATGTTTGTTTTCAATATTGATATTCAATCTTAGAAATTACATTTAAAATATAGTTTTGGTATTTAATAGACTAATATGTGTGTAAGACACGATTATGTGGTTCCTTCATTAAAATTGTTCTCAAGAAGTAAGTTTTAAATGTATTACATTCAATTCTTCAGCCTATACCTAAAGATCTTGGAATCAATTATTTACAAAAGCTTCATACTCACCATAAGGCTTTGATGGTGTAGATCATCAAAGTTGCAAAGTCAAATTCATGCCTAGCAAACAATAACCTACCTTTGGACAT
>Ga0116229_10016025_pt1 | contig 10119 bp, 9 predicted proteins | sample S1TSphgellanicum_3_FD_87313 | JGI IMG/M metagenome (GOLD analysis project Ga0116229, IMG submission 87313) | Host-associated microbial communities from peat moss isolated from Minnesota, USA - S1T2_Fc - Sphagnum magellanicum MG | ecosystem: Host-associated > Plants > Peat moss > Unclassified... | reverse complement strand
TGGGGCGGCTTCGGCGGCCGAACTCTCCGCCGAAGTTTTTGAGAATTACAAGACCTACGTGAATCCGCCGCTCGCGCGGGTCATGAAGATCTCCGGTTCTCCGGTGGAAGTTCGCGCGAGTGGCTGCACGATTTGGGACGCGGCCGGAAAATCGTATCTCGACTTCGCCGGCGGGTACGGCGTGTTTACGCTGGGGCACTCGCATCCGCGCGTCGTTGCGGCGGTGCGCGCGCAGCTGGAGCTGATGTCGCTCTCGGGTAAGACGATGTTCAACGTGCTGCTCGGGCGCGCCGCCAAGCGTCTTGCGGAACTGGCGCCCGGAGATTTGACGATTTCCTTTTGGTGCAATAGCGGTACCGAGGCGATCGAAGGCGCGATCAAGCTCGCGCGCGCGGCGACCGGACGCACGAAGATCGTCAGCACGGTCAACGCGTTCCACGGCAAGACGATGGGCGCGCTCTCGGTGAGCGGCCGCGAGGCGTTTCAGACGCCGTTCGCGCCGCTGCTCGAGGGGTTCGCGCACGTGCCCTACGGCGAGACCGATCGACTCGACGAGCTGCTGCGCGATGCCGCCGCGTTCGTCGTCGAACCGGTCCAAGGCGAGGGCGGCGTCAACATTCCGCCGGACGGCTATCTTCACGCCGTGCGCGAAGCCTGCGACCGCGCGGGCGCGCTCTTCGTCGCCGACGAGGTGCAGACCGGATTCGGGCGCTGCGGCTACCGCTTTGCGTGCGACCGCGAAGGCGTCGTGCCCGACGTGATGACGCTGGCGAAGGGCCTCTCGGGCGGCGTGATTCCGGTCGGTGCCTTCATCGCGCGACCGGATGCGTGGAACCGCGCGTTCGGCAAAGCCCCGTTGCTGCACACGTCGACCTTCGGCGGCGGCGAATTGGCGTGCGCCGCGGCGCTTGCGGCCATGGACGTGCTCGAAGACGAGCACCTGGCAGAAAACGCGCGCGAACGCGGCGCGCAACTCTTGGCCGGCGCGCGCGCGATCGCGGCGGAGTTCCCGGGCGCCATCGCCGACGTGCGCGGGCTCGGGCTGCTGGTCGGCGTGGAACTCACCAGCGAAGGCTACGGCGGCTGGATCATTCCGGAGATGCTCAAGGCCGGCGTCACGGCCGCCTGGACGCTGAATCTGCAGCGCGTCATCCGGCTGGAGCCGCCGCTGATCGTGACCGCCGTCGAGGTCGACCGGGCGCTGGCTGCGCTGCGGACAGGGGTCGCAACCGCCTACGAGAAGCTCGGCCGTTTATAAGCCATGCCATACGTTGAAACGTCGATCGCGATCGCCGCACCGGCGCGCGCCGTCTACGAACTCGCAAAGGACCAGGAACGCTTTCCCGAGTTCATGCCGGACGTCGAGACCGTCAAGCTGATCGAGCAGAACGCGGAGCGCGCGATCTCTCGTTGGAAGACGCTGGTCGAAGAAGCGCCGATCGAATGGACCGAAGAGGATCGCTTCGACGACGAAGCGCTGCGCATCGACTACAAACTGATCGAAGGCGACTTGGACACGTTCGAGGGCGCGTGGACGTTCGAAGAGCGCGACGGCATGACGCACGTCCGGTTGGGCGTGGAGTTCGACTTCGGCGTGCCAACGCTGGCGGAGTTGATCGGCCCGACGCTGTTGCGCAAGGTGCGCGAGAATAGCGAGATGATGCTCGCCGCGCTCAAGAGCGAGGCCGAGAAGCGTGTATAAGTTCTGCTTCGTGATCCACCCGCTCTCGCTCGACGACGTGGCGCGTTACGAGCCCGGCGCTAAAGGCAAGGGCGCGCCCATCGTCCGCAAGATCATGGAGTGGATGCCGCCCTGGACGGTCGTGCACGTGACCGGCGTGCGCGCACCCGACGGTCGCGAGACGGAAGGCTGGTTCGTCTCCGCGCCGCTGCTGCCCGAACAGATGATGGAGCTGCCGCGCGACGAGGTGTACGGGCGCATTCTCAAAGCGATCGACCTCGGTGTGGAACAGGGTGCGCAAGTCGCCGGCCTCGGTGCGTTTACCGCGGTCGTCGGCGATGGCGGTATCACCGTCAACGAGCGCTCGCCGATCCCGGTGACCACCGGCAACTCGCTGACCATTGCCGCGGGCATTCAAAGCCTCTTTCGCGGCGCCGACGAGATGGAGATCGATCCGGCCGTTTCGACTGCGGTCGTCGTGGGAGCGACGGGTTCGATCGGCGGCGCGTGCGCGCGACTCATCGCGCCGCGTGTCAACCACCTGATCCTGGTCGCGCGCAACGAAACGCGCCTGCGCAAGTATCACGAGCAGATCGCGGGCGAACTCCCGTGCGAGACGTCGTACACGACGGACATCTCCGCGGCCGTGCGGCGCGCGCAACTCGTGCTTACGGCGACGTCCTCCACGCAGGACGTGATCCAGCCCGAAGACCTGCAGACGGGCGCGGTGGTCTGCGAACTCTCGCTGCCGCACGACGTGAGCCGCCGGGTCGCGCTCGAACGTCCGGACGTGCTGGTGACCGAGGGCGGCAACATGCTGGTGCCCGGTCAACCGCGCTTCGAGCGCTTCCGCGAGCGCGGCCAGGACTTCGACTTAAACCTGCCGCCGCGCACGGCGCTCGCCTGCATGAGCGAGACGATGGTGCTCGCGCTGGAAGGCCGTCTCGAACCGTTCACGCTCGGCCGCGGCATCGATCTGCAGAAAGTGATCGAGATCGAAGCGATGGCCGAGCGCTGCGGCTTCACGCTCGCAGGAATGCGCGCCTTCGACGCCGCCATCACCCCAGAGAAAATCGCCGCCACCCGCGACGCCGCCGCCCAACGCCGCAAAGGAGCCATCGCGTGAAGCAGGTCGTCTCCGTCTCACTGGGCTCGTCGACGCGCGATCATCGTGCGCGCGTGAATCTGCTGGGTGAAGCGTTCGACGTTTCGCGGACGGGCACCGACGGGAAGCTCGACGTCGCCATTGCGAAGGTCAAAGCGTTGGACGGGCACGTCGACGCGATCGGTCTCGGCGGGATCGACGTCTACCTCTATGCAGGCAAGCAGCGCTACGCGTTGCGCGACGGGTTGCGGCTGCTCGAAGCGGCCACGATCACGCCGGTCGTGGACGGAAGCGGCTTGAAGAACACGCTCGAACGCGAAGCGGTGCGGTTCATGCAGGACGATCTGAAGATCGATCTTGCGGGCAAGCGCGTGCTGATGGTCAGCGCACTCGACCGGTTCGGTATGGCGCAGGCGCTGGTCGACGCGGGAGCCGACGTGCTCTTCGGCGACTTCATCTTTGCGCTGGACAAGGACATGCCGGTGCGCGGCCTTGCGGAGTTCGAGCAGCTCGCCGAAAAGTATTTGCCGGACGCGTGCAAGCTGCCGTTTCAATTCTTTTACCCGACCGGCAAGAAACAAGAGAAGCCGCCCGAGCCGAAGTACCCGCAGTACTACGACGATGCCGAGATCGTGGCCGGCGACTTCCACTTCATGCGCCAGTTCATGCCCGAGCGCCTCGACGGCAAAATCGTGCTGACCAACACCGTCACTCCGGCGAACGTTGAAGAGCTCAAATCCCGCGGCGTCGCGCAGCTGATCACCACGACTCCCGATTTCGGCGGCCGCTCGTTCGGCACCAACGTGATCGAAGCGGCGCTCCTGGCGCTACTCGGCAAAAAGTGGGCCGACGTGACGCCCGCCGACTACGAACGCGTGTTGCACGAGCTGAACCTCAAACCACGGGTAGTCGACTTTGCGTGATCGGGCGTGTCCGTAGCGCAGACCCGCGGCGACGTCGCGAAGCGCGGCTTGCCGAAGGTGCTCGGGTTTTTCGACATCACGGTGCTCGCGTCGGCGTCGATGGGGCCGGCGTACTCGCTGGCTTCGACGATGGGCTTGGTCGTTGCGGCGGCCGGTTCGTTCGCGCCGCTCTCGTTGATCGCGCTCTCGGCGATCATGCTGTGCATCGCGATCTCGTTTTCGATGCTCTCGCGCATCGCGCCGGATGCGGGCTCCTCCTATTCGTGGATTCGCCGCTCCTTCGGCAACTACGTCGGCGCCTACGGCGCCTGGCTGCTGATCCTCTCGAACTTTTTCGCGACCATGGCGATCGCGGTTCCGGCCGGTAGTTACACGCTGGAACTCATCGCCCCGAAGCTCGCGCAGGATCCGATTTGGATCGCGGTGACGGGCGCGGTGTGGATCGTCGTCAGTACGGCGCTGCTCTATGTTGGCGTTCGCCCGACGGCGCTCGTGACGCTCGCCGCGCTCGCGTTCGAGATGCTCGTGATCGCGGGTGCGGCGGTCGCGGCCTTCATCGTGCCGCACGCCGCCGTCGTCGCGCATGGCGGTGGAACCGGCGGCGCTATTCCGCTCACCTTTGCCGGCTTTGCAACCGCGATGACCTTGGGCATTTGGATGAGCGACGGCTGGGAAGTCTCGGCCTCGACCAGCGAGGAGGCCTCCGGCGACGTCCGCGACTCGGGCCGCGGCGGCATCGTCGGTCTCGTGCTAACGACCGTCGTGCTGGTCTTCTGCATGGTCGCGTTCCTGCATCTGGGTACGCCGCAGGGGTTCGCGGACCACGAGTCCGATTCGCTGGCCTACGTCGGCGATTTGCTCGGCGGCGGCGTCTGGCGCTGGCTGATGGTTGCCGCGGTGATGATCTCGTCGCTCTCCACGCTGTGGACGACGATCCTGTACCTCTCCCGCTCGGTCTACGCGATGGGCCGCGACCGGGTGCTACCCCGCGCGCTCGGCCGGCTCGACCGGCGCAACGAACCCTTTACCGCGTTGATCGTGGTCGCCGTGCTCACCACCGCCTGCCAGTTGATCACCGGCTTTTCGAGCAGCGCCGCCGATCAACTCGATAAAGTGGTGAACGCCAGTTCCGTTTTCCTCGGCCTGCTCTTCGTCTTGAGCGCCGCCGCCACGGTTGAGTGCTTCGCGCGGCGCCGCGGGGCATTGGTCAAGGGCGTCATTATCCCGGCGGCCGGTGCCCTCGCGCTGCTGGGCGTCATCGCCGCCACCGTCGTTTTCGAGTCGCGCGTCCTGCAGTACTACGCTTGGGGCGGCGTGGCGTTGGGTATACCCTTTGCACTCTGGCGCGGCTGGAAGATCCGGGGAGGCCTCCGGGCCGTCTCCTGAGAACAAACCGCGCCAGCGCCCGACCGGGCGCCATCATTCTATGGGCTGACCGAGGCGCCACGGCGCTTGGGGCGGCCTTGAGAGGGTCCGTAGTTGAACGACAAAGAGATCGTCCTGACCGCTGAAGGGCTCACCAAAATCGAGACCGAGCTGGACGAGTTGAAAACGGTCCACCGCCGGGAAGTCAACGACCGCATTCGCCAGGCCAAAGAGTACGGCGACCTGAGCGAAAATGCCGAGTACGAAGACGCCAAGCAAGAGCAAGCCTTTATCGAAGGACGGATCCTCAAGCTCGAAGCCATGGTTCGCAACGCCCGGCTCATCGACGAGTCGGAATATGCTTCGGACGAAGTGCATCTCGGGGCGGTCGTCAAGGTCAAGGACCTGAAGAACAGCGAGAGCTACGAGTTCACGATCGTCGGCTCCGCGGAAGCCGATCCCCGCAATAGCCGCATCTCCAACGAGTCGCCGCTCGGCAGCGCGCTCATGGGGCACAAGAAGGGCGCGACCGTCGACGTCTCCACGCCGCGCGGCGTCGTGAAGTACAAGATCGAAGGGATCCGCAACGGAAGCCCGAGGAAAGCCGCTAAGAAAGCGAGTTAAACCGGGTGCACGACCTGGGCAAAACCGAAGCCAGCCTCGTAGCGGCCAGACGCGATCATCTGGCCGCTTTACGTTCCCGCGGTAACGACCCGTTCGCGCAGACGCGCTATCCGGTCGACGCGACCGCCGCCGAACTCGTCGCGCGCTACGGCTTTCTCGAGAACGGGCAGCATGCCGAGGCCGAAGGCTGGAACGTCGCCGGCCGGCTGATGTCCAAGCGCAAGATGGGCAAGACCATCTTTGCCGATCTGGAGGATCGCACCGGACGCCTGCAACTCTACGTGCGCAAGGACGACGTCGGCGAAGCGGGCTTCGAAGACTGGACGGACCTAGACCGCGGCGACCTCGTCGGCGTGCGCGGCTTCATGTTTCGCTCGAAGATGGGCGAGGCGACCTTGCACGTAACCTCCTTCGCCATCCTCGCAAAGGCGCTCGCGCCGTTGCCGGACAAGTGGAGCGGCTTGGTCGACGTCGAGAAGCGTTACCGCCAGCGCTACGTGGACCTGATCGTCAATCCCGAGGTGCGCGATACCATGATCGCGCGCAGCCGCATCCTCTCCGAAGCGCGCCGCTTCATCGACGATCGTGGATTCTACGAAGTGGAGACGCCGACGTTGCTGCACGTGGCCGGCGGCGCGTCCGCCCGCCCCTTCGTCACGCACGTCAACGCGCTGGATCAGACGATGCAGTTGCGCATCGCCACCGAGCTGAACCTCAAGCGGCTGATCGTCGGCGGCATGGAGCGCGTCTACGAAATCGGGCGCATCTTTCGCAACGAGGGCATCGACACGACGCACAATCCCGAGTTCACGATGCTCGAGCTCTACGCGGCCTACTGGAACGTCGACGACATGATGGAGTTCAACGAGGCGCTGATCGCGCATCTCGTCTCGGTCGTCACCGATGGCGGCAACGAGTTGCAGCGCGGCGAGTCGACGATCTCGTTCGCGCGACCGTTCGCGCGCATCGGCTATCTGGAAGGCATCGCAAAATATAGCGATGGAAAGTACACGCGCGATCGGCTGTTGGACGCGCGGCAGGCCGCGGCCATTCTCGGCGAGCTAGGCCTGCCGCCCTCGCCGACGCACGGCCACGCGCTGGACAAGATCTTCGAACGCGTGCTCGAGCCACACTTGCAGCAGCCGACGTTCGTGACGGGCTACCCCGTGTTGATCTCGCCGCTGGCCAAGCGGAAGGCGGACGATCCCGACCTGGTCGACCGGTACGAACTCTTCTGCGCGAACATGGAAATTTCCAACGCCTTTACCGAGCTCAACGATCCCGACGATCAGCGCGCGCGCTTCGAGGCGCAGATCGCCGAGCGCGCGAAGGGCGACGAAGAAATCCCGGAGCCGGATTGGGACTTCGTGCGGGCGCTCGAGTGCGGTATGCCGCCGACCGCCGGCATCGGCATCGGCATCGACCGGCTGGTCATGCTGCTGACCGGGAGCACGTCGATTCGCGACGTCTTACTCTTTCCGCTCCAGCGGCAGCACGGCTGATGCGGCGGGCGCGTCTTTGGGCGCTCGCCCTGATCGTTGCGTTCGCGATCGGTTCGCAGGCGGCGGTCGCGAAGGATCCCGCAGCGGGCCTCTACTATCTCGAACCCGATTCGATCGCGCTCTCCGAATTGCTCGCGCCGCCGCCCGACCCCGATTCGCGCCAGCAGCAGTACGACGCGCGCAAGGTCGCCCAGGCGCTCTCCGACCGCACGCCGGAGGACGTCGCGCAGATGAATGCGGACGCGCATCGCGACGTTTTCGTGTTCGGCGACACCTTGCAACCGAATTTCGATGCGGCGCACCTTCCGCTGACGGCGGCGCTATTCAAGCACGCGGGCAACGATACCGAGATCCTGATCGACGTTGCGAAGGGCTACTTCGCGCGAACGCGGCCTGCCGGCGTTCGCCAGACGCACGGCTCCTATCCCAGCGGGCACGCGGCCTTCGCCGTCTGCACGGCGATCTTACTCTCGCTGATGGTCCCCGAAAAGCGTTCGGCCATCTTCGCGCGCGCCAGTATTTTCGCCGAGAGCCGCATCATCGCGGGCGTCCACTATCCGAGCGACGTGCAAGCCGGGTGGATTTCCGGCACGGTGATCGCGCAGGCGCTCTTGACCCGGCCCAAATTTCTCGCCGATTTTGCCGCCGCGAAGACCGAAGTGCGCGCGGCGCTGGGACTGCCGCCGGCGCCGTAGACGAAAGGACCGCGGCGTGAAACCCGCAAGGCCGCGCGACGGGTTGAGGGAGGCACCAACCACACGTGCAAGGAGAACTCTCAAACGTGGATCTGACCAAAGAATACCCCCGCAGCGTTTCCGCGAAATGGCAGGGCATCGTCCAGCTCGGCCGCGCCATCGATAAGGGCAAGGCGGTCGCGCACGGTAACGTCGGCGACTACCATTACAACTGCTCGATGGATCAAGCCGTCTTCGCATTCCTGGGCATCGACCACGAGCAGCTTCTCGACGTGATTCGCAACGCCAAGAGCGATGCGGAGATCGAGGCGTATACCCGCCCGTTCGTCGCCAAGAAGTCCGCGCAGGAGATCGAGCAGTGGAACCAGGAGTGGCTGGTTGCCAAGCCCGACAGCGAGGAGAAACTCGGATACTTCACGAGCCTGCGCGATTCGATCGACCCCTCGCGGACGGACATTACGGCCTGGGCCGACCTCCTGGATCTGGACGAGAAGCGCGAAGTGCCGCGCCGGAACCCGGTTCCCGCGTAACGACGGTCCGCGCCGTCGTCGAATACGACGGCACCGAATTTTGCGGCTTCCAACCCAACCCGTCGGTGCGCACCGTGGGCGGGGTTTTGGAGGCCGTTCTTTTTTCGCTGTTTCGCGAGAGCGTCAAGGTGTCGTGCGCGGGGCGCACCGATACCGGTGTGCACGCGAGCGGACAGGTGGTCTCTTTTAAGACCACGCGCTCCTTCCCGTTCGACCGGCTCGCGCTCGCGCTCAACAGCGAGTTGCCGCCCGATCTGACCGTGCGCGAAACGGCGATCGTCGACGACGGATTCTCGGCGCGCTTCTGCGCCCAGGAGCGCGCCTACGTCTACGCGATCTTCAACCGGCGCGCGCCGTCGGCGCTCTTGGCGCGGCAGGCCTTTCACGTCTACAAGCCGCTGGATCTCGAGGCGATGCGCGCGGCCGCGCGTCACGTGATCGGCGAACACGATTTTCGCTCGTTCTGCGGCATGCTGCCCGACGGCGGAGTCACGCTGCGCACGGTGCGCCGCCTCGAACTCGAGCGGCGCGGCGAGTTGATTCGCGTCGAGATCGCGGCGGATGGTTTCCTCCACAGGATGGTCCGCACCATCGTCGGAACGTTGGTCGAGTGCGGGACGGGGAAGCGCGACGCAGGTTCGGTGGCGGACATCGTAGCGGCGCGGTCGCGCGCCGCTGCCGGCATCACCGCCCCGGCGCGCGGCCTCTATCTCGCAGGCGTCCGGTACCCGGACGGTTTCGACTCCTATCGCGAGCCCCCGCTCTTCTCGCCGGCGTAGCCGTACCAGTGCGACGGCGGCCTCCGCGCCGCGCCCGTAACAGTCCGGCGAACGCCTGGTACTATCGAGCATGAAGCCAATCGTCGACCTCATCGTCCTCGCCGCCGGCGCCGGGATCGGCGCGATGATCTGGTTCCCGCATCGCGGAACCGGCCGGGCGGCCAAAGCCGGGCTGATCGGCGGCGCCGTTGCCGCCGTCTTCATCGTCTGCGGCTTCGGTTTGACCTCCGGCATCGGCATCGTGCCGGCCGGAGACGTCGGCATCGTGACGCAGTTCGGCAAACCCACGGGTGAGTTGAAGCAGCCCGGCATCTATGCCGTATTCGAGCCCCTCGGGTACTCGGTGTACGTGATGGAAGCGACGAAGATTCGCTCGCACGACGTGGAAGGCGCCTCCGCCGCCACCTTCGACCTGCAACAAGTCACGACCGATATCACGATGAACTTTCACCTCAACGACAATCCCGAGTCGCTCGTGACGGTCTATTCGACGCTGCGCGATAACTTCGACGGTCTGCTCTCGCCGATCACGCTCGAAGCGCTCAAAGCCGTTACCGCGCACTACTCCGCGCAGGATCTGATCGACAAGCGCGTCCAGGCCAAGGACGAGCTCGACGGACTGCTTCGCGACCGGCTCGGCAAGTACGGCATCATCGTCGACAACGTGTCGCTCACGCAGTTCCGCTTCTCCGATCAGTTCAACGCGGCGATCGAAGCGAAGGTCACGCAAGAGCAATCGGCGCTGCAGGCGAAGGCAAAGCTCGACCAAGTGAAATACGAAGCCGAGCAAACGGTTACGAAAGCACAGGCCGAAGCGACGGCTTTGCGCCTCAAGCGTCAAGAAGTGACGCCCGACCTCATCGCGCTGCAGCGTCTCGAAGTCGAACGCCTGGCGGTCGACAAATGGAACGGCGA
>Ga0116229_10016023_pt1 | contig 10119 bp, 7 predicted proteins | sample S1TSphgellanicum_3_FD_87313 | JGI IMG/M metagenome (GOLD analysis project Ga0116229, IMG submission 87313) | Host-associated microbial communities from peat moss isolated from Minnesota, USA - S1T2_Fc - Sphagnum magellanicum MG | ecosystem: Host-associated > Plants > Peat moss > Unclassified... | reverse complement strand
TTTTGGCAATGTGTTGTTCCTTGGCATTATCCTACACATAATATCTTAACTCACTACTTCACTAGGGTTGTGTGCCTTTTCAATACCACATTAGGCTCCTCTCCACAAAGTCCTAGTCCTAAATGAATTATGAAATTAAAGACATGTTTGAAATAGCTATCAAAGTTTGGAGCACAAGGTGTCATCTTAGGAAAATGAGGTAATTATTTTAAACATGTTTTTATTCAAAAGTTATGTTGTTTTGTTTTGCTTTTGCTTGTTTTTTTTAATGTATTAGCTTTGTTTAGCTTAGTTTTTTTTTTTTTTTAAAAGAATTTCTGTTTTTATTTTTTTTTTTTTTTTTTTTTCTTGTTTTTTTTAATGTTTTTGTTTTTTTTTTTTTTTTTTTTTTTTTTTTTAAAAAGAATTTCTGATTTTATTTTTTTTCATTTTTTGGTTGCAAGGTTATTGTTTCCTTGAACTCATCTACCTTCTAACTTGCATTTTAACCTTACATTGCATTCCATTTTTGTAAATGCCCTTTGTAAATGATCTTGTAAATTGTAAATGTTTTTATAAATTTTCTTGTTGGTAGCCTAAAGGTTTGCATATTTTCGTTTGGTTTTTTGTGCCACTCATCTAGCAAAATTTCAACTTACAACTGATAATGGAAGAGTCATCCCAGAATAAAAATAGAATGAATAATAATGATGAAATTTATTTAAATGATGTTGTAATGGAAGAGGAGAGAACGGAAGAAGAGTATGAAATTCAGCCAAGTCTACAAATAGAAGAAAATATTGATGTAGATGAAGGGAAAAAAAAAATGAAGGAAAATTTCAAAAAAGATTCATCTAAAGAAAAAATGGAGAGGATGGTAAAAATGCATTATGTTGGTCATTATTGTGTAAATGACAAATAGGTTAATGGATGTTAAGTGTTCTCAATTGATCAGGTGTATTTTTTTTATGTCAATCCAATTTTAATAACAAATGCCAAAACACAAACAAGGAAAGGTTTGATATTGTATAGTAGTGCAAATGGAATTAGTACATTAAAAAACCATGTTTATGTAAACCATTGTATGATTGCAAAAGAAATTTAAAATAAAGTAAACAATTTGTTTTAAAAAACTAATGAGAAAGAACCTACAAAAAATAGATTTCATGAAAATAGAACTATTATTTCTAATGTTTTTATTGCCAAACATTTTTATAAAAAAGATGATGTGCAATAGAAGTAGTTTTTGGAAGGTTTAGTTTTTTTAATTGTTAAAAATCATTTGCCAATGCATCTTGTTGAAAGTTAATGGTTAAAAAGATTTAATTTACATTTGTGTCCAAGTGTTGTTTTGCCTTTAAAAAAACAATTTTCAAAAGAAATTTTGCTTAAGTTGGTGAAAAAAACTAAACAATTATATGTCTTATTTGCTTTGGCAAATTGTTATTCTATAACAAGTTTTTATTTGTGGATGTCAAAAAGGGCTTATGACATTTTTTTCCTTGTTATTAAAATTTTGGGGGCTGATTAATAGCCAAAACATATTGCAATTAGGCTTTTTGAAGCATCTAATATCTCTAGGCATGTATCAGCCAAAGACTTAATTGAATTGTTACGCAAGTATGACTTGGGAAAAAAAATCATTGCTTATGTTAAGGATGAAGGATCTAATTTAAATATTATGACTCATGCAACTTTAAAGTTTATTTTAAGTTGTGATGTTTTAAATTTTATAGAAAGTTTTTAGAGTAGTTATTTTGGCCATACATTCTCTAAAGCTTATCAGTATGTTTCAATTAATGAAATTTTTTTGTAAAGGTTTGAAATATGTATATGTCAAAACTACCCAATTTGACCTATAGAAATCCATAACTTGGCTGAAAAATTCAGGGAAGGGCAAAAAAAATGGAATAAGGCTTATGCAAATTTGAATCTTCCTCAAAGAAAATTGAATACTCTAATTAAAACAAGGTTTCATCATAGCTTAAAATTTCATTGTTTATTATTACTTTTCTTAAGACTTGGTACAATGTAAATAATGATCATTTGTTTTTTTTTTGGGTAGGTTTGCTAGTAGTATCATTCCTTTTTCAAAAGACTCTCGAATCCAAGGATGTTATACATATTTGCTATAACAAGTAAAGTTCAATGAGGATGACAATTAGAATTCCACCCCCTTTGACATGGCATATTTTTAAAATTGTTGTTGATTGTTTCCCCCTTGTTGTAATTGTTTGTGTCTAAACCAACCTAAGGGACATTGGTTGTTAAGTGATGCCCTTCATTATGCCATTTCCATGAACTTGAAATTGAAAGAAGAACCAAAAAATGCACCATCTTTTTTACCATAATGGAAGAGGATTCTAGTGTGACACCTAAGTTAATTTGTTTAGCTTGCAACATTAGAAAAGAGGTTTGTGAAGTTTTAGATAATTTTCTTTCTTTCTTAAATAAATTTGATGAAAGAAAAGCACATAATATGTTAGCTTTAATGTTGGACCCAAGATTTAAAAATCTTCACTTAATTTTATTTTTCATCGATTCTGATTAAGGAATGACAATTGTTGAACAATATGATATAATGTCATTATATCTTATATTCATGAAATGTTATTATTACTTGCATCCAACAATAGAATCTAATAATGGTTTTGTTAACCAAAGAGTGGATGATTACAATAGTTTGGATATTTTTCAAATGACGAAAGGGAATATTGAGTCAGCAAAAAAGCTTGTTAAAATAGAACTCTTGGTTTTCCGGCATTAGATGGCAGATGAGAAAGAGATCAAATGTCCCTTTCAATGGTGGGAGAAACATGAAACCATGTTTCCCATAGGTGGGTTGTTTGCTTCTCAGATTTCAAGGATTGTTCCCAAATATAGATTGAAAGGATCTTTTCCTTGGTTGGAATCCTCACTAATTTGAGAAGATGTCATTTATAATTAAAATTTTTATTTTTTAGGAACAAAAATTGGGCCAATGATTATAGAGTTGGCTGTAAATACCCTTCAAACCTTTTAGAACTTATTAGGATAGATGTAGACCTAGAAAAGGAATTAAAATAATTTGAAGGAGCTTTTGAAAAAGATGAAATTGTGGATTTATAAACTGCTGAAAATATATTTAAAGTCTATTCTTTTGTCGAAATTTTTAAAGATCTGGCTTGTGAGAGCCAGCCAAGAAAACCGGTTGTTCTCAAATTGCTGAGAATCGCTAAGCTTGAGAACTGGATTTTTTACCTTGGAAAAATTTGGATACTCAAAACGGTTCTTGTAACCCCCCTATTTAAAAAAAATCAAGAACTGACCTGGTTCTCACATAGAAGCATAAAGAACCAAAACCAATGGTTCTTGAAAAAAAGTGAGAACTTCCCAACACTAGTTTGAACTTACCTCTTCTTAATGTGCATGATGGCCTTCTCAGTGTTCCCTAGCATCCTTCTTGAGTCCCCCACCATGCTTCCCATTGCTCCAAATATATATATTCAAATCTCCCTCAACATGCTTCCCAGTGCCCAAATAAAAAGATTATTTTATTTTTCCTTTTATGACATCCCTCCTGATGCACCCCTTGTCCTTCCTGACATCAGTGTCATCCCTCAGCATGCTTCTTGACACCCCTGTTGCCCCCCCAAAAAAAAGGTGTTTGACAACATATCTATTGTAAAAGATGATGTTATCATCCAAGAGGGTGTTTGCTATCAAGAATGAAATTGGGTAGTTGTAGATATTTGCATTAGTTAGTGATAATAGGGTTTACCCCTTAACTTGCTGCTCCTTACTTCAGTCAAATAATGCACCTCTTCACATTAATCATGTGGTTCATCAAGTGTATTCTTCCACCCTGGAAGATGTTTTAAATAGAGTCTCCAATCTCCACACAAAATGTGCACATATTATTGTAAAATTTGGCTGTACTTTTGTCATATCCTGAAACAATTTTCAGATTATCAATGTCAACATGAAATGAACATATTCCAATGGCCAAAAATAACTTTATCAAGGTTGAACTTGAGACTTGAAACCTAATTCCTCTTTCCCTAGGTTTGCATATATGTATTGTAGATGATACACATCAACTTTTGAGCTTAGACTATGGGCATCAATGTTGCATGTTGCCATTTAGTAAGCACATGCCCATGTCAATTGCCCAATACAACATTGAACCTTGTTACATGATAAGATATTAAGATGTTGCATGGTAATATATATTATATCCAATGTGGAAGATAATGCCCATGCTCAATGCAAGTCCAAGGTATAAGGTTATTGATGAAGAAAGCTTGAGGCTACTAGTAGCCCAATAAAGCCATGGGACTGCCATGTGCTGGGCTCTTTTGGGCATGAAGAGAAGAAAGAAAATTGGCAGGGAGTGAGCCTCGATGAATGTGCATACACTACAGAAAACCCTATGTTACATGAGATGCGGCACTTAGGATGTGGGTATGGGCCTAAAACATTAATGGCCCTCAAACACTAAAGGAAAATTTCTCCCTCATTTGTTTGTTTCAAATTGAGAGTCAAGACTTTGGATTTTCATCCTCTGTTGTGATGAGAGGTCATAAAAAAGGACATTGGTTAGGTAGAGGAGAAGGGTCTATCATGTTAAGACTCTTCCATGATTTGAAGTACCCCATCATGGGCTCTTATTCTTACTACTTGGTAGGCTGAGTGCAGGGTACTGAAACAAAAATCATTAAGTTTTTCTTCTTACAGACTGACACTGTAAAGTACTACGCAAAATTATGTGATGTCATCTACCTCAATAATGAACCAACAGCCACCTGCACACTATGAGCGATGGATGATGGGTTACCAGGAAGCAAATTTCCATTGCATTCCAGTTCCCTAGTTAACGATGGTGGGGTAGTTCAGCTTCTGTTTTCACTACCTAGCTACTAACAATTCACTAGCCCTTGCTAGGTACCAACCATCTACAATGCACCTACTTAGCTTGTACCTATCAATTGTCTTACCTGCAGGAGATATTGTTTAAAGGTATATTTACAAAGGTGAAGCCCAATATCAACTAAGTTCATTTTTCATTCAGAACCAGTGAGTAATAACAGACTTCCAATGGATGTTGTAGCAACCTACTGTCCTACCTACTTTACATGCAGGACCTGTTCTTCACAGGATAGTTTGTAACCACTTATTGTCCTACTACCTACATGCTTGCCAGACATATTGTTTACTATAATATACTTTATCAAAGTGAAACCCAGCATCAACTCAGCTGGATTTTTCATACACAACTGAGTCATAACAGGCTTTTCCAATGGATGTTGTACTGGTGGCTGTTGGTTTACTCTGGTCAATAAGTTTGGTAAATAGAGCAATTTTCTGAAAATTACAATGAGTAGTCAGTCAGGTGTGCCTTAAAACACACCAAATATATCTTTTTCAAGAGAACAAACAGGTAGGTATGTAGAGGAGTAGGTTTGTAAGGAGGTTCAAATAATTCAGACACATGGATACCACTGTTTTCATTATATAGAGGAGTGTAATGCAAGGTTCCAAACTGAGAGGCAAAATCTCCCTCCTCTCAAGTTTTCCACTTTTTCTTTTAACATAGACACCCAAGGATGCCTAAAGGACCTTGCGGTCGCAGATTGACAGTAGAACCTGCTTCAAGAAGGTGAACTAGCTGAAAAGGCATATGTTAATTTGTCTTTTTCATATCATGTAAGTGGGTAATGGAAAAGAGTGAGATAATTAGAGTATCCCCACCAGTATGCAAAATATTTACTCAAATCCAAGTTTAGTTATTTACTTCTTTACAACCCCACTCATATACATAAAACCGAGACTGCAAATAGGTGGGAGAGACTACTGATAACAAACCACGTGGACCAATCGGACATAGAGAGCAGCAGTCAGATCATATTGATTGCAGTCTTGTCTGGAAGGTTCATAATTGTGCTGTGCATTTCACCAGCCTGAGCAAATGGTGCGAAAATGCTGGGCCAAAACCATTTTGCTGAGTGAAATCGCCATGTTTCGACTTTTCTTCATCCAGTTTTAATGTCCAGGGTCCCATACTGACGCCGGGGATGCTCTTAGGCTTGGAAGAGGTATAGGTTGGGACAAACAGACATCACTTTTTTGAACCAACTGGTGCCGATTTACCCTTGTTTCAGTTCAGAAGTTTGGTGCACAGTCCTTGCAATTATCATATTATTTTGCAGCCCACAAGTCCGTTGTTGGCGACAGTCTACTAGTGGGTGGAAGAGTGAGTGCACAGTGTGCATTTTTTTGGTTGTTTGTTGTTTGCAGCTCTCGCGCAGATCAACTTGTATATGTGTTTGTGATTGCCGTCGTCTGCTTGGGCATTATCGCTTTGAAAGCTCTATTGTTGATCTTTACTGCTTCTTTATTGCTTTTGTTTGGTCATCGCTTCTGTGTTTTTTTTTTCCTTTTTAATTTGGTTTTGAAAATGGGTCTGTCTGGAAAGCTGCACTTGAGTCTGCTGTGGAGCTTGGTTGTGGTAGTTAGTGTTTTTGTGCTGTGTGGTCGGACTGTACGTGCAGTGGACTCGTCTTCGTCCACCTCCATGGTCCCGGAGCTGCTGCTGCTGAGCGGGAAGGATCGGAATGGTGAGATGGAGTCTCCGGTGATGCGGAGGATGCTGGCGAACTCGCCTTTCTACATCAGCTATGGCTCATTGTCAGCCGATCGGATTCCATGCCCGGCAGGCTCCGGAAGGTCTTACTATACTAACAATTGCTATTCTGCCGATGGTCCCGTAACACCTTACACCCGCGGCTGCTCTGCCATCACTCTCTGCGCTCGCGGTTGAATTGTAATGTCTCTTCTTCCTCTTCTCTGCCCCGTTCACCTTTGTCGATGCGGTTCCCCAGGCCCCCCCGGTTGATCTTTGTTTTAATGATAGATTCTGGACGACAGTAGATGATGGATGGTCTGTCTCTCTTGCGAGAGATCGTGTCCATCATTGCGAGGTAGGGTTTCTAGTCATCTGTTGCAATGTAGCTTTCTTGGACTTCAGATCAATGAAGTTCATGGGAGAAACTATCACCTACTCCTGAAGTTAATACTTTCTCCAAATGGCAGAAACTCATGAAGTTAATAGCTTCTCAAAATGAGTTGGGGTTTTGAGTGCCGTTGTTTGGGGTGTTGGCTGTGCAGACCCAAAAAAACAAAACAAAAACAAAAAAAAAAAAAAAAATTCAAAACAGAATCAAGACTTCCATGTGAAGATTTATGTGAACTTCTTTCAAGGGACCACCAGAAGAGTCAATGAGCAGCAGCAGCCACCAGAGCGGAGTTTTGTCCAATTCAGACTCATTAAAAGTAAGACGTGCGGGTTAAATCCCAATTGAGTATTTTGTATTGTATTCTGTACACGTAACATAGATAGACAGAAATCTCTTAATCATGTGTTTAAAATAGCAGTGTGAGATAGGTACATTTCTCTAATCAAAGGGAGTTCTTATGACTAATGTCAACCAGCAAGCAAGCAAAGTATATTTGTGAACTACTGTGGTATCTCTCCTTGGGTAAGTGTGCCTGTAGTATAGTAGTGACCCAGAAATATTGTAATAGAACACACTCTTGCTGAAATGGGAAGTGGGACTTGACTTTGCCTACAGTTGCACTGCTTCTGGAATCTTGTCACATTAGGAGTGGTGTTGTCAATGTCAATGTCTTCCTCTTTGAACTAGATATTAGTTTACCTTGAGCTTGGCTACAGGTTGTAACAGGCCATTGATCTAATTGCGGTGCCACAGCATTGAGACTAGGTTGATGGCCTGCTACAGCCTGTAGTCAGGTGAAAGTGGCCAAAACAGTACATCGTTGAGGTTGCAACCTACCTACCTATTTTAAGGAAGTCAATAAGAACAGCCAACTATGGTGTGTAGCTGCTCTGTTCAGAGCCAGTAAATGAATGCAATGTCAGCAAACATTATGAGAACCTTGACTGTGATGTGGTAACCCTACATGCGAAGGTGCAGAAGATGCAGTGCTGATTTTGCCACCATTAGCAACAGCCAGTTGTGGGTAAATGTTGCAGCTTCCAGAGTCCCTGCAAGCTGTGATTGAGCATGAGAGCATAGATATCTGCATGTTGCATACTCACATGTGATTCTTTTGAGTCGATATTGTGCACTCATGTTGATGGGCATAAGGAGGCAAAGGTTTCAATACACACAGGAATTGACTCAAATATTTTGTGTTGATGTCAGCTCCAAGTGGAAACCACTTCCTTAAGATTGGTTACACATGGATTGGAGTTGGATCTTTGTTAATGAAGGAATGAGCTCCCACCAGTACTGCAAGATTCAGGTTTTGTGTCCTTGAAGGTTGCAATAGGGAAGCATGCCCTTATGTGTGGGAATTGCTGGGCACATTGTTTCAGATGTTAGTGGCAGATCAAAACCTGGCCCACCTTAGTTGCAAGTCATGTCTAAGGCCAAACCAAAGCTAATAATCAAACTGCCACAACTAAAAAATCTACAAATTCTTACCTTGAAATTGGCTTCCATTTGTTGTCTACAAAAACAAAAATTCACCACTTTTGCAACATCCAAAGCTGAAGGGGGAAAAGAAAACATTGAGCCTCAGATGGACAGCAGAAAAGCAAATTTTCAAAGAGAATTGTTCAGGTGGAATTGCAGATTTGGCAGGCAGAAATGGCCAAATCAGTATGTACGTGGTTTTGTCTTTGGTGTTCATCTATTACATTGTCTTCTCTTTGGTTTTTAAGGTTAGGTCTTCTTTTCTGCCTTTTCCTATCTTGGTAATTGAATCTGTTGTTGGATTTGAAATCTGTACAACTTTCTCATTCAGGCACTTCTAAGTTCCATTCAAGCGGATTTACAATGTAAGCACGGGTGAGTCCTTTTTTACCATGTCTACATACAAATAAAGGATATAATATTAGTGTGCTAATATACAAACAGTGTTCAGTAGGGTTGTGTGTAGTAGGTGTGTAGAAAAAATGTTATGGCCAATGGTTAAATGTGTAATAGGGTTTCCAAGCTAGTGAGAATTTTAGAGGACCAATGGAAATGGTAGAAAGGGAGAATTATTTCCAATGCTCAGCAGAATAGGTTTGTTTGTATGCCTGAAGATTTTTTTTTCAGGCCAATGGGTTTGTCAGATTTGGTGGTTGGAATTTGTTTTATTAGTTATCTTGAATGAACTACCAGTTCAATGTGTAATAGCTATTTACAGACAAGGGTTCTAGCACAATACTTGTGCACTTTGTTTCAGAGGGGATGTTGATGTCATGGTTTGTCTACTGAATTGGAATGCTAAGAAAATTTAAGGATAGCGTCAAACAAAGTGAAGCAAATGGAATTATTTGCAATGGTCCCATGTTCATCATATGCCAGTCATGGGTTTTTCACTATGTAATGGCATTGGAGTGGGACATCCCCAAAATCTAGATCCAAGCTTGGCTCTCAACTCACCATGGATCCTTATTTCAGGGGTGCCCCCATTCCTGGGACCTGACACTACATGTAAGGCACATACATAGGCACCTAATCATTCATATGGAGATAAGGTTAGTGGCCCTGATAAATTCCCATCAAGGTTTCATTCAAAGTGGAAAGAACAAGTTATGCACAATCAAAATGATGTGGCAAAGAAATGGGGCATGTGGAGAGACAAGATGTGAAAAGGAGGTACCTTTGGGTATTTTAGGGAGTTGAGTGTGAAGGGGGCTACGGATTAGGCTTGCTAAGGGTAATTGTATGTTTTCTACAAAAGTTGTGAGATGAGTTGTGGGTCTACATCATGACACTGGAGAAGGTAAATGCATTGATGGAGGGGAGCTTCTGGAGGAGATTGTTGGGTTGCACTGTGTCTGTTTGTAGGAAATAGTTGTTGTTTTTGGGAGATGCTTTGCTTTAGGAGATAAGTGCTAAGGAGGCAAGTGCTATGGTGGTTTTTTGAGAAGTCTTGCATTTGCTGATTGGAGGGACATATAGTTTGCAAGATGAGGAATTGATGGTCAGTGCTTCCAATGTTGTTGGGAGAATGTTGGGGAAGTGCTGGAGAAGAGCATATGTACAACAAGCAACTTGATGGAAAGACAAGGCATTCAAGACATTCAGAGACAAGTTGAGTACTTTGAATTGCAAAGAAGTTTAGGAGAAGAGGATGCTTGTTAAT
>Ga0116229_10016022_pt1 | contig 10120 bp, 5 predicted proteins | sample S1TSphgellanicum_3_FD_87313 | JGI IMG/M metagenome (GOLD analysis project Ga0116229, IMG submission 87313) | Host-associated microbial communities from peat moss isolated from Minnesota, USA - S1T2_Fc - Sphagnum magellanicum MG | ecosystem: Host-associated > Plants > Peat moss > Unclassified... | reverse complement strand
GCTAACGACGACGAGAAGAAGTGCGGAAAACATCTGAACAGGTTTTACCGTGCGGCCTACCAGGCTGTCAACCTTTAGGCCATTGAAACAAACTTTCATTCGCATTGCGAAAAACTCTCGTTTTCGAAAAAGGTCAATCCTTCGAGACGATGCGGTCGCCCGCGCGCCTCAAGGCGGCTGTCGACCGGCAGCGTGGGCCTTGACGATGTCTCGACGATTCCTCGACGGTGGGCTGCTACGATGTGCGCGTGGTCCCGCTCCTCCGGCGCTTCCGGAAAAGGATAGTTTTCATGCGCTTTCCCTCGCTCGCCGGCCTCATTTCGGCCAGCCTCGTTACTCTCGTCGCAGCGGCAGCCTCAGACGCCACGGTTACCGCTTCGTGCCAACGAGGTTCGCCTCAACGCCGAAAGCGTGAGCCTTCGCGCCGAGAACGCAAGCCTGCGCGACCGGCTCGCCGCGCTCGAACAGAAAGTCGAGGCACGATCCGAGGTAGTCTCGGAGCCATCACGATCTCTGCATCGGCCGATTCGACGAATACTCGACGGCGTCTTACTAAAATTTACGTATGACCCTACTCCTCCGGCTCTTCCGGAAAAGGACCTCTAACATGCGATTTGCCACGGTGGGCGGCCTCGTCTCGGTCGGTCTTGGAATGCTCGTTGTTACGGCAGCCTCGGGGGCGACGCCCACGAACCCCCCACTCCCCTTCCGCGGGATTTACGGCGTTCAAGCCGGCTCGGGGACCCACCCGCAGCCGCAGCGCCGGCGCGGGAACGTCACGGCCGCGGGCTGCACGGGCGACTCGTTCCCTTACTTCATCGGCGTCACGGGCATTGGAAAAGTTCCGTCGGGAGATTTCGCCGGCTCGTTCAGCGGGGTGCTCAGCGGCATCACGAACGAGGCCTGCTCGTACAACGATGCGATCGCAGGCGGAAACCTAAACGTGATCGGCGGAGCGGACGATGGCGGTGCTGCCGAAAACTCGTTCATCGCCAGCGGTGCCAGCAATGCGATCTCCTCAGAGGACGCATTCGTCGGCGCGGGCCACAACAACGGCGTTTCCAACAGCGACTCGTTCATCGGAGGCGGAAATTTTAACGCGGAGGGTGCGAGTGAATCGTTCATCGGCGCGGGATACAGTAACACCGGAAGCGGGTCGAGCTCCTTCATCGGCGCGGGATACAGTAATGCGGTAAACGGGCCCTATTCGTTCATCGGCGCGGGCGGAAGCAACACGGTGAGCGGTACCAATGGGTTTATCGGCGCGGGATACCGGAATACCGGAAGTGGGCCCTACTCGTTCCTCGGCGGCGGCGTGAGCAATACGGCGAGTGGGTACTACTCGTTCCTCGGCGACGGCGAAAACAACGTGGGGAGTGGGTACGGCTCATTTGTCGGTGCCGGCAATACGAACACAGCGAGCGAGACGTATGCATTCGTCGGCGGCGGCGCCTATAACAACGCTCGCTCCTACGGGTCGTTCATTGGCGGCGGCGACTACGTGTTCTCTACGAGTTGCGGATCGATCTGCGCAACCGGCGGTAATACCGTCACGGGAGTGGATTCGTTCATCGGCGCCGGCGATGAGAATAACGTTGGCCAGACCGATGCGTTCGTGGGCGGAGGAAGTCACAATACGATCGCCGGATCCGGCGAGTGGGGAACGGTCGGGGGCGGCCATTATAACGCCGTTACGGGAATGTATGCGACGATTCCGGGCGGCGCGTACAACACGGCGGCGGGCGTGCTGAGCCTGGCGGCGGGCTACCATGCCGACGCGACCCATACCGGCAGTTTCGTCTGGAGCGACTACGTCTCGGGTTCGCCGCTCGTCGCCGATGCCGCGGCGGACCAGTTCGTCGTGCGCGCCTCGGGCGGCACGTACGTATACTCGAGCGAGAACTTGAAAGCGGGCGTCAAGCTCGGCGCCGGTTCGGGCACGTGGGCCAGCCTGAGCGACCGTGACGCGAAGACCGATATCGCTCCGCTCGACGACGCCGCGGTCCTCGCGAAGGTCGCGACGCTACCGGTGAGCACGTGGCGCTACAAGACCGAATCCGGCGTACGGCACGTCGGGCCGATGGCGCAAGACTTCTACGCGGCCTTCGGCGTGGGCGAGGACGACCGGCACATCACCTCGATCGACGAGGATGGCGTGGCGCTCGCCGCCATCAAAGCGCTCCACCGGGAAAACCTAAGCCTGCATGCCGAAAACGTAAGCCTGCGCGACCGTCTCGCCGCGCTCGAGAAAAAAGTCAACGCGCTCACAGCTCGATAAGGCTCGGGACCGCCGACCCACACTCTCGCGTCGCGGATCCGTTACGATCGCTTGCGTTGACGCGGGCTGGCGATTCGGGCATCCCCATACAGATCGTCGAGGTTGATCAGCGTGTCTATGGCGATCGGCCCAGGCTATGAACGCCGTGAAGGTCATGGGAATTGGTTCGGGATGCTCCAACATGATTCTCACGATCTACCAAGGTGTTGGTAAGAGCTTCGTGTTCGGCATCGGTTCCGGCGATACTTGGCCGGCGTCAGGACGCGTGGGGGCCGCCGGACGCTTCGGCTGCGGGCAGCGACGGCTCGACGGTTCGGGCTGCGCTCGCGACGAGCGTTCGTGCCGGTGGCGGGTCGCTCGGAAACAAACGCTCCACCGCGACTCGCAAAATACCCGCGATCGGAATCGAGAGCAGCGCACCGAGTATACCGAAGGCTTCACTTCCCAGCAGCAAGGAGACGAAGATGACCAGCGGAGTGACGCCGACCGAACGCGCGACGTAAATCGGGACCAGCACGTTCTGTTGAATGCCGATGATGGCGGCGAATAGCACGCCCACGACGATCGTCTTGACGAGACCCACGGTAAAGAACGAAATGACCAGGACCGGGATGAGTGCGATGATCGGTCCGACGAGCGGTACGATGCTCGTCACGCCGGCGAGCAGTCCCAGTAGGATCGCGTACGGGACGCCGACCGCGATCAGGATGACCGTTCCGGCGACGGCCACGAGTACCGCCAGCAGCACCTGGCCGCGTACGAAGCCCCCGATTACTTCGTCCACGTCGTCGATGAACGAATGCGCTGCGGGCCGGTAACGAGCGGGAACCAGTCGCCTTCCAAACGCCTGAATCGAAGTGAGGTCGCCGAGAATCAACAACGTGAGCCCGAGGATCAGACCGATGCTTACCACCACTGCGGTCGTTCCGCTCAGGAGCTCCAACGTGTGCGTTCCGAACCCGGCAGCCAGTCCACCCAAGAGCGTTCCGGCTTTTCCGGCGTTCGCGGCGATGGCCGCTCGCGCGCTCGCCGGCAGGCGGCTCAAGAGTGGCGAGTGGGTCGGGTCCGCGATTTGCTGCTGCGTTTGGGCAACGAGATGCGGGTATTCACGGCCGAAGGCTTCGACTTGGCTAGCGATTGCCGGCGCGAGCCAGGCGAGCGCTCCGAGGACCAACACGCCGAGCACGAGGTAAACGGCGAGGGCGGCCAGCGGCACCGGGACGCGCTTCGAGGCCAGCCATTTGACCGGCGGATAGATCGCATACGCGAACAGAATCGCGAAGACGATCTCGACCATCGTCGTATGCACCCGGTCGAAGACCGAAGCGATCATCCCGAATAGCGCGCCGACCGCAACGGCGAGCCCCGCGATCAGCAGCGCACGGATCAAGCGCTGGGTCGTGCGGTCGTTCGGAAATGGATTCGTTTGCATGGCTTCATCGGCAAATTGCGAGTCAACGACCGCTTCACCTCGGAGCCGGCGCGCCCGCTCCGACGGCGCTCGAATCGCTAGCCAGTCAGCTCAGTTGTTAGCGGGTGCTTGCCGGCCGCGCGTTGTGGAGAAGTTCGTTACGAAAGTGGCGGTGGCGTCGGGCCGCCGCCGGGGCCGCCCGGAGGGCCCAGGGGACCGCCAGGACCGCCAAAGCCGCCGGGACCCCCGGGACCGCCCGGGCCGCCAGGGCGTGGGCCGTGGTCAGATTCTTGGTAATGCATCCCGAGCCAGTCCATGCCGTAGTCGTTGACGGGATCGCGCGTGATCGCGTGGACGTGACCGCCGTTGTTCGCCAGCGGTTCTTGAACGTCGTATTCGATGAGAATCCGCGGGCCGTGGACTCGGAAATAGTACCGCGACGTCGCGTCGGGCGCCGGCCCTTGCCAGGCAAAGTGGGTGTCACGCCAGTGGGCGCGCACGAGCGCTAAATGCGCGGCGGCGGCATCGGACTCCGCGTTGCCGACGAATTCCTCGACGAGCAGCCAGAGTAAACGCTGTTGTCCTTCCGCCAGTTGTCCGGCGGGAATTCCGCGGTACGTCGAGAGACTCGCTTGTCTTCCGGGCCCCGCGAGAACGTCGAACGGCGCGCTCGCATCAATCATGGCGACGCGTCGTTGATCGCCGGAAAGTGATGCGAGCAATTCGCTTGCGCGATTCGCATCCTTCGGCAAGACCCGCCAACCGGCTTCGAGCCCGCTCGCGATCTGCAACGGCTGGGCACCCGTGAACATCGGTGTGAATGCCTTTCGATCGCCGGACACCGTAAAGTTCGCGCTCATGTGGTGTCCGGTCAGCATCCAGGCCCAGTGCGCGTTCTCGGGCGAGCCGAAGATCGTCACGAAGTAGTTCGCGGAACCGAACAGGGCGTCTCCACCTTGGTGATCGTGAAGTGCTTGATCGGCTCGAATGGCGCCCGTCATCTTATGATAGCCCTGGCTGCTCGTAGACGCGCAGAGCAAATCGTGGAGACGAACGCGTTGCACGTCGCTCAGCTCGCCGATCGCGACTCCCGGACGCGGCGCCATGCCTGCGGGAAGGTTGCTCCACTCCGTCCGCGCGGCGTCGCTCAGCTTTGGAAACAGTATTTTCGCGCGCCGCTCGGCGCTGAGGCTCTCGATGAACGTCCGCGCCGCCGCCGACATTTTCCGCGCCGAGCGAAACGGATCTGGAACGTCCGTGCCGAGCCACGGGCCGACGTCCGACGGCGCTTCGCGCGGCGCCTGGGCCGTGAGTTGCGTCGATCCGAGGGCCAGCGACGCGAGGCTGAAGGCGCGCTGCAAGACCGTGCGGCGCGTGGCCCCGTTCGGGGATGATGGTAATTGGGGCATGGTCGACCTCTATCGGAGTGCCGTAAGCCACTACGATATGGTGCTTTCCTCGGACAACGCTAGGAACCACCCGGTCCCTCCGGGCTACTTTTCCTCCGGCGTGTAGTCCAAAGGCTTCGTATCGAAGGGCAAGGTCTCGAAGAAGTTGAGGGTGGCGCCTGGATGCGAGATGGCGATCGGGACGGGCTTGCGCGACGCGACGCCTCCGGAGAAATCGAAGAGATCGAGCAGATTGTCGGCGCGGCGATCAGTCGTTTCGAGCGAGGGCAATTTCCAATTGTACTCGATAAACTTTAGCGTGCTACCGTATTCGTGCCGCACGTGCGAGACGTAACCGCGCTTGACGTACGCGCCGGCCGCGATCAGCGGCACGCGGAAGCCCAGGCCGTTGTTGTCGAGCTGTTGTGGCACGACGTGATCGTACCAGCCGCCGTGATCGTCCCAGAGGACGAAGAGCGCCGTGTTCTTCCAGTAGCCGGCCGGTGACATCATCAAGGCGTCGGCGATCTGGGCGACGTAATCGGGCCCGTAGTTGGTCGTAGCCTGCGCGTGGTCTGAGGCGATAACCGGTGGATTGAACCACGCCACCGTCGGCAGATGGCCATCGTAAATGTCGCGAAATTCGTCGCCCGCGCCTTCGTGCTCCACGACGTCGGGCTGCCAGTCCGGCCCTTCGCGCACGAGCGCGAACGCGTCGTAGGGTTGGGTCGAGATATCGTACTCCTGGCCCGTCACTTTGTAGCTCAAGTTGTTCGAGTAGTACGCCCACGAGATGCCGAAGCGATCGAGCAAGTTGCCCATCGTCTCTTGTTTGTAGAGGCAGGGAAATTGCGTCCCGGCGATCTGGCCATTCGCTCCGAGGTACGGCACCGTTGTGCCCGCGGCAGAATCGCAGCCCCACACCAGATCGTCCGACGGATCGTCGGTCTCGTTATCCGACGTCCCCGCGACGATGAAGAGATGTCCCGGATAGCTCGGCCCAGATTGCGATGCGAACATGCGATCCGCGACCGCGAACTGCTTCGCGAGGTCCCAGTACGGCTTGACTTCGACGTAGGGGAGATAACCGTAAGGATACTGCGCTTCCGTCTCGCCGGGATCGAGCGGATTGATCACGACGTTCGGCGTGCAGCTGGGCGGCGTGGTGTCGAATCCGTCCATCTTGCCGCGGTCGTAGTCGGAGACCCACGCCTCGTGCGAATGGTTCGGGTCGCAATTGCCCTCGAACGGCGTCGGCACCAGATCGACGGTCTTTCCGAGATGAGTCTTGCCGGTGCGTACGGAGTCCGCGCCCGGAAATCCGTTGAAGACGTTATCGAACGTGCGGTTCTCCATCACGACGATGATCACGTGCTTGATGGGCGTCCGCGTCGCGATCGAGATCGGCGGTAAGCGTTTGACCGCTGCGGCAGTCGAGACCGGTAGCAGGGCGGCCATAGCGATTGCGAGGCCGGCGAGCCGAGGGTAGGGCATGGTAAATCTCCGAGCGTTGCTTGGCCGCGGTCGAACCGGGCGGTAGTATCTACCCTCCTGCCATTAACTAACGCTTAAGGATGCGGCGAGCGCATCGACGCCTTGGTCGAATGCCCGAGCCCTCGGTTCCCTTCTTGGTGGGTTCAAGTGAGCGTTACCCGTTGATGCTCTGTCAAAGCGCTGTGCGACGCCGATAGCCATAACGGCAGCCTCGCCTGCAAGCGCTGCGACCACGGTAGTCCATCGCTTTCCAAACGTCGACCAAGGCCGAAATCACCTCTGGGTCAAGCCGCGACGGCCGGCCCCGCCGCCGCGCCGGCCGAGGTCCCTTGCGCCCCAAGAGCGCGATCGCGTACCTCCGGTGCTGCCCCGTGACGGCCACGAATTCATCGAGAAGCTTGCTCCGCGCTTCCCGACCGGCTTGGCGGTAGCGGCGAGCCATCTTGGCGGCGTACTCACGGCGTGCTTGAGGTCCCATCGGACCCCTTTCTGTCGCCGTCCTCCTTCCCGGTAAGATTTCATCTGGCGCGACGATACCGTCCCCGGTAAGATTTTGAGTGGCGCGATTCGGCTACTTGACGCCGCCCGCACCGCCATGGTAGTTTCAAGCCGTATGAACGGCACTCTGCGCCGCTTGGCGCTGGATATTCTCCTTAGCGGTACGCCCTCTGCGTAGTCGCTAGCGCCGTTTGCTCCGAACACTTGGAGGGACTGCCGCGAAAGCGACGGTCCCTTCATTCTTCTAGGGATGGTTACGCCCATGGCCTCGATGCCGATCCACAAATACCGGCCCTACGAACCGGTCGACCTCGCCGACCGGCGTTGGCCGTCGCGCGCGATCGAGCGCGCACCGCGCTGGTGCAGCGTCGACCTTCGGGACGGCAACCAAGCGCTGATCGAGCCGATGGGGCCGCAGCGCAAGCGCCGGATGTTCGACCTCCTGGTGGCCATGGGTTTCAAAGAGATCGAGGTCGGCTTTCCGGCGGCTTCGCAGCCCGATTTCGACTTCGTCCGGCAGCTCGTCGAGGAGAACCTGATCCCCGAAGACGTGACGATTCAGGTCCTGACCCAGGCCCGGCCGGAACTGATCGACCGCACATTCGCCGCGATTGCCGGGGCGCGCCGGGCGATCGTCCACGTCTATAACTCGACTTCCACGACCCAGCGCCGCGTGGTCTTCGGCCTCGACATGCCCGGCATCGTCGATATCGCGACCTCGGCGACGCGCCGCATCAAGGCCCTCACGGCGACGATTCCGGAAACGGAGGTCGTGCTCGAATACTCCCCGGAAAGCTTCACCGGCACGGAGCTCGAGTTCGCGCGCGAGATCTGCGAAGCGGTGATGGACGTCTGGGAGCCGACGCCGCAGCGCAAGATGATCCTGAACTTGCCGGCGACGGTCGAGATGTCGACGCCCAACACGTACGCGGACCGGATCGAATGGTTCGATCGCAACGTGGCGCGCCGCGACTCGTTCGTGCTCTCGGTTCACCCGCACAACGACCGCGGCACCGCGGTCGCGGCGGCGGAGCTGGCCGTGATGGCCGGTGCGGACCGCGTCGAGGGCACGCTCTTCGGCAACGGCGAGCGCACGGGCAACGTCGACATCGTTACGTTGGGGCTGAATCTCTTCTCGCAAGGCGTTGATCCCGAGCTCGACCTCTCCGACATCCCCGAGATCGTGCGCACGGTCGAGTACTGCAACCAGCTGCCCGTGCACCAGCGCCACCCGTACGGCGGCGAACTCGTCTTCACGGCCTTTTCCGGCTCGCACCAGGACGCGATCAAGAAAGGCTTCGCCGCACGCACCGCTGCTGCGGACGTCGTGTGGGACGTACCATATCTTCCGGTCGATCCCGAGGACCTCGGACGCGAATACGAAGCGGTGATCCGCATCAACAGCCAGTCCGGAAAGGGCGGCGTCGCGTACATCCTGCACCACGACTACGGGTTCGCGCTGCCGCGCGAGATGCAGATCGATTTCGGCAAGACGATCCAAGGGCTCACCGAGGAAAGCGGCACGGAGATCGCGCCGGAGTCGATCCTCGCCGCGTTCGAGCGCGAGTATCTGCCGGGCGGTCCGCTGCAGCTGATCGACTACCACTCCGCCGACGATGGCAACGGCCGCGTAACCCTCGAAGCCACGCTCGACGATGGCGGCGGCGTGCGAACGTTGTGGGGCTCGGGCAATGGACCGATCGATGCGTTCGTCGACGCGTTGCGCCGCGACCTGGTCGTCGAGCTCTCGGTCCGCGACTACTCCGAACACGCGATCGGCAGCGGCGCCGATGCCGCCGCGGTCGCGTATCTGGAACTCGAGATCGCGGGCAACGTGCACCACGGTGCAGGCCGCGATCGCAGCATCGTCATCGCGTCGCTGCGCGCGGTGGTCGCCGGCGTGAACCGCGCGATTCGGCTGGATAACTTACGCTGCGCGGGTCTGCGCGGCGCACACGACGAGGGGTCTCATGCCGCGCTCCCTGTTTGAGAAAGTCTGGGACGCGCACGTCGTCGAGGAACTGCCGGGCGGAAACGCGCTGGTATTCGTCGATCGCGTCGTCGCCCACGAGATCACGACGCCGCAGGGCGCGATCGAAATCGAACGCGAGTACGGCGACGAGTTATTCGATCCCGGCCGGATCGTGGCGATCAACGATCACGTCTCGCCCGCGAAGGATACGGAAACCGCGATTCAGGCCAAGGTGTTGCGCGACTGGGCCAAGCGCCACGGCATCGTGCTCTACGATCTGGGCCGCAACGGCATCTGCCACGTCGTGGCGCCCGAACGCGGCTACGTCGAACCCGGCCTGACCCTCGCGTGCGGCGACAGCCACACCTGCACGCTCGGTGCGTTCGGCGCCTTCGCGCTCGGCGTCGGCTCGACCGCGCAAGGCGGTGCCATGCTTGCGGGCTGCCTGGTTCTCGGGCGGCCGAAGGTGATGCGCGTGACGCTGAACGGCCGGCTCGGCCACGGCGCCACGGCTAAAGACTTGGCGCTGTACGTGATCGCGACCCTCGGCTTCAAAGGCGGCACCGGATACGTGCTCGAGTATGCGGGCGAAGCGCTCGCGTCGCTCTCGATGGACGAGCGCATGACGCTCTGCAACATGGCGATCGAAGCCGGCGCGACCACCGGCATGTGTCCGCCTGACGAGACGACGTTCTCCTATCTACGCGGCCGCGAGAACCAGCCGACCGGCGATGCGTTCGAAGCGAAGGTCGATTTCTGGCGCACCCTCGTCGCGGATCCCGATGCGGCCTACGATGCGGAGGTGACGGTCGACGTCGATGCGCTGCGGCCGATGGTGTCGTGGGGCACCAATCCCGGCGAATCGGTGCCGATCGACGGCATCGTGCCCGCCGATGCGTCGGCCGCGTCGCTACAGTACATGGATCTCAAGCCCGGCGACGCGTTGCGCTCGCTCGCGATCGATCAGGCATTCGTCGGGTCCTGTACTAATTCGCGATTATCGGATTTGCGGGCCGCGGCAGAGGTGCTGCGCGGCCGGCAGGTGAGCGTGCCGACGATCGTGACGCCGGGTTCGCAGG